>ENA-UOJP01000167-UOJP01000167.1-human-gut-metagenome-genome-assembly--contig:-C102-NODE-167-length-149739-cov-72.277070_pt1 | contig 149739 bp, 135 predicted proteins | sample MGYA00242353_ERZ723900 | MGnify/ENA metagenome assembly ERZ723900 | reverse complement strand
CTGTAATTTCTTGCGTCTGCGGGCAACGCAATGTCCATAATTCAGCGGCACATATCCTCCTGCACTAAGTACATAGTGCTGACGAAAATGCGTGCAATCCTTACAGGAATCCATATCGATCACCTCAAACTTATAATATGCGATTTTCGCATATATGTCAATATGCGCTTATTGCATATCCTATAATTATTGCGAGGTGAGAATGATGTATCAGCGACTTCGGGATTTGCGAGAAGACCACGATAAAACGCAAAAGGATATTGCCTCGATGCTCAATATCAGTCAGACGACATATTCCCGCTATGAAAGCGGAGCGCTCGACATTCCCAGCGCCACGATCATTCGTCTTGCACGGTTTTATCATGTCAGTACCGATTATCTGTTCGGACTGACGGATGAAGACCGGCCTTACCCCTGCGGAAAGTATGGTGGTTAACGGCGGCGAGCGCAGCAATGCCGCCTTGGCGGGCACTATCGAAACGGAATCATCCCAAGTAGGCGCAATGCTTACCGGAAGTGCCATGGGGTGGATAATCCAAAAAGGAGGGGCAAGGCCCCTCCCTTTTGGTCGTTAGGGGTGCAGGGGCGAGATCGAAACGCCCCTGCCGTTCTCTTGGGGGATCAAAAGGGGGTATTCTCTCACGTGAGAGAATACCCCCTTTGCCTGCGCACTCCCGCACGCAGGGAATTCCCGTCCCTCAGCGGGACAAGACCTTTCTTGCCAAAGGCCCGATTACGCCGCCGGCGGCGTTGCCGACCGTCATCACGAGCAGATATAAAACCGCGCGGCCGCTCCACGCGCCGCCCATCGTGAAATAGTACATATTCGCCACGCAGTGCTCAAAGCCGCAGAGGATGAACACGCACACGCCGAAAAAGAGCGCAAGATACTTGCCGAGCTCGTGCGGGTTGGAGCGATAGCCCTCCACGCCGATGTAGATCATCACGTTGCAGAAAACGGCGAGGATGAACGCGCCGAACAGCGGCTCGGAGAGCTTCAGTTCACAAATGCCCTGCGCGCGGGCGCTGAGGGATACAAGCCGCGTGCACTTCTCGGCAAGCGCGATGAGCGACGTGCCGGCGAGATTCCCCAGCCAGATGACCGGCAGCGTTTTGGCGTAGGCCATATCGTTATCGAACACGTAGCAGACCTTGCCGGTGAACAGATGCAGCCCGCGCGTGCAGACGACGAAAAGGCCGATCGTGAAAAAAAGCGACCCGACGACCGTATTTTCCACCGACAGAAACACTGTGCCGCCAAAGGCGATGACCGCGCCGGCAAGGATCGCGGAGAGAAAGATCTTTTTCATGCGGAAACTCCTCCAGACCGTGTGATTGGGTCTATTTTACCGTATGTCAGCGAGCGTTGTAAACGCTTCTCTGTGGAGAGATAAAAAATCCGCAGAAAATGAGGGTTTTTGCCGCTTTGGCTTAACAGAACGCGGCATTTTGCGCGGCATGGAGGGAGGCTCGCCGTGATTTTTATTGCTTTTCCCTCCCCCGGATAGTACAATGGTCTCACCATCAAACTTTCGGAGGACTTTTCCCCAATGAAACTCATCTCATGGAACGTCAACGGCCTGCGCGCGTGCATCGGCAAGGGCTTTTTGGATTTTGTGAATTTCATCGACGCAGACGTCATCTGCCTACAGGAGACGAAGCTGCAGCCGCATCAGATCGAACTTGACCTGCCGCAGTACCACATCTACTGGAACAGCGCGGACAAAAAGGGCTACTCCGGCACGGCGGTGTTCACCAAGCAGGAGCCTCTTTCCGTCACCTATGACTTTGGCGAGGACATCCACCGCCATGAAGGGCGCGTCATCACGTGTGAATATCCGGACTTCTACCTCGTCTGCTGCTACACGCCGAACTCGCAGGACGAGCTGCGCCGCCTTTCGTACCGCATGGAATGGGAGGATGCGCTGCGGCAGTACCTCTGCGAGCTCGACACGATCAAGCCCGTCGTGTACTGCGGGGACTTAAACGTCGCACACGAGGAGATCGACCTCAAAAATCCGAAGACGAACCACTTTAACCCCGGCTTTTCCGACGAGGAGCGCGGCAAGATGACGCAGCTTTTGTCCTCGGGCTTTCTCGATTCGTTCCGCACGCTGTACCCCGACAAGACGGACGCCTATTCGTGGTGGAGCTACCGCGCCCAGTCGCGCGCACGGAACGTGGGGTGGAGGATCGACTATTTCATCGTCTCCGAACGCCTGCGCTCCCGCATCGAAAACGCGGATATCTTAGCTGAGGTCATGGGCAGCGACCACTGCCCCGTGCTGCTCGAGCTCAAGGAGGAAGAAAAATGAAACTCAACAAACAGGAAATGACCGGAGGCACGAAGATCACCCTGATCATCAGCGGTGCGGCCATGCTTGCCGGCATTGTGATCGTCGTGCTGTTCGCTGTCGGCGCGCTCGCCCTTTCCGAGCAGAGCCGCAACGTGCTCGCGATTGCGATCTCCGCCGCGCTGGTGGTGTTTTCTTACACGCTGTGCAAATCGTTGGGGGTACTTAAAAATCAAAAAAAGTGATTCTCACCCCCACGCCCACGTGGGGAACGGGTAAAAGGGGGATATTCTCTTTCACGAAAGAGAATATCCCCCTTTTGAACCCCCAAGAGAAAGGTTTCAGATTGGCGGTCTCGGGCGCGAATGACCTTTATGCCTCCGGAATGCAATACCTGCGCGCGGCAAAGCCGCGTTGAGCCCTGCAAGACGATTTGCCTCTGCTTCTACTACCCGCTGCCGCTCTGCCCATCTTGTAGAAGTTCGCAGTAATCACCGTCCACCGCCAGTCTCCACAATGCGGCAAGCACCAGCAATGCCGCATTCGGCAAGCAGTCTGCCGCCCAACTACCGTCACTCGCGCCTCACGGTAGTAAGGCGCGGTTGCGAGTGGTAACGACTCGCAGGGATTCATGGCGAAGCCATGTACACCGCACCCGATTGCGCAGCGCGTGCAGCTCTTCGAGCTACAGACCGGCAATGTGCGGGGTCGAGGGGGAAGGCCCCCTCGCCTTTCTCTGGGGATTTCAAAAGGGGTATTCTCTTTGGAAAGAGAATACCCCTTTTGGTTGGCAGCAGCGTCACGCGCTGCATCACCACTCCGCGCAACGCGCGGATCATTATGCTTTTGTGCGGTCGTAAGAAACGACAACTCTTCTGTTCGGCTCGGTGCCGATGGAGAACGTTGTCACACTCGGCGTATCCTGGAGCGCGGTGTGGATGACGTGGCGCTCGTAGGCGTTCATGGGCTCGAGGGTGACATTGCGGCGGTACTTCGTCACCTTGCCGGCGACCTTTTCCGCCAGGCGCTCGAGGCTCTGCTCGCGCTTTTCGCGGTAATTTTCTGCGTCGACCTGCACGCGGGCACGGTTCTTCTCGCTGCCGCGGTTGATGCTGTAGTTCGTCAACTGCTGGATGGCGTCGAGCGTTTCGCCGCGGCGGCCGATCAGCGCGCCGAGTTTTTCACCTTCGAGGAAGACCTTGTAGCGGCCCTTCTCACTCTCGTAGACCTTGACCTCAGCGGCGGAGTCCATGTGCTCAAGAAGGCCCTTGAGGAACGCGCGGATCTGCTCGCTCTTCTCGTCGTGGCACTCTTCGCCGAGGTCGACAATGGGCTTGGGCTGCGGGGCGGGACGCTCCGCGCGCTCGGCGCGGGGAGCGCGGTTCTCGCGGCGGTCTTCGCGTGCGGGACGGTCGCCGCGTTCGGTACGCGGCTTGTCGTTTGCACGGGATTCTTTTTTCTGCAGCACCTCGGGCGCGTACATGGGCACGGCCTTGGGCGCAGAAGCGGGTTCAACTTTCTTTTCGGGCTTGGGTGCGGCAGGCTTTTCCACCGGCTTGACCTCTTCGGCCTTGCCGTCGTCATAGCTCACGCGAACGCGCGCGGGCGCGCTGCCGATGCCGAGGAATCCGGCTTTCGCGCGCTCAAGAATTTCAACAGAAACGTCGTCTCTGTCCATTTTGAGCTGCGCGAGCGCGCTCTGGATGGCCTCGTCCTCCGTCTTGCCCGTTACGTCAATAAACTTGATCATTCAGACAAGCTCCTTACAATTATTCTCCGTAGTGCTCGGGGTCGTAGGAACGGCCACGGGCATAGGGGCGGTCGCCGACGCGTCCGCTTTCGCTCGTGGAATTTTTCTTTTTTGTGGCCTTGGCAGCCTGCTTTTCCGCACGCTTTTCCTTGAGGCTCTTCTTCTCGGCCTCTTCGGCAGCGTACTTGCGCTGCTGCTCGCGGGCGGCTTCCATGCGGCGCAGACGGTCGTCGCGCTTCTGCTTTTCCTTCTCGCTGAGCTCGTCCTCCATGTGGCTCTTATAGTACTTGGTCAGAACCTTTTCCTGGATGGCGTAGAGTAGCGAGTTGACGATCCAGTAGACGCCGAGAGCCGCGGGCAGCGTAAAGCCGATCCACAGCGACATGAGCGGCATCATCCACATCATCATGCGGTTGGAGCGGGCCGCGGCGTCGTTGCCCTCAGCGGCGACGTTGCCGGACATGGAGACCTTGGACTGCAGGAAGCTCAAAGCACCGGAAATGAACGGGATCAGCACAACGCCGATCACGGGCCAGCCGCCGGTGAAGAAATCCTTCCACACATCCCCCGGCATGACCGTGAGGTCAAGGCCGAGGAAATCGTAGTTCACGTTGAGAAGACCGTCAAACTTGCCGGAAAAATCCGCAAAGTTGTCGGAAATGAACTTGGCAAGGCCGATCTCCTCATAGCCCTTGCGCACGAGCTCGGCATTGTAGCCCAGGGTGGTGGCAAGGGTCGTGATCTCCGTCACGACGTCCTTGGAGAGCATCATGAAGCGGCTGAGCGGCTGACGGATGATGGAATACAGAGCGATGAGGATGGGGAAGGGCAGGAAGCTCCAGAGGCAGCCGCTCATGGGGTTGACCCCCTCCTTGGCGTAGAGCATCTGGATCTCATCGTTCATTTTCTGGGGATTGTTGGCATATTTCGTCTGGATCTCTTTGATCTTGGGCTGGAAGAGATTCATGCGCATCATGCTCTTTTTCGACTTCATCTGGAAGGGCAGCGTGATGAGCTTCACGACGATCGTGAAGAGCACGAGAGCCCAGCCGTAGGAGCCGGTCAGCTCATAGAAGGTGCGCAGGACCCAGGCGAAGGGAACGCAAATGTAGTAGCCGATGGTTGACATTCTTCGGTTTCCTCCGTGGTTTTAGGTTCGGTCACGGGACCGGGTCGTAGATTTTTCCGCCCTTGTAGAACGGATGGCATCGCATGATACGCTTGAAGGCAAGCCAGCCGCCCTTGACCGCCCCGTACTTCTCGATCGCTTCGAGCGCGTATTGAGAGCACGTGGGGATAAAGCGGCAGCAGGGGGGACGGTAGGGTGAGATGGCCCTGCGGTAAAACCGGATGAGAAACAGCAGAAAGCGTTTCATGCCTGCGCTTCCCACAAATCGAGCTTTTTGCACGTTTTTTCAAACGCGCGCTTGAGCTCCCAGTAGTCCGCGTGGGCGGCCCTTGTGCGGGCGACGACGATGCAGTCGTAGCCCTGCTTCATCTTCCCCTGACTCAGGCGGAAGATCTCGCGGATGCGGCGGCGGACGCGGTTGCGCACGACGGCGTGGCCGAGCTTGGTGCTGACCGTGACGCCGAGGCGGTTGTGCCCCAGCCGGTTTTTCCGGTAATACACCACAAGGCAGGACGAAACACCGGACTTGCCCTTGGCATACATCCGGCGGAATTCGTAATTTTTCTTGACGGTGGTGGTGCTTTTCACGCGTGATCTCCCTGCTTTTGCGGATTTCTCCGCATAGCCTGCAAGGGACGGCGATCGAAACACATTCTCATCGGCCGTCCCTCATTGTTTCATGTGTAGCATACGATACGCAAGTTGCTCCCGCTTTAGTGGGTCAGACGGGCGCGGCCGCGTGCACGACGGCGGGCGATAACCTTGCGGCCGTTGGCAGTGGACATTCTCTTGCGGAAGCCGTGCTCCTTGGAGCGCTGGAGCTTCTTGGGCTGGTAGGTGCGAGAAGTAGCCATTTCGTTTTACCTCCTGAAAAAATTTTACTGGCAGCACCCCCTTGGGGAGGCGCTGCACTTACTCGACGGCGGGCGGAGAAAAACTCCCCGCGGACCGCAGTTGATAAAAATAGTGCCGTATTGATGCGGCATACGGGGAGTATTATATCGGTTTTTCCGCATTCTGTCAACCAAAAATACAAAAATCGGTGCATGTTTCCATTTCCCGCAAAACCTTGTGGCACGTATCGAAACATGCAACTATCTCTTGTGTCCTTTTGCCTGTTTTTCAGGGCTTTTGCACTGTAAAAAACAGCGTTTTATATTTAGAATATGTGTTGCGTTCGCGCGCGTTTTTTGGTATAATGTAGGGAGTAAATTTTCGGCTGTCACAGCCGTTTATTCCAAAGAAAGAAAGGAGCGCTTCCGTGAACTCTGTTGCAGACATCTGGAAGATCGTTCTCTCCCGCCTCAGCCAGGACCTGTCCGAGACGACCATCTCCACGTGGTTCGACGAGGTGGAGGCCGTGTCCATCAAGGACCGCACGCTGTACCTCCACTGCCCGAACGATTTTAAGCGCAGCACGATCGAATCCATGTTCTCTGACCGCATCAAGGATTCCCTGCGGGACATTTACTCCGCCGATTTCGACGTCAAGCTCCTCTCCACCGCGGAGAGCACCGCCCTTTTCGAGCCCGAGGTCAAAAAGTCCACCGCGCTGCTCGATTCCGGCGAATTCACGTTCGACACGTTCGTCGTCGGCGAATCGAACAAGATGGCCTATGCCGCCGCGCGCGCCGTGGCCGACGGCGTGGGGCACTACAACCCGCTATTTATCTACGGCGACTCCGGCCTTGGCAAGACGCACCTCATTTACGCCATCGCCCATCAGATCCGCACGACGCGCCCGTCGGCGAAGATCATCTACATCAAGGGCGATGATTTCATCAACGAATTCATCGAGCTCGTGCGCGCGGGCCGCGGCAGTGAGTTCCGCGCGAAGTACCGCGACGCGGACCTGCTGCTCGTGGACGACGTGCAGTTCGTCGCGGGCAAGGAGCAGGTGCAGAACGAATTTTTCCATACGTTCAACACGCTCTACGAGGCCGGACGCCAGATCGTCCTGACCTCCGATCGACCGCCCTCTGACATGCACCTTCTCGACGACCGCCTGCGCACGCGCTTTGAGTGGGGCTTACTTGTCGATGTGCAGCCGCCCGATTTTGAAACGCGCCTTGCTATCGTGAAAAACAAGGCCGCGCAGTGGGGCACCGTCATCGACGACGACATTGCGCGTTACATTGCCGAGAATGTCACGTCCAACGTCCGCCAGCTCGAGGGCACGATGAACAAGATTCTCGCCTACCGCGATCTCATCGGACGCGAGATGGACGCCGACGCCGCGCACCGCGCGGTCGAGGACTTTATGAAAAAGAACGCGAATCTCGCCCCCACGGCGGCGATGATCATCACTGAAACGTCACGCTACTTCGGCATCGACGAAGAGGTCATCAAGGGCCCGTCTCGAAGCCGCGAGGCCGTCAACGCCCGTCAGGCCGCGATGTACCTCGTGCGCCGCATGACAAATCTGTCGACGCCCGATATCGGCCGCGAGTTCGGCAAGCGCGACCATACGACCGTGCTCCACTCGCTCGAGCAGATCGAAAAGAAGATGAAATCCGATCCCGTCTTCAACCAGACGATCAAGGAGATCACTATTAACATCAACTCCAAGAGATAACAAGGTTTTCCACATTATCCACAGGGTTGTGCAGAGGGAATCTGTGGAAACATTTTTTTAAAATTTAGGGTGTGGAAAGTGATAGAACTTTTCAACAACCCATGAGGGATAAATTTTCCTTGCTACTTCGGGCAAAAATTGGGTTTTCCACATTTTTGCGCCCCTACTGCTGCTATTTCTAAAAACTATCCTTTTTCTTTTCCAAAAGAGAAAAAATCATCCGTTTTACGAAAGGAACGCCGCTATGAAATTCTCCTGCGAAAAGCTGCTGCTGCAAAATGCAGTCAATACCGCCTCCCGCGCCGTCGCGGCGAAAAGCTCCATCCCTGCGCTCGAAGGACTGCTGCTGACCTGCGGCGGCGAGAGCCTGACCGTTTCGGGCTACAACATGCAGACCGGCATCCGCACGAAGTTTGCCGCCGAGGTCGAGGAGTCCGGCGAGCTGGTCGTCAACGCGCGCCTGATCAGCGAGATTTTAAGAAGACTGCCCGACGACGTCGTGACCTTCACCGCGAACGACAAATTTTTGATCCACCTGACCTGCGGCGACGCGGATTTCGACATCATGGGCCTCTCCGCCGCCGATTTCCCCGAGCTGCCCGAGGTCGAGGAGAAGTACGCCGTCCAGATCGCCGAAAAGACGCTCAAGACCATGATCCAGCAGACGAGCTTCGCCGTTTCGACGAACGAGGCGCGCCCCGTGCATATGGGCTCGCTGTTCGAGGTATCTGCCGAGGGGCTGACCGTCGTCTCCGTCGACGGCTTCCGCCTTGCGCTTCGCAAGGAAGCACTTGAAAAGATCGAGGGCGGCGCGTTCTCGTTCGTCGCGCCCGGCACGGCGCTCAATGAGGTCGAGCGCATCTGCGAGGAGATCGACGAGGTCGTGACCATCACGCTCGGCCAGCGCCATATTCTCTTCGAGGTCGGTGAGACCGAGCTCATCTGCCGCCGCTTAGAGGGTGAATTCCTCGATTATAAGAACGCCATCCCGCGCAGAAACCCCATCAACGTCGTCGTCGACACGAAGACGATGCTCCAGAGCCTCGAGCGCGTGAGCGTCGTCATCAGTGAAAAGCTCAAGAGCCCCGTGCGCTGCCAGTTCGGCGAGGACAAGGTGACGATGTCCGCCAAGACCGCCAACGGCGACGCAAAGGACGTCTGCCGCATCGCGGGCGACGGTCAGGGGCTTGAAATCGGCTTCAACAACCGTTATCTGATGGACGCGCTGCGCTACGCGCCCGCCGACACCGTGAGAATGGAGCTCAACACCGGCATTTCGCCGGCCATCATCGTTCCCGTCGAGGGCGAAGAGAACTTCCTCTACATGGTGCTGCCCGTGCGCCTGAAGGCAAATTGAGACAAAAACTGAATCCATATCGTATAAAATGGTACAACGATTTCTTATAGGAATCGCTTTGTAAAGGACTTTTTATGACTGACATTACCATCACCACGGAATTTATCAAATTGCAGGACCTCTTGAAGCTGGCGAATTTAGTCGGCACGGGCGGCGAGGCGAAGATCGTCATCCAGAACGGCGACGTTTCGGTCAACGGCGAGGTCTGCACGATGCGCGGCAAGAAGATCCGTCCGGGCGACACGGTCGCCTTCGACGGCAAAGAGCTGACGGTCTCCTATGCGAATTGACGCGTTGGCGCTGCGGAACTTTCGCAATTACGACGCGCTGAATGTCACGTTCGCGCCGGACTGCAACGTCATCGTCGGTGAGAACGCGCAGGGAAAGACGAATCTGCTCGAAGCCATCGTCTATCTCTCGTCTGCCCGTTCGCCGCGCGCGAGGGCGGAAAAAGAGCTTATTTCGTTCGGCAAGAGCGAATGCAGCATCAAGGCGAACGCGTTTGCGCGCAACCGAGATTTTCTGCTCGAGATCGCGCTCGCCGCGGGGAGAAGACGAAAAATTCTCATCAATAAGGTGCCCGTGAAAAAGGGGAGCGACCTCAGCGACGTGCTCGGCGCGGTCTACTTCTGTCCGGAGGATCTGCTGCTGATCCGCGACGGCGCGGCGGCGCGGCGCAAGTTCATGGACGACGCGCTCTGCCAACTGCGCGCGCGCTACGCGCAGGCGCTCAGCGACTATCACCGCGCCTACGAGCACAAAACGCGCATTCTGCGCGACAGCGAGGAGTATCCGTCGCTTCTTGATACTTTGCCGGAATTTGATCTGCGCATGGCGCAGAGCGGCGCGGTCATCATCTACTACCGTGCGCGGTTCTGCGAGCGATTGAAGGAATATGCGGGCATCGCGCACCGCGAATGCTCCGGCGGCAGGGAAGAGCTGGGCGTCGAATACCAGACGGTTTCGACCATTTCAGACCCGCTCGCGCCAATTGAAACGATTTACGACCAGCTGCGCGCGCATCAGGCATCGCACGCGGCGGCGGAACGGGCATCAAGAATGTGCCTTTCCGGCCCGCATAAGGACGATATCGCCGTGACGATCGGCGGCGTGAACGCAAGGCAGTTTTCGTCTCAGGGCCAGACCCGCACGGCGGCGCTGGCGTTCAAGCTCGCCGAGCGGGAGATTTACCGCGAGATCACATCCCGCACACCGCTGTTATTGCTCGACGATGTGCTGTCCGAGCTGGACCCACGGCGGCAGGAATATGTGCTCAACCGCATCCTTGGCGGGCAGGTGTTTATCACGTGCTGTGAAGAGGATCGGTTGGGGACACTTTTGAGTGGAAAAGTGTTCCATATCTCGCAGGGAGCGGTAGTTTAGCCGCACCTATGCGGCTGGGATATGCCGCCTGCGGGCGGCAAGACCACACCCCCCATTTTCTTTCCCGAGAAAGAAAACGGGCGGTGTGACCGTCCAAAAGAAAGGCGTTTAGATTGGCAGTCTCGGGCTTGAACGGCCTTTATGCCTCCGGAATGGAAATGTCTGCGCGCGGCGTTGCCGCGTTGAAGTTGCTATACGATTTGGTTTGCTTCTATTATCCGCTGCCGCTCTGCTGATCTTGTAGAAGTGCTGACTATTTTCCGTCTATTGGAGCACTCCACAATGCGGCGAGCGAAGCAATGCCGCATTCCGCACGCAGTCTGCCGCCAAGCAAACGTCACTCGCGCCTCACGACAGTAAGGCGCGGTTGAGAGTGGTGACGACTCGCAGAAGATTCATGGCGAAGCCATGTACACCGCACCCACACTGCGCAGCGCGTGCAGTTATTCAAGCTGCAAACCCGCAATGTCGGGGGTCGAGGGGGACTCCCCTCGCATTTCTCTTGGGGTTCCAAAGGGGGGATTCTCTTTGGAAAGAGAATCCCCCCTTTGACTGCGCACTCCCATGCCAATGGGAGACCACCCCGCGCCCTTTGAGCGCGATATCTGAGGAGGTACCATGTACCTGCACATCGGCAACAATGTCATGTTACCCGAAAAGCACATCATCGGCGTCTTTGATCTCGAGATCACGTCGCAATCGAAGAGAACATCAGAATTTCTCCGCCGGGCGGAGGATGAGAGCTTAGTCATCGACGCCTGCGAGGACATTCCCAAGTCGTTTTTAGTGTGCGACCACCCGTATCACCCGCAGCTGGTTTATTTATCCGAGCTTTCGAGCCAAACACTGCAAAAGAGAATGGAGGAGCAGACATGAATATCCCCGTTGCTTTGACAATGCTGGCAAGTCCCTTTTCCCTTCCCCACAATGAGCGCTGGATACTGCCCATCGCGCTCGGCTTTTTCACGCTGCTGACGGTGTATTTCACGTGGCGGCTCAAAACGGACGAGGGCAACAAGTGGCTCTTTCGGAAGAAAATGAAGGTGTCGGCGCTCTTCTGGCTTGCATGCGAAGTGCTCTGGCAGTTCCATGGTGCGGATTCGACGTTTCCCGTCGGGCCGATCACGGGCATTTTGTTTCTGTACCTAATGAGTCAGGCGCTGGTGTACGGTATTTACTGCGTGATTCAAAAGAAGAAAACAACAGCCGCGATGTAAGCGGCTTTCCCATCAAAATAGTGCTCGAGGCAGGGAGAAACGGGCCGGAAAGGGCTCCGACCCGGTTCTTCCTGCCTGATGACGAAAGGAGAACCCAAATGGCAGAAAATGAGATCCTGCAATCCACGGCGGTGGATGAAAACAATGATTATAACGCCTCGGAAATTCAAGTTCTCGAGGGGCTTGAGGCGGTGCGCAAGCGCCCGGGCATGTACATCGGCTCGACGTCGGTGAGCGGCCTGCATCACCTCGTCTACGAAATTGTGGATAACTCCATTGACGAAGCGCTTGCGGGCTACTGCACGGAAATTCAAGTGACGATCAACGAGGGCAACACCATCACCGTTGTGGATAACGGCCGCGGCATTCCGGTCGACATTCAGGCGCAGACGGGCCGTCCCGCGCTCGAGGTCGTCTACACCGTGCTGCACGCAGGCGGCAAGTTCGGCGGCGGAGGCTACAAGGTCTCCGGTGGTCTGCACGGCGTCGGCGCGAGCGTTGTCAACGCGCTGTCCGAATGGCTGACGGTACAGGTCCACAAAAACGGCAACATCTACGAGATGAAATTCTCCCGCGGCAAGATCACGCAGGAGATGACCATCATCGGCTCGACCGACCACACGGGCACGACCGTTACGTTCAAGCCCGATCCCGAGATGTTCGAAGAGCTCGAATACTCCTACGAAACGCTGCACACCCGCATGCGCGAGGAGGCGTTTCTGAACGCGGGTCTTCGCATCACCATCGAGGATAAGCGCCTTGAGAGTGAAGAAAAGCCCGAGAGCGAGCGCCGTGACTCGATGTGCTACGAGGGCGGTATCCGCGAGTTCGTCACCTGGCTCAACAAAAAGAAAGACCCCCTGCACAACAGCGTCATCTACATGAGCGGCATGAAGGGCGATTCGTTCGCGGAACTGGCGCTCCAGTATGACGACGGCTATCAGGAAAATATCCTGTCGTTCGCCAACAACGTCCACACACCCGAGGGCGGCATGCACGAGACCGGCTTCAAGGCCGCGCTCACGCGCGTTTTGAACGCCTACGGCATCAAAAACGGCATCATCAAAGAGGGTGACAAAGTAAGCGGCGAGGACTGCCGCGAGGGCCTGACCTGCGTCATCTCCGTGAAGCTCACGAACGCGCAGTTCGAGGGTCAGACGAAGGCAAAGCTCGGCAACAGCGAGATCCGCACACTGGTCGACGGCATCGTCTCCGACCGGCTGATGCAGTTCCTTGAGGAGAACCCCGTCGTGGCGCGCACGATTTTGGATAAGGCCATGACGGCCAACCGCGCGCGAGAGGCCGCGCGCAAGGCGCGCGAGTCCATCCGCCGCAAGAGCGCCCTCGGCGGCGCGGCGATGCCCGACAAGCTGCGCGACTGCAACGAGAATAACCCCGAACTCACCGAGCTCTACATCGTAGAGGGCGACTCGGCAGGCGGCTCTGCCACCCAGGGACGCGACTCACGCTTCCAGGCGATCCTGCCGCTCTGGGGCAAGATGCTGAACGTCGAAAAGGTGCGCGCCGACAAAATTTACGGCAACGACAAGCTCCAGCCCGTCATCATCGCGCTCGGCGCCGGCCTTGGCGAGGATTTCGATATCAATAAGCTCCGCTATCACAAGGTCATCATCATGGCGGATGCCGATGTCGATGGCTCGCACATCCGGACGCTGCTGTTGACGTTCTTCTTCCGCTATATGCGCCCGCTCATTGAAAACGGCTATGTCTATGCCGCGGTGCCGCCGCTTTTCAAGTTGACGCGCGGCAAGACGACGCGCCTTGCCTTCACGCCGGAGGAGCGCGATCAATACTCCGCCGAGCTGCGCGGCGACAATCCGAACGCAAAGGTCGATATTTCGCGCTTCAAAGGTCTTGGTGAAATGAACCCGCATGAGCTGTGGGAGACGACCATGGACCCCGAAAAGCGCACGCTCAAGCGCATCACGCTCGAGGACGCGGTGCTCGCCGACGAGACGTTCACGGTGCTGATGGGCGAGAAGGTCGAGCCGCGCAAGGAATTCATCGAACAGAACGCGAAATACGCGGTCAATCTGGACTTTTAAGAGAGGAGGACGAAGAAAATGGCACACAAAAACGTGGATTACAAACCCGAAGACATTCAATTCCCCAACCAAAAGATCGTGCAGAGCGAGCTCGTGCACGAGATGCAGTCCTCCTACATCGAATATGCGATGTCGGTCATCGTCGGGCGCGCGCTGCCTGATGTGCGCGACGGCTTGAAGCCTGTCCACCGCCGCATCCTGTACGCCATGTACGAAGATGGCCTGACGAGCGACAAGGCGTTCAAAAAGTCGGCGACCTGCGTCGGCGACGTGCTGGGCCGCTATCATCCGCACGGCGACGCGTCGGTGTACGACGCGCTCGTGCGTCTCGCGCAGGACTTCTCCATGCGCTATATGCTCGTCGATGGCCACGGCAACTTCGGTTCCATTGATGGCGACCCTCCGGCCGCCTACCGATACACCGAGGCCAGAATGTCGAAGATCGCGAACGAAATGCTGCGCGACATCGATAAGGAGACCGTCGACTGGGACCCGAACTTCGACGAGAGCCGCAAGGAGCCCCGCGTGCTGCCCGCGCGCTTCCCGAACCTGCTGGTCAACGGCTCTTCGGGTATCGCCGTCGGTATGGCGACGAACATCCCGCCGCACAACCTGACCGAGGTCATCAACGCCTGCGTCTGCGTGCTCGACAATCCAGAGGCGACGCTTTATGACCTGATGCAGCACGTCACGGGCCCCGACTTCCCGACCAAGGGCATCATTATGGGCCGCAGCGGTATCCGCGCGGCTTACGCCACGGGCCGCGGTAAGATCATCCTGCGCGCCCGCACGGAATTTGAAGAATTCGGCCGCGACCGCACGCGCATCATCGTCACCGAGCTTCCGTATCAAGTGAACAAGCGCATGCTCATCAAGAACATGGCCGACCAGGTGAACGACAAGCGTTTGGAGGGCATTTCCGACATCCGCGACGAAACCGACCGCACGGGCATGCGCATCGTCATCGAAGTCAGGCACGACGCGAACCCGCAGGTGGTCTTAAACCGCCTGTTCGCCCAGACGCAGCTTCAGACGAGCTTCGCCATCAACATGCTGGCGCTCGTCGACGACCAGAAGCAGCCGAAAATTCTGTCCCTGCGCCATATCATCGACGAGTATCTTACCTTCCAGGAAGAGCTCATCACGCGCAGAACGCAGTATGACCTCAAAAAGGCGCGCGAGCGCGAGCACCTGCTGCAAGGTCTTCTCATTGCGCAGGACAACATCGACGAGGTCATCCACATCATCCGCACGAGCTACGACGACGCGAAGGAAAAGCTGATGGAACGCTTCTCGCTCTCCGACGTGCAGGCGCAGGCCATTCTCGATATGCGCCTGAAGGCCTTGCAGGGCCTCGACCGCGAAAAGCTCCAGAACGAGTACGACGAGCTGGAAAAGAAGATCGCCTACTTTGTCGAGCTTCTCTCCAACGAGACGATGCTCAAGGGCGTTTTGAAGGACGAGCTTCTTGAGATCCGCGACAAGTACGGCGATGCGCGCAAGACCGAAATTCAGGAGGTCGAGGACGAGATCGACATTGAAGACCTCATCGAGGAGGAGCAGTGCGTCTTCACCCTGACCCGCAACGGCTACATCAAGCGAACGAGCGCGAGCGAATACACCGCGCAGAGTAAGGGCGGCATGGGCAAGAAGGGCATCACCACCCGCGACGAGGACACGGTGGTCGACGTGTTCACCGCCTCGACCCACGACTATATCCTCTTCTTTACGGACACCGGCAAGGTGTACCGCAAGAAGGGCTATCAGATCCCCGAGAGCGGCAAGGCTGCCAAGGGCACAAACATCGTCAACATCATCCAGGTGGAGACGGGCGAGCGCGTGCAGGCGATGATCCACTTCCGCGACTTGAACGCCGAAAATCTGTTCCTCACCATGGTCACGCGCAACGGCACGGTGAAGCGTCTGCCGGTCGAGACGCTCAAGAACCTGCGCAACAACGGCATCCGCGCGCTGAACCTCGACGAGGGCGACGAGCTGGTGAGCGTGCGCGAGACGGACGGCGAGCAGAAGATTCTGATCGCCACGCACGACGGTATGGCGGTCGTCTTTGACGAGACCGATGTCCGTGCGATGGGCCGCACGGCGGTCGGCGTGCGCGGCATCAAGCTGCGCGAGGGCGACTATGTCGTCGGCGCCGCCCGCGCCCAGGAGGGCAAGGAAGTCCTGACCATCACCGAAAAGGGCTACGGCAAGAAGACGCCGGTCGAGGAATACCGCATCACGAACCGCGGCGGCCTCGGCATTAAGAACTACATGGTGACCGAGAAGACCGGCGGCATCGTCGGCGTCAAGGTCGTGGACGGCAGCGAGGATCTGCTGCTCGTCACGCGCGCGGGTATCCTCATCCGCACGCCGGTGGAGGCCATCCGCACGACGGGCAGAGCCACGCAGGGCGTGATCGTCATGCGCTTCAAGGAAGAGGGAGACAGCGTCATTTCCATGGCGCTCACCGAGCATGAGGAGAGCGAGGAGTAAACTCCTCGAACCTCTTGTTCCACTGCGTGGGACGAAACCACACCCCCCATTTTCTTTCCCGAGAAAGAAAACAGGCGGTGTGACCGTCCAAAAGAAAGGCGTTTCCCATTGCAAGCGAGCAGCTCGAAGAGCTGCAATGCTTGCCGATTGCACTGCCCATAGCGCGGCGTTGCCGCGTTTGGAGTTGCTATACGATTTGCCGCTGCTTCTGTCATCCGCTGCCGCTCTGCTCATCTTGTAGAAGTGCGCAGTAATTCCCGTCTATCAGGGCACTCCACAATGCGGCGAGCGAAGCAATGCCGCTATTTCGCACGCAGTCTGCCGCCGAGAAAACGTCACTCGCGCCTCACGATAGTAAGGCGCGGTTGAAAACGGTGACGAATCGCAGGGATTCATGGCGAAGCCATGTACACCGCACCCACACTGCGCAGCGCGTGCAGTCATTCAAGAATAAGACCCGCAATGTCGGGGGTCGAGGGGTCCCCCCTCGTCCTTCTCTGGGGGGATACAAAGGGGGTATTCTCTTCGAGAAGAGAATACCCCCTTTGACAGCGCACTTCCATGCCAATGGGAGCCCCCCTTCAGCGCTTTTGCGCTGAAAAAACACGATGTAACATCAAAGTTGCATGCAAATGCAACCCATGTAAACCCCAGCTTGCTGGAAAGACAAACCTCTCTTCGGTAGAATAGAGCCAAAAGGAGGAGGGCATGGCAATGGCAAATATTTTGCAGTCGCTGGGCGACGCAATAGAGCGCCAGCAGCAGCGCAAACACGAGAACAATATGGAGGTGCTGCGCGCTATCTATACCCGCCCGGGCATGATCGTGCTCGGCGTGATTTTGCTGGGTGCGGCGCTGGCGTTGATCTGGCCGCAGATCGCGCCGGAGACTGACAATACAAACAGCATTGTGATCGATATGAGCGACTTTGACTTCGGCGATGAAGAGATGAACCGCACCGTTCAGGAAATGGTGGAAAACGATCGGAAGAAGAAGGAACAGAGCGGACGCTCCGGTGCAATTTTCTTCGGCCTCGGTGCGGCGGTCTGCTTTGTCCGCGCGGCGCTGCCGTGGAAAAAAAGAAAAGCGGCGGAAACAATTTCTGAGGATTTCGCGTCTAAAGAGGCAGAAGAGATCCCTGTTTCGCCAAAGCCTGTGGAAAACGCCGCGCCGCAGAGTGCGGAGACCGACAGCAGGGAGGACCGGCTTGAAAATCTCAAGCGGCTCTACGAGGCGGGCATTCTGAGCAGGGAAGAGTACGACGAACGCAGAAAGAAGCTGTGAGGAGGTCACCATGAGAAGAAACATCCACTATAAGCCCAGCAAAAGCGCGAGCATTCTGTCGGGCGTCATCGCGTGCGCGATGGGCGTGTTCGGCCTGTTTACCATTCCGAGCATCGGCGCGATGATCGGCTTCAAGGCCATCTGGTGCCTGATGGCCTTCGGCATGGGCATCTACAATTTTCTGCTGGCGGCGGGCGTTGTGAAGTACAACGGCGGATACGAGATCACCGACGAGACGGACGACGGCGCAAAGGGCGGCAAGTCCGACGCCGAAGCGCGGCTCGAGGAATTGCAGACGCTTTACGACCGTCGGCTCATCACGGAAGAGGAGTATCAGGAAAAGCGCAGGGACATTCTGGACCGGCTGTAAGAGAAAGGAGCGCGGACAATGGGAGAAGTTTTGATCCTTATTATCATCGCACTTGTCTGGGGGTTTAAGGCGGTTGTCGCCAACGAGGACAAAAAGGTCAATGATCGGGAAACGGGCAGCGTTTCGGCATCGCCCGACGAGCTCATCAAAAAGGTCAACCGCACGCTTGATGACCTCGACACGATGCGCGCAAAAGAGCGCGAAAGCAAAAAGCGCCCGAGCGGCGTGCAGATCCGCGACTTCCACAAGAATCTGGCCGCGCAGGAGCGCAAGAGCAGCGAAAAGCGCTGGGAGATCGCGCGCAGGAAGCAGGCCGACAGCGGCGAGGTGCATTCTGTCCACATGGACAGCTGCGAGGACCGGCTTGAAAGCCTGAAGGTCTTATATGACGCGGGTATTCTGGACCGCGAGGAATACGCCCAGCGCGTCGCGCGCGTCAAGCGTCAGCACGCGCAGAGCAGAGGGTAAGCAAAATAAAAGGAAGCGAATACACCATGTATGACGAACTGACACAGGTCGACATTGACAAGATGAAGGCAGAGCTGGAGCACCGCCGTTTGGAGCTTCGCCCCAAGCTCATCGAAGATGTGCAGACGGCGCGCGCGTTCGGCGATTTGAGCGAAAACTACGAGTACAAGGTCGCAAAGCAGGAGAAAAACCGCAACGAGAGCCGCATCCGTTACTTGGAGCGCATGATCGCGACGGCGAAGGTCATCGAAGTGAACGAAAAAGAGGGCACCGTCGGCCTTTTTGACCACGTGGTGCTCTATAACGAAAAACTGGGGAAAGAGCAGAACATCCAGCTCGTGACCACCCTGCGGCAGAACGCGCTCAAGGGCCTCATCAGCAAGGAATCGCCCGTCGGCAAGGCCATCCTGGGGAAAAAGGTCGGCGACCGCGTCGAGATCGTCGTCTCGCCGGAAATGAAGTACACGGTCGAAATTCGTTCGATCACGCCGGGCGAGGACGATGCATCGCTCGAGATCAGCTCTTATTGAGGAAACGCATGAAACAGGTCATTATCTATACCGACGGCGCGTGCTCGGGCAACCCCGGCCCCGGCGGCTGGGGCGCGGTGCTCAAATACGGCGCGCACGAGCGCGAGCTATCCGGCGGCGAGGCGAGCACGACGAACAACCGCATGGAGCTCACCGCCGTCATCGAGGCGCTGCGGCTTTTGAAGGAGCCGTGCGTCGTGGAGCTCTATTCCGATTCGCGCTACGTCATCGACGCGCTGGAAAAGCGCTGGGTCTACGGCTGGAAACAGCGCGGCTGGGTCAAAAGCGACAAAAAGCCCGCGCAGAACGTCGATTTGTGGGAGCAGCTCTTGTCCCTCATCGCCCGGCACGAAATGCACTACCACTGGGTCAAAGGCCACGCGGAGAATGAGTACAACAACCGCTGCGATGAGATGGCTGTTAATGAGTGGCACAAGTTTAAGTAAGAGATAGCGTGGCCTTTCGCCGGAAGTCCGGCGGCGCGAGCGGCGAATTCACTTCGCCGCCGCAAGGGAGGCAAAAAAGCAGAACTCCCGCGCGGACTGCCGCGTGAAAAACGGTGAAGCGAACCGCTTTCGAGAATCCGGCACGCACGCGGAGCTGATGGCGCAGAACGGCAAATATCGGGAAATGTTTTTAAAGCAGGCCGAAGGGTACTTGAAAGCTTAGCGGAAGTGTGGTACAACAAAAGCAAATTTTTTCTCAGCAGGGAGGGGAGCCTTCCCGCTTTGCTGAAGTAATATGAAGGAGCAAAAGACTATGGCAGAATTCAACGCAAAGCAGCAGCTTCCGGGACTTCTCGACTGGATGCGCGCGCAGATGAAGGCCTGCGGAGGCAAGACCGCCGTCATCGGCATTTCGGGCGGCAAGGACAGCTCCGTCACGGCGGCGCTGAGCGTGGCGGCCTACGGTCGCGAGAATGTCGTCGGCGTGCTGATGCCCGACGGCGTGCAGCCGGACATCGACTATTCCAACGGCCTTGTCGACGTGCTGAACATCCGCCACTACACGTTCAATATTCACGGCGGCACGAGCGGCATTCTCGACGAGATGGCGCGCGTGGGCATCGACGCGAGCCGCCAGACGAAGGTGAACCTGCCGTCCCGCATCCGCATGGCGACGCTGTATGCCATCGCGCAGAGCGAGGAGGGCGGCATCGTCATCAATACCTCGAACCTCTCCGAGGACTGGGTCGGCTACTGCACGATCTACGGCGACAGCGCGGGCGCGTTCTCGCCGCTCGGCATGTACACGACCGAGGAGGTCATCGCGCTGGGCGCAGAGCTGGGTCTGCCCGAGCGCTTCCTCATCAAGCCGCCGTCCGACGGCCTGACCGGCAAGACGGACGAGGACAACCTCGGCTTTACCTACCACGCGGTGAACGAGTACATCCGCAAGGGCGAGGTCGACCCCGCCATCAAGGAGAAGATCGACCGCAAGCACAAGGTGTCGAGATTCAAGTTCCAGACGCTTCCGGTGTATCAGAACGGGCTGCCGATCGTCCTGCCGGAGGAGACGGATTATTATAATCCTAACAAAAAGTAAGCAGCGCGCAGCGCTGCACGAGCCAAAGGGGCCATTCTCTCACGTGAGAGAATGGCCCCTTTGAAACCCCAAGAGAACGCGAGGGGTCTTGCCCCTCGACCCCGCTACATTGCGAGATTGAGGCTCGAAGAGCTGCGCGGCCTGCGGAATCGGGTGCGGTGTACGTGGCTTTGCCACGAGTCTCTGCGAGTCGTTAGCGGTATCAACCGCGCCTTACTATCGTGAGGCGCGTGTGACGGAAGAAGGGCGGCAGACTGCCTGCGGGGGCGGCATTGCTGCGCTCGCCGCGCTCAGGGCTGCTTCTTTTTTAGTCCTTCGCTGGGTCGGTACTGTTGATGGGTTCGTCGGGAATGATATCTTGCGCGATGATTTGCTCTTCTGCGTCCAGCAGGGCTTTTTTCAGGACTTCGCGGGCAAGGATGCCTTTGCCCTCGTCGTAGAGATCGATGGCCTCGCTCATGCTGCGCACCATGCCGTGGTAAAGGTTTCGATAAGTTGTCATTTTATTTCCTCCTTTTGTGCGTCATTGTTGCGTCACTTTTTCTTTTTAGTATAATTTGACGCTAAAATTTTGTCAATACTTCGTCACGGAGGTTGGCAAATGGATTCAAAAAGTCGTTACACCCTGCGCACCGATCCAGTGCTGCTGGAAAAGCTCGGATATATCGCTGAATACGAGGGACGCACCAAAAACCGTGAACTGGAGCAGATGATCAAGCGCCGCATCGCAGCTTTCGAACAGGAGCACGGTGAGATTCCCATAGAAGAAAACGACCGCTGACGCGGTCGTTTTTTGCCCCCGTCCCGCGGCGAGCGCAGCAATGCCGCCAGCAGGCAGTCCGCCGCCGTGCTATCGTCACTCGCGCCTCACGAAGTAAGGCGCGGTTGCGAGTGGTGACGAAACGTAGGGACCCGTGGCGAAGCCACGTACACCGCACCCGATTCCGCAGGCCGCGTAGCTCTTCAAGCCTAAAACTGCCAATGCAGCGGGGTCGAGGGGGAAGGCCCCTCGTCCTTTCTCTCGGGGGTCCAAGGGGGATACTCTCTTTCTCGAAAGAGAGTATCCCCCTTCTCCGTGCAGCGCCACTGGCGCTGCTTTCCCGGTTCCGCGCATCGCGCGGATCAGCCAGTGCCCCTTTGGGCACAAAAAAAGAGCCATCCTTTCGGATGGCTCTCATTTTCGCTCGATTAGCCAACGCTGTTGAGCTTCAGGGTCAGCGCGCTCTTCTTGTGCGCGGCGTTATTCTTGTGCAGAATACCCTTAGCAGCAGCCTTATCGACAGACTTCACTGCGACCTTGTAAGCGCTCTCGGCCTCGGTGCGATTGCCTTCAGCGGCAGCCGCCTCGAACTTCTTGAGTGCGGTCTTCAGTGCGGACTTGTCGGCCTTGTTGCGCTCATTACGCACACCAGACACCTGAACGCGCTTCTTGGCAGACTTAATATTCGGCAAACCAAACACCTCCTCCGGTTGGAATTCGCGCCGGCGGACAAAAAATCCACCGTGCAGAATGGTATTTTAGCAAAGAATGCAAGAAATTGCAAGCATTTTTTCGAAATTTTCTGATTTTTTTGTATGACACAAAACTTTGTGGATAAAATAGGGAAAGAAAACAAGATTTAGTAAAAGGAGAGAGGCAAAATGCTCCAATACCGCACCGATCTTGCCATGGAGGTACACGAGCTGCTCTGCGCGAAAAGCCGCGCGCAGACGCTCTCCGGCGTGGACAGCCGGACGGTTTTTCGCCGCGGGTGCAGCGTGACGAGCGTGCGCATCGACACCGAGGGCGCGGCGCGCCAGCTCGGCAAGCCCCGCGGGCGGTATGTGACGCTCGACCTCTCGCCGCTGCAAAAAAACGCGGACGATCTGCTCGAGCGCGCGTCGCGCGCCGTGGGGGCGGAACTCAGGGCGCTGCTCGGCGAGAATGTGAAGAGCGTGCTCGTCGCGGGACTCGGCAACGCGAGCATGACGCCGGACGCCATCGGGCCGAGGAGTGCGGAGCACGTGCTCGTGACGCGCCACCTGCGGCAAAACGGCGCGTTTTCCGCATTTTGCTCTGTCAGCGTGCTGACACCGGGGGTTTTGGGCCGGACGGGCATTGAGGCGATGGAGACGCTGCGCGGCACGGTGCGCGCAGTGCAGCCCGACGCGGTCATCGCGATCGACGCGCTCGCGTCCCGCTCGCTCATGCGGCTCTGCTCCACGGTGCAGCTCTCTGACACGGGCATCGTCCCAGGCAGCGGCGTGGGCAATCACAGGTGTCCCCTCAGCCGCGACACGCTCGGCGTGCCGGTCTACGCCATCGGCGTTCCCACGGTCGTCGACGCGGCCACGCTGACGCTCGACGTGCTCGAAGAAGCAGGCAAATCAGACGTCGATCCCGCCGCCCTGCGCGGCCACGAGACCGTTATGGTCACGACGCGCGACATCGACGCGCAGATCCGCGAGCTCGCCCGCGTCATCGGCTACGGCATCGACCTTGCGCTCCAGCCGCTCGATTTTTCCGAGCTCTGTGCGCTCATGGGCTGAAGATGTGCAAAATTTCCGGTGGTATTCATAATTTGTTTACAACCGATTCAAACTTTAGCCAAGATTGACTGGTATCTTAATACTTGCAAAGGGGAGCTCCCCCCGATGTGATTTTCTCCCTCCTAAAAATACACACACAACACAGCAAGAAGCCCTCGCCTCTCCCGGCGGGGGCTTTTTGTTTCCTTTTTTTCTTTTTCGCACAAGTGCAAAGGAAGCTGCGGCACTGGTGCCGCGGGGAGAGCAGCGCTTGGCGCTGCACGGATAAAGGGGGATACTCTCTTTCTCGAAAGAGAGTATCCCCCTTAAACCCCCGAGAGAAAGGACGAGGGGTCTTGCCCCTCGACCCCGCACATTGGCAGATCGGCACTTGAAGAGCTGCGCGGCCTGCGGAATCGGGTGCGGTGTACGTGGCTTCGCCACGAATCTCTGCGATTCGTTGCCGATATCAACCGCGCCCTACTCCGTGGGGCGCGAGTGACGGTAGTACGGCGGCGGACTGCCTGCGGGGGCGGCATTGCTGCGCTCGCCGCGGGTGGGATTGCTGCTTTTCTATTTCAACAGTGTTCTTTTCTGTGAACGGTCCGCAGCTTATGGAAATACGCGCCGGACAGCTGCGAGATTTGGCATAAATAAGGCAGATAAAAACAAAGCCCGCACTGTCGCTTGACAGCGCGGGAGAATTTGCTATAATGGGCGTAGAAAGGGCGCTGCGACAAGCGGTCAGCCCGGGAAGTTAGGAAGACTCAAAATGAGAAACCGTCACTTGGCCGAGTGGCGGTTTTCGCTTTTTATACGGATCGTGACCACATATCCAAGGATATGTAACGTGATCGTAATAGGCATATCTACCACCTCCTCTCGGAGGATGTAGCCAACCGCCTGCCGTTCGTGCAGCGCCTTGTTATTACCGTATCATAAGTTCCGACAAATTGCAACATTTGTTTCATCCAACGCGCGGTGAGTGCAGCAATGCCGCGCCCGCAAGATGTCTGCCGCCGTGCTCCCGTCACACGCGTCTCACGGTAGTAAGGCGCGGTTGATACCGGTAACGACTCGCAGGGACTCGTGGCGAAGCCACGTACACCGCACCTGATTCGGCAAGCATTGTAGCTCTTCAAGCAAGAGACTGTCAATGTAAGCGGGGTCGAGGGGCAAGACCCCTCGTCTTTCTCTCGGGGGTTCAAGGGGGATACTCTCTTTCGAGAAAGAGAGTATCCCCCTTACTGCGCACCCTGCGGCACGCAGGGAACAAAGTGCAGAGCACCGCGCTGCCAAAAATCCCGCCTTTCAGCAAAGAAAAAAGAACGCCTCTTCCGAGGCGTTCTTCTTATTTTTGCGAAAGTAAAATTTACAGATACTTCTGCATGCCGTCGGTGGCGAGGGCGGGGTCGCCGGAGACGGAGATGGTGAACTTGACGCCGGTGGCGTTGCTGAAGCGCTCGAGCTCGTTCAGGAAATCGTCGGCCGCCTGGTTGCACTCGCCGCCGGTGATCTTGAACAGGTTGTCGATGAAGATGTGGGAAATATCATAATTGCCCGCGTACAGGCCGAACAGGAAGCCGCGCAGGGCCTCGTAGTTGGACAGGTCGTACTCGTAGGCAGAGATCAGACGAACGTGATAGTGCAGGTCAAAGGTCATGGTAGACTTTGCTTCGACGCAGACGACGCTGCCGTTATCCTCCTGCGCAGTGGTATTGATCATTTCGATCAGCTTCTTGGTCTTACCGGTGCCCTTTTCACCCATGATGAGTCTGACCATAGAAATCACTCCTTTCAATAGCTCCCCGCCTCTTTTGCGGGGGATGGTCTTTCTGATGGCATCAGCATAGCATAAATGAAACAAATTTGCAATGCTGAATGGAAAGTTTCAGGTTTATTCAAAAAATTCAGCGCAGGCGCTTACGCAGCTCCTCGCCTATTTCCTCGTATCCGGGCTTGCCGAGCAGCGCGAACATGTTCTTTTTATAGGCCTCCACGCCCGGCTGGTCGAAGGGATTCACGCCGAGGAGGTATCCGCTCAGCCCGCAGGCGTATTCAAAGAAGTAAATGAGCTGGCCCATCGTGCGGGCGTTGTTCTCATCGAGGTTCAAAATGATGTTCGGCACGCCGCCCTCGACATGGGCGAGCAGCGTCCCGTCCATGGCCTGACGGTTGATGAAGTCCATCGTCTTTCCCGCAAGGAAGTTGAGTCCGTCGCCATTCGCTTCGTCAAAGGGGACGACCATCTGCTGCTCCGCGGGCGCAAAGCGCACAACGGTCTCCATCAGCATACGCTCGCCCTGCTGGATGTACTGGCCCATCGAGTGGAGGTCGGCGGTGAAGTCGACGCTCGCGGGGAAGAGGCCCTTTTCCTCCTTGCCCTCGCTCTCGCCGTAGAGCTGCTTCCACCACTCGGCCATGAAGCGGAACGCGGGCTCGAAGCACGCGAGAAGCTCCACCTTCTTGCCCTGACGGTAGAGCTCGTGGCGCATGGCGGCGTACTGCCACGCGGGATTGCTGTAATCGTTTTTCGCGCAGAGCGTCATCATCTCCTGCGCGCCGCCCATGAGTTCAACCAGATCAACGCCCGCGACGGCGATGGGGAGAAGACCAACGGCGGTGAGCACGCTGTAGCGTCCGCCGATGTTGCCGGGCACGACGAATTCCTCGTATCCCTCCTGATCGGCGAGGGACTTGAGCGCGCCTTTGTGCGCGTCGGTCGTGGCGTAGATGCGCTTCGCGGCTTCGGCCTTGCCGTATTTCTTTTCGAGCTTTTCGCGGAAGAAGCGGAACGCGACGGCGGGCTCGGTCGTCGTGCCGGACTTCGAGATGACGTTGACGGAGAAATCGTCGTCGCCGATGAGCTCCGTCACCTCGCGCAGCGCGTCGGAGGAGAGGCCGTTGCCGATAAAGTAGATGTTCGGCGTGGACTTCTTCTTTAAGTTATAGTTCGGGGAGCAGAGGCATTCGATGACGCCGCGCGCGCCGAGATAGCTGCCGCCGATGCCGATGACGACGAGCGCCTTGGAATCGCCCTGAATCTTCTTCGCCGCGGCGAGGATGCGGGCGTACTCATCCTTGTCATAGTCGCGCGGGAGCGTGACCCAGCCGATGAAATCAGAGCCCTTTCCGCCGCCGTTTTGCAGCCAGCCCGCCGCGCGCTCGAGACGCGGGCGCAGCGCCGCTTCATACGGCAACGAGAGAAACGATACGGCATGGGATACGTCGATAGACAGCATAAAAATGGCCTCCTGCGATCAAAAATTCATGCTTGCATTGTAGCACACGGCAAAAAAAGAAACAAGCGCAAAGCGGGGAAAAACGGGAGGCAAACACCGCGCTGCCGTCCAGAAACCGTGAAAACTGTGGAAAGCGGCAAAAAGATGGCTGCTTTATCGCTCCATCTTTGTAAAGTGCGTGTATTTACTGTCACACGTTATTGTGTTATCGTGTTACCACACTAAATTAAACGGCCGAGCGCCGGAACTTACAGGAGGAAGAAACGATGAAAAAATTCTTAGCCATGGCGCTTGCCGCCGTGATGGTACTGGCCCTTGCCGCCTGCGGCAGCAAGAACGACACCGCCGACGATACCGGTGATGCGCAGGACGCGCAGGGCGGCGAGACGCAAAAGCTGATCGTCGGCTTTGATGCCGAGTTCCCGCCGTTTGGCTTCATCGCCGCCGACGGCACGTACGACGGCTTTGACCTTGCAATGGCCAAGGAGCTGTGCGCGCGCCTCGGCTGGGAGTACGAGGCCGTGGCCATCGACTGGAACAGCAAGGACGCCGAGCTTTCGAGCGGCACGATCAACTGCATCTGGAACGGCTTTACCTACACCGGCCGCGAAAATGACTACACGTTCTCCGACCCCTATGTGGATAACTCCATCGTGATGGTCGTGAAGGCGGACAGCGGCATCACCTCGCTCGCGGACCTCGCCGGTAAGAGCGTGATGGCGCAGGCCGCGTCCTCCGCGGTCGACGCGATCAACGAAAACGAGGACTTCAAGGCGTCGCTCAAGGAGGTCGTGGAGCTGGGCGACTACAACATGGGCTTTATGGACCTCGCCCAGGGCACGGTGGACGCCGTGGCCGCTGACCTCGGCGTTGCGCAGTATCAGATCGCGAACAACGACGGCGACTACGTCATCCTTGACGAGCCCCTCTCCACCGAGCAGTACGCCATCGGCTTCCTCAAGGGCAACACCGAGCTGCGCGACGCGGTGAACGCCGAGCTTCTCAAGATGGCCGAGGACGGCACCATGCTGGAGATCGCGCAGAAGTACGTCGATCAGGGTCTCGTACTCGACAGCCTGTGCCTTATCAACAAGTAAAAACGTTTACCTCGGGCGACTGTAAAAACCAATTATAACTCATAGGTGCCCATCCTCTTCTCAGGGAGGGAGCGGGGGCGAAAGCCCCCGCTTTTTCCCGCTTATGACCGAATAAGGGAGAATCATTCCATGACTGTATCCACGATGCTTTCGCTATTATCCGAGGGCTTTGTCACATCGCTTTTGATCTTCGTGCTGACGCTGCTATTCTCGATGCCGCTGGGCCTTGCGGTGATGTTTGGCCGCCGCAGCAGATTGACGCCGCTGCGCGGCTTCATCAAGGCGTATATCTCCATCATGCGCGGAACGCCGCTGATGCTGCAGCTGATGGTCGTCTTCTACGGGCCGAAGCTCCTGCTTGGCGTCACGGTGCCGGGCAACTGGCGCTTCACGGCGGTCATCGTCGCGTTCGTCATCAACTACGCGGCGTATTTTGCCGAGATCTACCGCGGCGGCATCGAGTCCATCCCGCGCGGGCAGTATGAGGCCGCGCAGGTGCTCGGCTACACCAAGGCACAGACATTTTTCAAGATCATCCTGCCGCAGATGGTCAAGCGCGTCATCCCTGCGGTGACGAACGAGGTCATCACGCTGGTGAAGGACACGTCGCTCGCGTCCGTCATCGGCACGGTGGAGATGTTCACGCGCGCCAAGCAGATCGTTGCCTCGCCGAATACGCCGGGCATGCTGGCGCTGGTGGCGGCGGGTGTCTTCTACTATGTCTTCAACTATGTGGTCGCCTTCGCCATGGAAAAATGGGAGCAGGTGCTGCGCTATTACCGCTAAAGGGAGGGGAGAGCAATGGCAGTTTTTGAAATGCGGAACGCCAGAAAGGCGTTCGGCGCGCTCGAGGTCTTAAAGGGCGTGTCGCTCAATGTGGAAAAGGGCGAGGTCGTGTCGATCATCGGTCCCTCGGGCGGCGGCAAGTCGACGATGCTGCGCTGCGCGACGCTGCTTGAAACGATGGATTCCGGCACGCTCGCGTATGGCGAAAACGTCGCCGCGCGCGAGGAAAACGGCAAAAGCGTCTACGCCGGAAAAGCCGCGCTCGCGCAGGTGCGGCGGCAGTTCGGGCTGGTGTTCCAGCAGTTTGACCTCTTCCCGCACTACACAGTGCTGAAAAACGTCTGCGACGCGCCGATCTCGGTGCAGAAGCGTGATAAAGCCGAGGTCGAGGCCGAGGCGATGGCGCTGCTCGACAAAATGGGACTAAAAGGCAAGGAAAACGCTTACCCCTATCAGCTCTCGGGCGGGCAGCAGCAGCGCGTGGCCATCGCCCGCGCGCTCGCGATGAAGCCGGAAATCCTCTTTTTCGACGAGCCGACCTCCGCGCTCGATCCGCTTTTGACCGGCGAGGTGCTGCGCGTGATCCGCAGTCTTGCCGACGAGCACATGACGATGGTCATCGTGACGCACGAGATGCCCTTTGCCCGCGCCGTGAGCGACCGCGTCGTGTTTTTAGACGGCGGCGTCATCGTGGAGCAGGGCAGCCCCGAGCAGGTCTTCGAAAACCCGCAGCAGGAGCGGACGAGAGAGTTCTTGAAATCGTACCGCGAGACGAGCGGCGCTCAGGCGTAGTAATTCACGAGCAGGTCGACGACCGCGCCGTAGCTCTGCGTGCCGAGCTCATCGCCGTAGGATTTGATCATCTTATCGTTGAGCGACTGGGTGACGGTGGCCGTGAGGCCCTTGTACTGCGCCCAGTAGGCGCTGTTGCAGCGCAGATCGAGCACGATCTCGTCGGGTAAGCTGTCGCGAATCTGCTGCCATGCGTCGGGGTCGACGCGGTACAGCGCGTTGCCGAGGTGAATGTAGCCGAGCATCCAGCCCGCATAGTTGTAGTTTGCGTCGTCGCAGCGCGAGCAGGCGAGGACCGCAAGGAAGTTGCTCTGCTGCTCGGACGTGATGCCGCGCTGGTGCGAGAGCTCGTGCGCGCAGGTCGAGGCCAGCAGCATCGCGGGCGAGTCCATGTTCACGTTTGACTCGCCCGTGAACGGAAAGTAGAAGCCCGTGAAGTTCATCGCGCTCATGATCTTCGAAAAGAAAATGCCCTTGGGCTTCTGGTCCGGCATGTCGAGGAACGGAAATTCGCCGTACAGGCAGTCGTACACCGTGTCGGCGTAGTTAAGAATCTCCTGCCGGTCGGCGGTGAAGAGGCCGTTTTCGTCGCGCGCGATGTGCATCGACGCCTCGGCGAGATGGTCCGCGAAATACTGCGTGACGCGCACTAAGTCTTCATACGTGACGGGCTCGGGCGAAAGGCCGCTTCTGTCGCAGAAGTCGTCCGCGTAATAGTTCGCGCCCCAGAGAAGCGAGAACGCGGCGCAGACCGTGAGAAACAAATCGAGCACGAAGAGCGCGCAGCGGTACGCGGCGCGCCCTTTTTGGCGCGACTTTATAAGATAGCGTACCATCAGCACGAGCAGCATGACCGCCGTGACCGCCGCGAGCACATACAAAAGCTCCGCGACCGAAAACGGCAGCGCCGCGCACGCGCGGCCTAAGAATTGCTCGAAGGGCAGCGTGACCGAATAGACCCAGAAATTGACGGCCGCGCGGTTTCCACGGAAAAGATAGAAAAGCACAAGGACTGCGCCGCAGGCGAAAAGCCAGCGGTGCAGTCCTTTGTTGTCACGGTACAGGGTTTTCATGGGGAGATCAGTCCTTTTTTTCATCCGGAGAGGCGAGCGGCGCGGGGGCGAACATCGCGTCGTCCGTCACGCCCTTTTTCGTGAGGCTGCGGTTCGTGAACCAGTTCACAAGCGAGCTGATGCACGCGAAGATCGGAACGCCGAGGAACATACCCAGCACGCCGCCGAAGCCGCCGCCGACCACGATGGCCACGATGACCCAGAAGCTCGAAATGCCGGTGGATTTGCCGAGGATCTTCGGCCCTAGAATATTGCCGTCAAACTGCTGCAATGCGATGATGAAGAGAATGAAATAAAGGCACTGCTTGGGGCTGACGAGCAGGATGAGGAATGCGCTCGGAATGGCGCCGAGAAACGGGCCGAAGATCGGAATGATGTTCGTCACGCCCACGAACACCGAAATAATTGGCGTATACGGGAACTTGAGGATCGAGCAGCAGATGAAGCAGAGGATGCCGATGATGAGCGAGTCGAGCAGCTTTCCGCGCACGAAGCCGCTGAAGATACGGTCAGCCTCGGCCACGGCGCGCAGCGTGCGGCGGTACGGCGTTTCGGGCAGAATGGCGTAGAGGATCTTCTTCGACTGCTTGGCAAAGCTCTCCTTGCGCGCGAGCAGATAGACCGAGATCATCATGCCGATGAGAAGGTTCTTGAGGAAGATGACGACGCTCCAGATGCCGCCGGTCACGGCGACGATCGCGACCTGCGCCTGCGGGATGACCGTGTCGGTGACCCACTTGACGAGCTTATCGTAGTAGCCGTTGAGTGCGGAGAGCAGCTGGTCGGAGTAGATGTCGTCAGAGAAGATCGTCTGATTCTCCACAAGGCTGTTGACCCAGTTGTAGACGGTTTTATAATAGCTTTCAAAGTTGTCGGCCAGTGTCTTCGTGCTGTCGACCAGCTCGGGGATGAGGATGCTGAACATCAGGTAGATGAGGGCGATGACGCAGATCCACGTGACGAGGATGCTCAGCCCCCGGACGAGCGAGGACTTGACCTTCGGCAGCCCCTTTTGGATATACCGGTCGAAAAAGTCGACGATGGGGGCGAGAAGGTACGCGAACACAAGGCCGTAGATGACCGGCGAGAGCACGCTCATCAGCTTGTCGAAAAAGTCCAGCAGCACGCGGGACTGGAAAAACGTGTCGTAAAACATCAGCACCGCGCAGGCCGAGACGATCAGCGTTACGCCGAGGTGAAGATAGGTTTTGTTCTGCTTCATGGGCTCCCCCTTTTTTTGGGTAAAATGCGTTAAATGACTGCTAAAAAGATACCAAAAACAGCTTACTATTTTTTGCTGGGAATTGCAACCGCTCATTTCGTGTGTTATGATAATCTTTACTCTCTGTTAATGAAGATGAACAGAACTTGACTTTTTTGGCAGAGGGTGATTTTGACCGACAGGGCGCAGGGTGCTTTGCCGGTCTGATGCTGTGAAGAGCAAACGAGGAGGAACCCATGGACGACAAAAAGCTGCTCTTTATCGTCAATCCCCGCGCGGGAAAGACCAAATCCCTCGCGCCGCTGTTTGACGCCGCCGCGATCTATTCCGAGGCGGGCTATCTCGTCTCCGTGCGCAAGACCACGCATCGCGGAGAAGCGACGGAGCTCGCCGAATCGCTCGGGCCGGAATTCGACGTCGTCGTCTGCCACGGCGGCGACGGCACGCTCAACGAAACGGTGAACGGCGTGATGCGCATTCCGCGAGAATACCGCCCGCTCGTGAGCTATCTGCCCGGCGGCAGCACGAATGACTTTGCCGCGAGCCTGAACATCTCGTCGAACCCCGCCGAGGCGGCGGCCTCCGCCATGCGCATGAAGCCGAGATCTCTCGATGTGGGCAAATTCGGCGAGCGGAACTTCGTCTATGTCGCGTCGTTCGGCGCGTTCACAAAAACGACCTACACCGTCCAGCAGGATATCAAGAATATGTTCGGGCACTTTGCCTACTTACTCGAGGGCGTCAAGAATCTCGACACGCTCTGCCCGTACCGCATGAAGATCACGGCGGACGGCGAGGTCTTCGATGGGGAATACCTCTTCGGTGCGATCAGCAATTCGACGTCGATCGCGGGGCTGATGAAGCTCTCGCCCGACGAGGTGTCGTTCGACGACGGCAAGTTCGAGCTGCTGCTCGTGCCCGTGCCGAGAACGCCGGCTGCGATGCAGGCGCTCATTTTAGCGCTCATCAACAAGGACTACTACGACTCCGAGGGGCTCATCTTCCGCCATGTCAAGCACGTGACGGCGGAGACCGCCGAGGACATTCCCTGGACGCTCGACGGCGAGTACGACCCCGGCGCGCCGCTCGTGGAGATCGGGATCGAGGATAATGGGGTCACGATGCTATTATGACTTCAAAAAAGAGAGGCTGGCCTATGGGCCAGCTTCTCTTTTTTGAGGGGGTTGCACTGCGCTTCGTGCCTTGACGCCCGTAGGGCGTCTGCGACACGCGCTCCGTGAGAAGTGTTTTTTCTGACGCACATGGAAATCGGCGAAGCGCCGCTAGTGGCGGATGAAGCGAGCCGGTTTCGAGGAAGTGGCACGATTGGCGCGCCCGAAAGGGCGCGGAAATCGTAATGCCACGACGGTGACGTCAGAAAAAACGATTGAAATTTATTTGCGCCGTGCGCGGCGCTTGGGCAGCCGTTAGCAGCTCTGCTGCTTTACGGATGCTGCATACCCCTTGCGGGTAAAAGTCTGCGACGCTGGCGCCTGTTTTCTGCCCGAGAGGGCAGAAAATGCGGCAGGGGGGGGCGACGGCCTGTTCGCTGCCGGGAGGCAGCAAAAGCGGCACGGGGATAATGGGGGAGAGGGAGCGGGGGAGTCTTTATTTCTCCGATAGGTGGGCTTGTTCCATTTTGCGGTAGAGGGTGCGGACGCTGATGCCGAGGGCCTGGGCGGCGCGGGCTTTGCCGGCGCTGTCCCAGCCGTACTGATTCAATAGGTCGCGGATGACGCTGCCTTCGGCTTCCTTGAGGGCGGGGAGGGGCTGCTGTTCGAGTTCGCGCAGGAACGACGGCGGCAGGTCGTCGGGCTGGACGATGCTGCCCTCGGCCATGTTGACGCAGTATTCGACGATGTTTTCGAGCTGTCGGACGTTGCCGGGCCAGCTGTAGCGGCGGAACAGCGCGAGCACTTCGTCGCTGAAGCCCTCGACGGTGGCGCCGAGCTGATGGTTAAACTTCTGCAGGAATGCGTCGAGCAGCTCAGGCAGGTCCTCCAAACGCTCGCGCAGCGGGCACATCTCCATATCGATGACGTTGAGCCGGTAGAAGAGGTCGGCGCGGAAGCGCCCCTCGGCGATGCGCTGGCGGATGTCGGCGTTCGAGGCGGAGATGATGCGCGTGTTGAGCGGAATGGGGCGTGTGCCGCCCACACGCTCGAACTGACGGTCCTGCAAAACGGTCAGCAGCTTTGCCTGCATGCTCATCGGCATCTCGCTGATCTCATCGAGAAAGAGCGTACCGCCCTCGGCCAGCTCCATCTTGCCCTGCTTGCCGGATTTGAGCGCGCCGGTGAACGAGCCGCCCTCGTAGCCAAACAACTCGCTTTCAAAGAGCGTTTCGGGGATGTTGGCGCAGCTGATGATGACAAACGGCTTGTCGCGGCGGTTGCTTTCGTAGTGAATGGCGCGGGCGAGAAGGCCCTTGCCCGTGCCGGTCTCGCCGGAGATGTAGACCGACGAGGGGCTGTTGAGGACTTTGTTCATCTGGCGGCGGACGCTCGCCATCTGCGTGCCGCTACCGCGCATGCGGCTGGCGTCGACATGGCGCGTGGGGGGCAGGATGGGGTCGGATTTGGCGCTCAGGCGCAGGGCCGCGCCCTCGCTTGAGCCGTCCGCACCCAGAATGGGGACGGATGTGAGCGTGAGCTCGCAGTCGGGGCGCAGGGGGACGCTCTGGTTCTGCACCGGCTGAGCGCTGAGCACCTCGGCACTCAGCTCACGGGGGAGAAAGTCGTGAATCGAGGTGAGGCAGCTGCCGCTGAGCATCGCGAGCGCGGGACCGTTGCTCGCGGTGATCTCGCCGCGGGCGTTCACGAGAAGAAGTCCCTCGGACACGAGCGACGTAAGCGCGGTGAACTGCTTTTCAAAGACCGAGGAGTCTCCCGCGTGGGCGTTTTTAATGAGCGTTGCCAGAAGGTCGGAAAAGTCGACCATGATGCGCTCAAAGTAGTCCATCTGCTCAGCGATGCGATCGTGTGCGCTCTCAGAGAACGCGGAAAACGACAGAACGCCGACAGGCGTGCCGTCGATGACGATGCGTTTGAGCAGCTCGAGCGTCGCAGGACAGTTGCCGCTGAAGCGGCAGCCAATGCACGAGCGCATCTCGCCCGGGCGCAGGACGATGACCTGGTCATTTTCGATGACTTCCATGATAGACGGCTTGTGCACCGCCGTGCCCTTGCGCTCCAGATACCCCGTGCTGCCCGTGACCAGCACGGCGGAATCGTCAAAAACCGCGCCTTCTATATTAAATAAGTGATGAATAATCTGCAAAACCTGCGAAATCTCCGCACGGTACAATGTCAGATCCATAAATCCGCCCCATTTCTCTCGGCTCTTGCGGCCAGTATAGCAGGATGTGGCAGGAAAGGCAAGAAAAAACGGCATGAATTTGACATAAATGTCTGTCGCGGTGACACGGATGGCAGAAAAATGGCGATTTTGACAAAACAAAAATGGAAAATGGAATGCTTGAGATGAAAAATCCAAAGAGCATATCCGCAATTTTCTATGAGAAATGTATGATTATGTCGATAGAGTTTTGTCCTTTACGACAAATATTTACTTTACTTGATAAAAGCGAGAAAAGTTGGTACGCTCTTTGCTTGTTTGCTTGTAGGAAAGCGGTAAGTAAAGCGCCGTGCAAAACCGGCGCTGACATTTGAAAGGAGTCCATACCATGATCCAGAAATCTGATCCGTTAAATCTGACCGGAAAAGTTGCGGTCATCACCGGCGCAGGCTCAGGCATCGGCCTCGGCGTTGCTCAGATGCTGTCCGCCTACGGCGCGGCTGTCGCCATCGTCGACGTGAGCCCCAAGGCCGAGGCTGCCGCGCAGGAGCTGCGCGATGCCGGCCGCAACGCCGCGTTTTTCCAGTGCGACGTGACAAACGAGCAGAGCGTGATCGACACGGTCAACGCCATCGTCGCCAAGTTCGGCCGCATTGATATTCTACATAACAACGCCGGCGTAACGGTGCGCAAGTGCATCGACGAGCTGAGCGAAAAAGAGTGGGACTTCGTTCTTGACGTGGGTCTCAAGGGCCTGTTCCTGATGAGCAAGCACGTCATCCCCGAGATGCGCAAGGTCGGCGGCGGCTCCATCGTCAACACCGGCTCGGGCTGGGGCCTCAAGGGCGGCGACCAGGCGGCTGCCTACTGCGCCGTCAAGGGCGGTATCGTCAACGTGACGCGCGCCATGGCCATCGACCACGGCAAGGACAACATCCGCGTCAACTCCATCAACCCCGGCGACACCGTGACTGCCATGATGATCAGCGAAGGCCGACAGACCGGCGAGATCAAGAGCGATGCCGATATTGATGAATTTCTCAAGTCCTGCGGCAGCGGCCGTCCGCTCGCCCGCATCGGCCAGCCGGAAGACATCGCCAAGGGTGTGCTGTTCCTTTGCTCCGATCTCGCCTCCTGGATCACGGGCGCGTCGCTCGTCGTGGACGGCGGCGGCATTGCCTAACTGATAACCATAATAAGAAAGGATAACTGCAATGAGTGTGAAAGGCTTCAAGAGTCATCCGTACATCCCAAACTCCGTTCCCGAAGTGGAGCAGGAGATGCTGCACGAGATCGGCCTGACCTCTCTCGAGCAGCTGCACGAGGAAGTGCCCGACGAGATCATCTTGAAAAACGGAATGAACCTGCCCGAGGCGTTCGGCTCCGAGTATGAGCTGCGCCGCCACGTCGAAAAGCTGCTCAAGAAGAACAGCTCCTGCGACGATAACCTCAACTTCCTCGGCGCGGGCTGCTATCAGCACTATGTGCCCGCCATCTGCGACGAGATCAACGGCAAGGGCGAGTTCCTGACCGCTTACGGCGGCGAGAGCTACAACGACTTCGGCCGCTTCCAGAGCCTTTTTGAATATGAGAGCCTGATGGCCGAGCTCGTCGACATGGAGGTCGTCAACGTCCCGACGATGGACTACTCCCAGGCCGCTTCCACCGCCATCCGCATGGGCAGCCGTGTTGCAGGGCGCACCGGCGTTCTCGTCCCCGCCTCCATGGATCGCGAAAAGCTCGCCGTCATCAAGAACTACTGTACGCCCGACCTCACGATTGAAGAGGTCAAGTGCGACGAAAAGACCGGCTGCATCGACCTCGCTGACCTCAAGAGCAAGCTGAACGATTCCATCGGCGTCGTCTACTTTGAGAACCCCAACTACTTCGGTGCGTTCGAAGTCGACTCCCGCGAGATCGCGAACGCCGCGCATGACGCGCTCGCGCAGTGCGTCGTCGGCGTCGACCCCATCTCCCTCGGCGTTGTGGCCGTGCCCCGCAGCTACGGCGCAGACATCGTCTGCGGCGACCTGCAGCCGCTCGGCATCCACATGAACTACGGCGGCGGCCAGTCCGGCTTCATGGCCACGATGGACGACCCGACCTACGTTCTCGAATTCCCCTCCCGCCTCTTCGGTATCTGCCGCACCAACACCGAGGGCGAGTACGCTTTCGCTGACGTTGCATACGACCGCACTTCGTTCGGCCACCTGCGCGACAAGGCCAAGGAATATGTCGGCACGCAGACTGCTCTCTGGGGTATCACCGCGGGCGTTTACCTCGCGACCATGGGTCCCGAGGGCATGAAGGAAGTCGGCGAGACCATCATGCAGAACGCCCAGTACGCTGCAAGCAAGCTCGCTGCTCTGCCGGATGTGTCGCTGCGCTTCGAGACTCCGTTCTTTAAGGAGTTTGTGCTTGATTTCAACAAGACCGGCAAGACGGTGAAGGAGATCAACAAGGCGCTGCTCAAAAAGCACATTTTCGGCGGCAAGGATCTCTCCAGTGATTTCCCCGCGCTCGGCCAGTGCGCCATGTACTGCGTGACGGAAGTCCACACCAAGGAGGATATCGACACTCTCGTCTCCGCGCTGAACGAGATCCTGGGTTGAAAGGAGAGAAAAAAATATGAAAAAGATCGATAGAAGCTCCAAGGTTCGCACCGGTTTCCATCAGGCGAAGTGGGACGAACCCGTCATTTTCGAACTGAGCAAGCACGGCGAGCGCGGCATCCTTGTCAACAAGGCTGACCCCAAGGTCGCCGAGGCTGTGGAAGGAGTGAGCGCGTTGCCCGAGTTCCTCAAGCGCAAGGAAGCCCCCGCGCTGCCTGAGATCTCTCAGCCCCGCGTGCTGCGCCACTATGCGCGCCTCGCGCAGGAGACCCTCGGTGCCGACGTCAACATCGAGATCGGCCAGGGCACCTGCACCGTGAAGTACAGCCCCAAGGTCAACGACCAGCTCGCCAACCTTCCCCAGATGCGCGAGATGCACCCTTTGCAGGACGAAAGCACCTGCCAAGGCATCATGGAGATCATGTACAACACCGGCAAGTACATGTGCGAGATTTCTGGCATGGATCGTTTCTCCTTCCAACCCAGCGGCGGCTCCCAGGGCATCCTGGGCATGGCGTCCCTCGTGTACGCCTACTACAAGTCCCGCGGCGAGGAGAAGCAGCGCAACGAGATCATCACCACGATCTACTCTCACCCCTCTGACGCGGCGGCTCCGCACGTCAAGGGCTTCAAGATCATCTACCTGCACCCCGATGAGAACGGCTATCCCGACTATGAGGCGTTCAAGGCTGCCGTGAACGAGCACACCGCTGCCTTCTTCGTCGCCAACCCCGAGGATACCGGCGTTTACAACAAGAACGTCCTCAAGTTCACCAAGCTCGTGCACGAGCACGGCGGCCTCTGCGCTTACGACCAGGCCAACGCCAACGGTCTTCTCGGCGTGACCCGCGCGCGCGAGGCAGGCTTTGATATGTGCTTTTTCAACCTGCACAAGACCTTCTCCACCCCGCACGGCTGCGGCGGTCCCGCCTGCGGCGCCGTCGGCTGCACGAAGGAGCTCGAAAAGTTCCTGCCCGCGCCGCTGATCGGCTTCGACGGTGAGAAGTACTTCTACGATTACGAGACCACGAGCAACCCGTCCGCCATCGGCAAGATCCGCGAGTTCAACGGTGTTGCGCCGGTCATACTCAAGGCCTATGCGTGGATCCGCGCCATGGGTCCCGACGGTCTCTATCAGGTGGCCAAGACCGCCGTCCTCAACAACAACTATATGTTCAAAAAGCTCATGGAGCTCCACTGCGTCGACGCGCCCTACATCCCCGGCAAGCAGCGCATCGAGCAGTGCCGCTACACGCTTGAAACGCTCGCCAAGGAGACCGGCGTCGGCACGGCGGACGTGCAGCGCCGCATGATGGACTTCGGTATGCACTACTGGCAGAGCCATCACCCGTACTACGTGCCCGAGCCGATGACCCTCGAGCCGACCGAGACCCCGTCCAAGGAGGATATTGACGAGTACATCGAGACCCTCAAGTACGTCTTCGACGAGGCCTACAACGATCCTGAAAAGGTCAAGAACGCCCCGTATCAGAGCGTGTGCCACCAGCTCGATGAGTCCAATATGGACGATCCCGAGCAGTGGGCCGTGACCTGGCGCTGCTATCTGAGGAAGTTCCAGTGAAACACTTAGGCCTGATCGTCAACCCCATCGCGGGTATGGGCGGAAGCGTAGGATTAAAGGGCACCGACGGCGTGGCAGCGGAAGCTGCCCGCCTCGGCGCCGTCCGCCGCGCAGGTGAGCGTGCGGCCGCCGCCCTTAAAGAGCTTCTGCCGGCAAAGGACGAGATCTGCGTGCTCTGTGCGAGCGGAGAGATGGGAGAGACGATTTTGGAAAAGCTCGGCTTTCCCCACGTGCAGGTCGTTTGCCGCTGCGAGGGAGAAACGACGGCTGATGACACCATCCGCGCTGCCCGCGCGATGGCGGGAGCAGACCTGCTGCTTTTTGCAGGCGGTGACGGCACCGCGCGCAACATCTATGAGGCGCTGGGAGAAAAGACTGTTGCCATCGGCATTCCGGCGGGCGTGAAGATTCACTCACCCGTGTATGCCATCCGCCCCGAAGCGGCAGGAAAGCTCGCCCTCCGGTATCTGGAGGGCAAATGCCGCCGCACGCAGGAGGCGGAGGTCGTGGACATCGACGAAGCGGCGTACCGCGACGGCCGCGTGAGCACGAGCCTGTATGGCTATCTTTGTATCCCCGATGAGAGCAACTACATGCAGCACGGCAAGGCACCCTCGCCTGTGAGCGAGCACGCCCAGCAGGAGAGCATCGCCTGCGACATGGTCGAGCGCATGCTGCCCGACACTTATTATCTGATCGGCCCCGGCTCCACCACGCGCACGCTGATGGACGAGATGGGCTTGCCCGACACGCTGATTGGCGTGGACCTCGTCTGCAACAAAAAAATCGTGCAGATGGACCTGAGCGAGCAGGAGATCTTAAAGCGTTTGGATGAAAAGCCGACGCATCTTATTCTGACGCCTACCGGCGGGCAGGGCTACCTGCTTGGCCGCGGCAACCAGCAGCTCAGCGGCAGGGTCGTAAAAAAGATCGGAAAAGAGAATATGCACGTTCTCGCCACGAAAGAAAAACTGTTCCATCTGATGGGCCACGCCCTTTTGGTGGACACCGGCGATGAAGAGGCGGACAAGCTGCTCTGCGGCTATACCCGCGTAATTGTGAGCTACCACGAAGAGCAGATGTGCCGCATCGCCACGGAATAGATTCCCCATTGAATCCCTGAAGATATCAGATCATCCGTTAAAGAAAGAATGAGTAATTATGTTAAAGCAGGAATATCATTTTGAGTCCCGCGCGCTGTATCCGGAGCTGAAGGGCAAGCGCGTGGTCGTGACCGGCGGTGCTTCCGGCATCGGCAAGGCCACCGCCAAGCGCTTCGTGCTCGAAGGCGCGAAGGTTGTCGTCTTCGACTACAACGAGAAAGCGTTCAACGTGCTTAAGCAGGAGATTCCCAGCCTCGCCGGCGCGGTCAAGGTCGACGTCAGCAGCGAAGAGAGCGTGAAGAACGCCTTTGCTGAAATGGACAACATCCTCGGCGGCATCGACATTCTCATCTCCAACGCGGGCATCTCCATTCGCAAGAAGTTTATTGAAACCGACTTTGCCCAGTGGAAGCGAGTGATGGGCGTCAACCTGGACGGTATGTGCCTTTGCATCATGGAGGCGCTCAAGCGCATGAAACAGGACAAAAGCCGCGAAAACCCCGGCGTCATCCTCTGCACCGCCTCCACCAATGGTATGGAGGGTCACCCCTTCTATACCGACTATAACGCCTCCAAGGCAGCCGTCATCAATCTTGTCCGCTCCGTGGCGCTCGAGCATGCCCCGTGGATTCGTTGCAACTGCATCTGCCCGGGCTATGTGCTCACTCCCATGCAGGAGGCCGAGTACACGCAGGAGATGTTTGACGAGTGCAACAAGGACATCCCGATGCAGCGTCACGCCGACCCTGCTGAGGTTGCCGCGCTCTACGCCTTCCTCGCTTCTGACGAGGCAAAGTATATTACCGGCCAGCACATTCCGCTCGATGGCGGCGAGACCGCATAAGACGGGTGCAGAAACACAATACCGCAATGCAAACGGAAGCCACCTACCGTTTACCGCAGGGGAGGGAAAACGGTTCGTTTTTCCTCCCTTTTGCCGTTTGACAGAAAGAAGGATCGGAGTATACTCTTTCTATCAGGCCGGACGGCCTGTGAAAAAGTATACTGAAAGGAATGTATCATCATGAAGATCGGCTTTATCGGCACGGGCAATATGGGCGGCACACTGGCGAGCGCTGCCGCAAAAAGCGGCGAAGCGCAGGTGCTGCTTGCCAACCGCACCAAGGCAAAGGCAGAGGCGCTCGCCGGGCGCATTGGCGCGGCAGTGAGCGGCAACGAGATGATCGCAAAGGAAGCAGACCACATTTTTCTCGGCGTGAAGCCGCAGATGATGGCGGGAATGCTTGAAGGCATTGCCCCCGCACTCAGAGAGCGCAAGGCGCCCCCTGTGCTTGTCAGCATGGCGGCGGGACTGACCATTGCACGCATTCAGGAGCTTGCGGGCGGAGAGTATCCGGTGATCCGCATCATGCCCAATATGCCCGCTGCCGTGGGCGAGGGTGTGATCTTCTACGCGTGCAGCGAAAACTGCGAAAAAGCGCAGCTTGAGGCATTTCTCCGCTATATGCAGCCCGCAGGCAGACTCTTCCCGCTGGAAGAGAAATTGCAGGATGCAGGTTTGGCGGTGGCAGGATGCGGACCGGCCTTTGCCGCTATGTTTCTTGAGGCAATGGCCGACGGCGGTGTCGCATGTGGATTGCCGCGCGCATCAGCGGTACAGTATGCTGCGCAGATGATGCTCGGTACGGCGAAAATGGTGCTTGAGACGAATGAGCATCCCGATAGCCTCAAAGACCGTGTGTGCTCGCCCGGCGGATCGACCATCCAAGGCGTGAGAACGCTGGAAAAATGCGGTTTGCGCGCCGCTGTGTTCGATGCAGTGATCGCTGCATATGAAAAGAATCTCGAGCTGAAAAAGGCGAGCGATTAACGACTGAAAAAAGAGGAAGAAGCAGCCGCGCTGCTGCTCCCGCCGGAACGCTTGGCGCTTCGGATTTCTGCGGCGGAGTTGCGCAGGTCGATGTGCCGGAAAAAGCGAAAATGCAGGATTATAAAAATATACTTGCATTTTCTGCGTAGACCGTATATTGCAAAATAGAGGAGGTTTGATATAATTCGACTTACATCAGCACAGTAACACAAAGAAGCGAAGGGACTGCCCGTAGAAGTCCCGCAATCCATGGAATTAAGCGCCTGTGCTGTTCTTTGGTCCGGACAGGAGTGCTTGATTTTACCCGCCGACGGCTGAAAGGGAGGTCGGCGGTGAGCCAAAAATTTTAGGAGGAAAATATTATGGCGAAAGACCAAACCAAGAAGCCGCGCATGAAGCGTGAAGCAACTCTGGCAGAGTCGATCATTCTGGTCCTTCTGCTGTTCGCAACCTTCGGAGCAGGTGCAGTCTTCGGACTGAACTACGTGCCCCTGATGGTGTTTGTCGGTGCGTTTGCCGCATTTGTCGGCTGGCGCTGCGGCTACACTTGGAAAGAGATGGAAGAAGCCGTTGCAAGACGTGTTCAGAATTCCTTCTCCGTCATCGTTATGCTGCTGGGCATTGGCTTTATGCTTGCAGGCCTGATGTTCTCCGGCGTGCTGCCGATGATCATTTACTACGGTCTTCAGATCGTGGAGCCCCGCTGGATCGCTCTGTGCGGCTTCCTGCTGTGCGCGATCTTCTCCACGGCAACCGGTACATCCAACGGTTCCGCTTCCACCGCTGGTATGGCCATCATGATCATGGCTATGGCCATGGACAATGTCAACGTCGGCCTGGTCGCCGGCGCTGTGTACGCCGGCTCCATGTTCGGCGACAAGCTCTCTCCACTGTCTGACACGACGGTTCTCGCTCCCATGACCGCCAATGTCGACCTCTTCGACCACATTGCAACGCAGGCGCGCGTCACCGTGCCCGCAGCCATCGTTTCGATCATCATTTATGTGATCGTCGGTCTCACGAGCCACACCACCGGCGCTGCCACCAGCGCAGAGAGCGTGGCACTGCTGACCGATATTGCCGGTCTCTTCAAGTTCAACGTCGTGCTGCTGCTCCCCATTGTGTTCATTGTCTGGGGTTCGATCACCGGCAAGCCCGCAACACTTGTCATGTTCGGCGCAGGCATCATCGGTATCATCCTCGGCGTGGTGGTTCAGGGCTTCTCGATCCCCGACGGCATCAACGCCCTGTACGGCGGCTTTAAGTCCAGCTACTGCCTTGCAGTTCACCCCGAAGTTGCGGCAGACAGCTTGAGTGCCTCTACGCTGACACTCCTTGAACGCGGCGGCATTTCCGATATGAACAAGACGTTTGTCGCCACGATCTTCTGCTTCTACTTTGCCGGTATTGCCGAGCTGATCGGTGTGCTGCGCGCGCTGCTCGATACCGCCGGCAAGTTCATCAAGGGCACCGGTTCTCTGATCCTCACCACGGGCATCATGACCGTCATCCTCATCATGGTCGGCGGCAGTTCCACCGTTGCGCTGCTGCTCAGCGGCTCGATGTTCAAGGAGAAGTATGACGAGATGGGCGTCAACCGCGTGAACCTGTCCGCCACGCTCGAGCACTTCGGCACGGGCTGCTCCGGCTTCTTCCCGTGGACGTCTTCCGGTATTCTGTACATGGCAGTCCTGTTCCAAGACAGCACGTTCACCTTCCTCAAGTATTCCTTCTTCAGCTGGATGGTCTGGATCTTCGCGCTGATCTGCGCGTTCACCGGCTTCAACTTCCAGAAGGGCCCGACCAAGCGTCAGCTCGCCGCGATGGAAGCCGAAAAGGCCGAGCAGGCCGAGGCTGCCGCTGCCAAGGCCTACTAAAAGGTCTTGCCAGCGCCGCTCTGATTGGTTAAAATGAAATAGGGGAGTCCACGGCTCTCCTGTCTCTTCTCAGGTATCCTCATGCTCTTGACAAAAAATAAAACGGAAAGAGAGGATGGAATTCCCGAAAAACAGGAATTCCGAACCAAGCAATGAAGTATATGGTTATCGTCGGCGATGGTATGGCTGACGAGCGCATGCCCCAGCTTGACGGCAAATCTCCTCTGGAGGTTGCCAACATTCCCACCATCAACCGCCTGGCACAGCAGGGCATCGTCGGACACGCGCAGAATTGCCCACCGGGCTTCTCCGTCGGCAGCGATATCGCACATCTGTCGATCCTTGGCTGCGACCCGAACAAGTATTTCCACGGCCGCGGCCCCATGGAGGCTGCCGCCCTCGGCTTTGAAGTTGAGCCTACCGACGCGGTCTTCCGCTGCAACCTGCTGACGATGGAAGATGGCGACGGCCCTGTGGACGAGAAGGGCTTTGTCTCCTTTAACGCCGGTCCCATCGAGGGCGCGGACGCGCTCGAGGTCGTGCACGCGCTCAAGGCCGACCCCGACTTCGCCGCCGCGCTCAAGAAGTACGACATGGAGATCCGCGAGACCCCAACATTCCGCCAGATCCTCATCCATCACCACGGTAATTTCGAGAGCCTGTATTTCGAGCCCAACTGGGAGGGCACGCAGGGCCCCTGCAAGCAGGTCTTCCCGCGCGGCAACGATGTGAAGGCCGAGCCCTACATCACGCTCACCCGCCTTGCCAACAAGGCACTCGAGCACGCGCCCGTCAACGAACGCCGCAGAAAAGAAGGCAAGCTCCCCGCCAACGGCATCTGGCTGTGGGCCGAGGGCACGGCCGCGCAGTTGCCAAGCATCCAGGAGCGCTACGGCAAGACCGGCGCGGTCGTCGCGGCGGTGCCTGTCGTCAAGGGCCTTGGCGCGATGTGCGGCCTTGACATGGTCGACGTTGAGGGTGCCAACGGCGAGATTGACACCAACATCGAGGGCAAGTCCGAGGCCGCGTGGGAGATGATCAACACCCACGACTTCGTGCTTGTGCACCTTGAAGCGCCGGACGAGTGCTCCCACGCCGGCGATCTCAAGAACAAGCTCCAGTCCATCGAATGGCTCGACAGCCGCCTCATCACGCCGCTGCTCAAGAAGATGGACGACGCGGGCATGGAGTACCGCCTCATCATCATCAGCGACCACAGAACGTTTGTCCGCACGAAGGACCACGAGGGCTCACCAGTCCCGTTCATCCTGTACGACAGCCGCGTCGATACCAAAGGAGGTGTGACTTACACCGAAGAGAACGGCATGAACGGCCCCAATGTTCCGCATGGCAACAAGCTGCTCGACATTCTCTTTGAGAACATCCCGCTGGAAGCGGCAGATTAAAATACAGTTCGGCTGCGGAGGAGTAAGCGCAACCGTTTGTTCCTCCGCGCTCTTTTTTACCCAATTTTCAGCAAAGAAGTGAAAAAATCCCATGGAAATGATCTCTCAACAGCTCACCGATATCACGGTGCTCTCGATCGTGGTGCGCATCCTGCTCTCCACGTTCTGCGCGGGCACGCTCGGCTTTGAGCGCGAGCGGCACAATCAGGCGGCGGGCTTTCGGACGTATATCATCGTGAGCGATGCTTCGGCGCTCGTGATGATGACGAATATCTTTGTTGCCGGCATCGGCGAGACGGACCTTGTGCGCATGTCGGCCTCGGTCATCACGGGGCTGGGCTTTCTCGGCGCGGGCACGATCTTAGTGACGCGCAATCAGGAGGTGCGCGGCCTGACGACCGCGGCGGGCCTGTGGGCGGTCGCCATCATCGGCACGGCGTTCGGCGCGGGTTTTTACGCGGGCGGCATCATCTGCTATGCGTTCATCTTCCTTGCGATGCAAGTGCTGCGGCGCGTGGACCTTCGCATCCGCAAGACACAGCGCGTCTCCACTGTGTATTTCGAGATGGAGAAAAAGAGCACGGTCGGCCAGATCATCCGCCAGGTAAAGGGCCACGGACACTACATTTGGGACCTGAATCTCTTCAGCGAGACGCAGGAGGAGAGCGGCGGCCCCGTGTGCGGCACGTTCACCCTCTGGGTGAACGGCAAAACGACGCTGGACGAGGAGATCCAGGCGCTTGAAGCGCTCGACGGCGTCAGCTATATGACGCTGATGTGAAAACGGAAAAGAAGAAACGGCGCGGTCTCCCGCGCCGTTTTTCCTTTGCTGTGGAAAAGTCGTGAAACGTCTCACGCCGCCTTGCGGCTGCGCGCGAGACTGACAAAATAGCAGCCTACGACAGTCAGATAGACGAGTACCGAGCCGAGGCCGCGCCCCTCCCGCAGATAAGCGCCCCAGAGCATCAGGACGCAGTATTCCTCCGCCTGCGAGTTGATGGCGTAGTCGCCCATGGTGGCCAGGTAAATGAGCGCGGACAAAATCGTATAGGCGATCGTAAACGGTGTGAGATAGCTCTTTTTGCAATACAGCGTCACCCAGAGCAGAACGAGCGCGATCGCAGCACAGACGATGCTCTGGAAAAACAGCAGCGCCCCGAGGCGCGAGTCCTTCGCAAGGAGCACAAGACTGTAAAAGGTGGCGTCCCCGGTCACTTTCCGCAAGAAACCGCTGCCAGTCGTATTCTGATGTACCCAGTCGATCAGGGGCGAGCCGCCCTCGAAACCGAGGAGCGGCAGCAGCGAGCGGATTTCGAGGGTGAAGAAAAGAGGGACGAGAATTGCGAGGAAGAGCGCGGCGAACAAAAGTCTTTTGCGCGACTGTGTGGATATCTGCATGGTGTTATCCTCCCTGTATGAATTTTCCACTCGGCGCTTCACCGCCCCGGCAGAGAGCGGCGGCGAAGCATCGGCTTTTATCTCATTAGACGTAAAAAAGCGCGCATTTTTCGCCTTTTGGAGAAAAAACTGCAAGTTCGGCGCTTCGACTAAATCCGCGCGGGCTGTTCTGTGCAAAGCGGACGACGATTTTTTGCAGAAGATGGGATTTTGCACACGGGCGGCGAAAGCGCGGCGTTTGCGCCGCCTTTATACACCTTGTTAAGAAAAAGCCGCGCAGCGGGGCGGAATCCCGCCCGTTCGTCGATTGACAGGGAAAAGTGCGCGCCGTACAATGAAAATCAACACACAAAGAGAGGAAAAATCATGAAATATGTCAAGGAGTTCGGCATCATCCTCATCGTCTCGCTTGTTGGGGAGCTGCTGAATTATTTTCTGCCCCTGCCCGTTCCGGCGAGCATCTACGGCCTTGTGCTGATGTTTCTCTGCCTGATGCTCGGCGTCATCAAGCTCAGTGATGTGCACGACACGGCCTGCTTTCTCATTGAGATCATGCCCATCATGTTCATTCCGCCCGCCGTGGGGCTGATGGCTTCGTGGGATGTCATTCAGGCGAATCTTGTCGCCTATCTCGTCATTGCCACGGTGACAACGATCGTCGTTATGGCCGTGTCCGGCCTTGTGACGCAGGCGGTACTCAAAAAGGGCAAGAAGGGGGCGGAGAAGAAATGACATTTTTTGAACAGTCCGTCTTTTTCGGCGTTTCTGTCAGTCTTGCTGCCTACGGCATCGGCGTGCTGCTGCAAAAAAAGTTCAAGTTCGCACTCTTCAACCCGCTGCTCATCTCGGTGGTGCTGACCATTGCGGTGCTTTTGACGGCGCACATCAGCTACGACACGTTCTACGAGGGCGCGAAGTATTTGAGCTACCTGCTCACGCCCGCGACCGTGTGCCTCGCCGTGCCGCTTTATGAAAAGCTATCGCTTCTGAAGAGCAACTGGAAGGCCCTCTTCGCCGGTATTCTCTCCGGCGTTATCACGACGCTTTGCAGCGTGTTTGTGATGAGCAGGCTCTTTCATCTTACACACGAGGAATACGTGACGCTTCTGCCTAAGTCCATCACGACGGCCATCGGCATGGGCATTTCCGAAGAGCTCGGCGGCTACGTGACGCTGACGGTCGCCATGATCATCATCACCGGCATTTTCGGCAACGTGATCGCAGTTTCGGTGTGCAGGCTTTTCCGCATCACCGACCCCATCGCCAAGGGCGTGAGCATTGGCTCGGCCGCGCACGCGCTGGGCACGGCCAAGGCGCTCGAGATCGGCGAGGTCGAGGGCGCGATGAGCAGCCTGTCCATCGTCGTGGCGGGCCTTCTGACGGTCGTCGGCGCGTCGATTTTTGCCAACCTTATGTAAAAAAAGGGGCATTCGAAAGAATGCTCCTTTTTTGCGCGGTTCCCCCGCGGTGTGCGCCGCCGCGCCGAAGAACCAGAAGAACATTCAGGACTATCTCTCCGCCTACTGCTTCGGCGATTTTTATACGAGAAAGTTTTTGACCATCCACGAGCGCGAGCTGCTGACGTTCTCGATCCTCGCTTCTCAGGGCGGTTGCGAAGGGCAGATTAAGGCCCACGTCGGCGGGAACGCCGCCGTCGGCAACGGGAAGGAGGTCCTGCTCGCGGCGCTCACGGTGTGCCTGCCGTATATCGGTTTCCCGCGCGCGCTCAACGCGCTTTCCTGCATCAACGAGGTCCTTCCGGAAGCGAAACAGTGACAAATTTCAATAGATAGGAGTGCAGTAGAATGAAAACCTTAGTTGCCTATTTTTCCGCCAGCGGCCAGACCGCGAAGCTTGCCAAGACCCTTGCCGGTGTGACCGGCGGCGACCTCTTCGAGATCGCGCCAGAGACGGCCTACACCGGCGCATTTGCGCCGTGCAAGCATTTTGCGCAGCAAAATCTTGGCGGAGGTGGGATTCACTTCCACCGAGCATTTTAATTACCCTTGGGGTGAACGAATGAAATGAGTGAACCCAAAAAATAAGAGACACGCGAAAGCGTGTCTCTTATTTTTTGGTGGACCTGAAGGGATTCGAACCCACGACCTTACGGATGCGAACCGTACGCTCTCCCAACTGAGCTACAGGCCCAAATAGCAATGCTGGTCTCCCAGCGCGGATTATCATAACACACTTTTTTGAATTTGTGAAGCCCCTTTTTCATTTTTCTGTTGATATTTTTTCTGAAATATAGTAGAATACCATTTGTTCAACAACTCCTCCGCATACAGCTGCGGAACCGGTCTTGCGCAATGGGTACCTGCGAACCATGTCAGGCGGGGAACCGAGCAGCATTAAGCGGGACCATCCATGTGCCGCAAGGACGCCGGTTCCGCAGCTGTATACGGGGGAGTATTTCTATTGTAAGGGAGGGCTGCGGATGTATCAGGCGCTTTACCGCAAGTGGCGTCCCAAAACATTTGCCGACGTGGTCGGTCAGGAGCATATCACCGAGACCTTGCAGCGCCAGGTGGCGGAGGGGCGACTGTCGCATGCCTATCTTTTCACCGGCACGCGCGGCACGGGCAAGACGACCTGCGCCAAAATACTCGCGCGCGCGGTCAACTGCGAGCACCCGGAAAACGGCAACCCCTGCAACCGCTGCCCAAGTTGCCTCGGCATCGAGAGCGGGCGGCTGCTCGACGTGGTCGAGCTGGACGCGGCGTCGAACAACGGCGTGGACAGCGTGCGCGCGCTGCGTGACGAGGCGATCTATTCGCCCGCGCAGGTAAAAAAACGCGTGTATATCGTCGACGAAGTCCACATGCTTTCGACGCCCGCGTTCAACGCACTGCTCAAAATTTTGGAGGAGCCGCCCGAGCATCTGATGTTCATTCTGGCGACGACGGAGCTGCACAAGGTGCCCGCGACCATTCTCTCGCGCTGCCAGCGCTTTTCGTTCCGCCGCATCCAGCCGAAAGACATTGTAGGCAGGCTCAACTACATCGCGGGGCAGGAGAATATCGACTTAAAGGAGGACGGCGCAGCGCTGTTGGCTCGCTTGTCGGACGGCGCGCTGCGAGACGCGCTGAGCCTTCTTGACCAGTGCGCGGCCGCGGGCGGCGCGATCGACGCGAACGCCGTGCTCGACGCGCTGGGTTTGGCCGGAAATGTGCAGACCGCACAGCTCATGTCGCTGATCCTGACGCGCGATGCGCGCGGGGCACTCGAGCTTCTCGGCAAGCTCTACGACGGTGGTAAGGATGTGGGCGCGGTGCTCGGCGAGCTCTCGACCCTCTCGCGCGAGCTGGTCATCAGCGCGACGGCGGGGGAGGGCGGCGAGAGCTTACTCAGCGGCGCTTATGACGCCGCAACGCTCCGAAACCTGCGCGCGCAGGGGACGAGCGCACGCTTCATCCAGCTCTGTACGATCTTGCAGGAGACGGCGGCGCAGCTCCAGTTCAGCGTAAACCGCCGCACGGACGCAGAGCTCTGCATTCTGAAGCTCTGCGACGAAACACTCTCCGGCGACCTGGCGGCGCTCGGCGCGCGCATCGCGCGGCTCGAAGAGCAGATCGCCGCGGGCGTGCAGTTCGCAGCGAAGCATCCCGCATCTGCACCGGCGAGCGCACCTGCTCCCGCGACGGCGCAAAAGCTCGCTCCCGCACCGCAAAAGGCCGCGGAAGCGAGCGCGGAGAGCGCAAAGCCCGCCGAGGAAGCGCCGCTTCCGTGGGACGAACCGCCGCTTCCCGATGACTACGACGCACCGCCGCCCTACGGCGAGCCGGTCGCACCCGCACCGAAGGCCGCAGCGCCAAAGATAGCAGCAGCACCCGCGCCTGCGCAGGAAGCGCCTGCAAGCGGCGAGAGTGGCGATGATGAGATTTTCTACCAGCTCATGGAGAGCTACAAAAACCGCCTGACGCCCGATAAGCGCGCGTTCATCGGCATGGCGCAGGGGGATGTGAAGGATGACCTTCTCACCGTCTACTGCTCGACCGAGGTGCAGAAGTCCATGCTCGACCAGAAGGTCGTGACGGACGTTTTGCAGGAGGTCACGTCCCGCGCAGTCGGACGGGAGATCCGCGTTCGCTTCCTCGTGGGCGAGCGCCCGGGCGCGAAAAAGCGAGACAAGATGCAGGACCTCCTGCGCATGGGCAGTAAATTCGACAATTTTACAGTAAAATAAAAGGAGACAACAACGATGGCAAAGGGTTACAGCGCACGCCGCGGCTTTTCTAACGGCAGCGGCCAGATGCTCAAGCAGCAGCAGATGCAGCAGCAGATCATGAAGATGCAGGAGGACATGCAGAAGGCGCAGCAGGAGGTCGAGGAGAGGACCTTCTCGGCGAGCGTCGGCGGCGGTGTCGTCAGCGCCGAGGTCAACGGCAAGAAGGAAGTCACGAACATCACCATCAAGCCCGAGGCGGTCGACCCCGAGGACGTGGAAATGCTCCAAGACCTCATCATCTCCGCCGTGAACGAAGCGCTCCGCCAGGCCGAAGAGGCGATGGACGGGAAGATGAACGCGCTGACGAGCGGACTCGGCCTCAGCGGGTTTGGGTTCTGATTTTTCCTTTTCAAGCAAAAACAAAGCCCGCGTCGCGGGCGGGAGTTTTCCGCACTGTGCGGAAACGGGCAATAAAGGGGGGATATTCTCTTTCCACAGAAAGAGAATATCCCCCCTTACACCCCCCAAGAGAAAGGGCTTTGATTGGCAGTTTCGGGCTTGAGCGACTTTTATGCCTCCGGAATGGGAATGCCTGCGCGCGGCGTTGCCGCGTTGAAGTTGCTATACGATTTGGTTTGCTTCTATTATCCGCTGCCGCTCTGCCTATCTTGTAGGAGTACAGCCTAATTCCCGTCTACCGAGGCACTACTCAATGCGGCGAGCGCAGCAATGCCGCATTCGGCAAGCAGTCTGCCGCCGTGCTATCGTCACTCGCGCCTCACGATAGTAAGGCGCGGTTGATATCAGTAACGACTTGCAGAAGATTCATGGCGAAGCCATGTACACCGCACCCGATTGCGCAGCGCGTGCAGTCCGGTAGACCTTTAGCGCCGCCCGCAGGCGGCGCAATCCCCAAACCCGCCGCAGCGAAAACAAAATAGCCCCGCCCCGGGGCCAAAACCGGGGGGCGGGGCCGGAGCGGAGGGGCGCGCCGCCGCAGCGGCGCGGCGGCCAAAGGCCGCTGAAGCAAGCCCCCCTACCTTGTTTGCCCGCGCAGAGCGACGCGGGCGGGGACGGCGGCGGGGACGGCGGCAGCGGAAAAGGGGCAAAGCCGATGTGGGCCGCGGCCCGCCGTTTCGGCGGGACGGGGCCGCGCGCATACCGAAGAGTGCTGACGCCATCAGGCGGCAGCACAACGAGCGGCAACGGGGGGGCGGCACGGCAGCGGCGCAGGCCGCGACGCAGCCCCCCACGGCAGCCGCGAGAATCCCCCATGCACCCACAGTCTCCGCCGCGAGCTACCGTCACGCGGCGGAAGTGGGGGCCCTATTTATAGGGCCACCACTCTTCCCCGCGTTCGGCGTAGTAGTCGCTGACGTATTCGACGCACAGTTGCTCGTATTCGTCTTGCAGCATCCGGTAGGCCGCGTAGCGCTCTTCTGCGGTGTGCGGCGGGCGGACTGCGTGACGTTCGGCGACCCACGTGCCGTGCGCTTCCGCGTGGCAGCGCCAGCAGAGCGTGATGAGGTTGCACGGCGTGTCATTACCGCCGACGCTGCGATGGACGATGTGATGAATCTGCAAGCCGTGCGTGTCGTCGCACAGCGCGCAGCGGTAGCCGTCACGGGCATAGACGGCCTTTCGTGTCTCGTTCGGGATGGATGCAGACAGGTTTCTTTTGGTCTTCATAATCGAAGCCCCCTTTCGTTTGATACCCGCGCAGCAACACGCTTGTCAAGGGGGGCCGACAGGCCACTTGCGAAGCCCTTGACGGGCGTGTTATCCACAGAGTTTTCCACAAACGAAAGGGGGCTTGATTCTGAAGACCGCAGGCAGCAGCATCCATCCCGAGCGAGACGGACGCAGGCATTTCGGCTGCTGCTGCGCGCTGCGCGATGACGTTCCTTCAGGTCACGGGACACGCCGGGCAACCTCGTCGCGCTCTGCGGTCGTCTCAGTGGCGGCACGTGGGGCGTCGAGCGTCACGCGGTTCTCCCGTTCATACGCTGCGAGCTCTTCGAGGACCAGTGTGCGCAGCAGCGAATAGCGCGTGGTCCGTATCCGGAAGCAGTAGGCGTCGAGACGGGCCAGCTCCACCGGCGTTAGTTTTGTCCCGATAGAACGCAGATGTTCCGCGTCCCACGCACGCCGCTGCTGCTGCCGTTTCGCTTCCGCTTCCGTCATTCCCTGCACCATGACGCCAGCCCCGCAATGAACGCAGCGTTCGTCGCCTTGCCCTTGTCATAGGCTGCAATGTTCCCGAGGTAGTGCTTTATCATGTCCGGATTGCCGTACGTGTAGGCCCATTCTATCGCGTGCCGGATGCAGCGTTCGACCCTCGATGTTGTCGTGTCGTGCTTGGCTGCGATGGCCGGGTACAGCTCTTTTGTCATGTGGTGCGCAAGCTCTTCGTCCGCTGCGACCAGCTTTACACCGTCCACGATGTACCGCCAGCCCCGCACGTTCGGCTGTACGCCAATCAAGCGCAGTATGACCGCAATTTGACATTCTAAGGCTTTTTCTTCCACCAGTAAGACCCCCATTTCGTGTTGTTCTGGTAACTCCAATCTTAACAAGAAACTTGTAATTCGTCAAGATGTAGTGCTATCAGATTCAAGAAAACACTATATGTGGTGCCTGCGTCGTAAGACGCATGCCTTGGGTGGCGAAGCCATGTACACCGCACTTACACTGCGCAGCGCGTGCGGCTCTTCGAAATCGAGACTGCCAATGTCGGGGGCCGAGGGGTCCTCCCCTCGCGTTCTCTTGGGGGTTTAAGGGGGCCATTCTCTCACGTGAGAGAATGGCCCCCTTTGCCGTTCCCCTGCGACGCGCAGGGGAAACTTCTCCCGCATTGGTGCGGGAATCGTTGCAAATTATTCTGCGAAAAATGCTTCGATCGCCCCGCGTGCAGCGGCCACGCTGCCTTGCACAAAATTCGGCTTGCCGCCGCCGCGGCCGTTCAGCTCGGCATTCATCTTTTTCGTGAGCTCACGAAGATCGCCGCCGACATGCCCGATGGCGTACTTGTACGCGCCGTCCGCGCCGGCAAAGACCGCGCAGCGGCCGCCGCAGTGGTTCGTGACCGCGTCGCAGAGCTTGCGCAGGCTGTCGCCGGACATTTCGTCCTCGAAGAGCAGCACGTCGCCCTTGCCTTCGTACTGCGCGGCGGTCTGGGCGAAGACGGACTCTTCGAGCTTTGCGCAGCGCTGCTTGAGCGCGGAAAGCTCAGCGAGCACGCGCTCGACGCCCGCAAAGCTCGCGTTCGGCTTGACGGAGAGGGCCTGTGCGATGCGCACGTCCTGCGCCCAGCACTCCGAAAGGTAGCGGTGCGCGCGTTTGCCGGAAAGAAGCTCGATGCGAACGCCGTCGCGGAACTTCTGCACGGAGAGGAACTTGACGAGTCCCACCTGACCGGAACGCACGACGTGCGTGCCGCAGCAGGCGCAGCAGTCCGCGCCGGGGAAGGAGACGATGCGCACGTCGCCCTCGAGCGGCTTTTTGCTGCGGTACTCGACCTTGTCGAGCTCCGCGCCGCGATAGAACTGGATGTCGATGGGGTGATCCTCATAGATGTACAGGTTGGCGAGCTGTTCAATCTCCATAAGTTCATCCCACGAAATGTCGGCGTTGAAGTCGATCGTGACGACGTCCGCGCCCATGTGGAAGCCGACGTTGTCGCAGTGGAAGCGCTCGCAGATGAGGCCCGAGCAGATGTGCTCGCCCGAATGCTGCTGCATGTGGTCGAAGCGGCGCGCCCAGTCGATCTTGCCGGAGACGCTCTTTCCCACCTCGAAGGGCTTGTCACAAAGGTGCGTGATGACGCCGTTTTTCTCGTGGACCTCGAGCACGTTCGCCTCGCCCAAAACGCCGGTGTCATACGGCTGGCCGCCGCCCTCGGGGTAGAAGGCCGTCTCCGCGAGGACAACGGCGTAGCCGCCCTTCACCTCGTCGCAGGAGACGACGGTGGTGGCAAAGCCCTTCTGAAAGGGATCTTCATAGTAGAGTTTTCTTGTTTCCATGGGGTTCTCCTTTAGTTGATCAGGCCGAGCGCCTGTTTTTCGTGCAGCACGCGGAAAACGTGCGCATCAATATCGCTTTCGGCGATCTCGCCGGACTGGACAGCGGCGATCACCTGCGGGATCTGCGTCTGATAGTCGGTGGTCACGATCATGTCGTTGCCCGCCTGAATGGCCAGCACGGCGGCGCTGCCGTCCTGCGCGTAGGCTTTGACGGCATCCATCGCGAGATCGTCCGTCACGATGACGCCGGTGAAGCCGAGCGTGTCGCGCAGCAGCGTGTGGACCTTCGCCGAAAGGGACGCGGGATACGCGCCGTCCATGCACTCGACGATGTTGTGGCTCACGAGCACGAACGGCGCACCCGCGGCGATGCCGGATTCAAAGGGGACGAGGTCGGACTTTTCAAACGTGGTGTACGGGCGCGCGTCGAGCGCGATGCCCGTGTGCGTGTCGGCGTTGTTGCCGTAGCCGGGGAAGTGCTTTAAGACGCAGGCGACGCCGGACTGCGCATAGACGGGCACGACGCTTGAGATATAGTCCGCGGTCGTCTGCGCGTCCTGCCCGAACGAGCGCGCGTAGATGAAGTTGTCGGGATTCGTCGACACATCGCACACGGGGGCGAAGTTCACGTTGACGCCGAACGCTTTGAGCTTCTGGTTGTAGCTGAGCGTTCGTTCGAGCAGCCCGTCGAGGCCGCCCGCGGCATAGAGCTCCTGCGGGGAGGGGAGAGGTTCGGAGAAGAGATTCGGATTTTTGCTCGCGCGCGTGACCGTGCCGCCCTCTTCATCGCTGCCGATGAAAAGCGGGATGGCCGCCGCGGCCTGATAGGACGCGAGCGCCGCGGTGAAGTCGTCCTCGGTGAGCCAGTCACCGTTTGCGTCCTTATAGTCCCTGCCGAAGAGCAGCAGGCCGCCGAGGTGATAGGTTTCGACGTCCTCCGCCGCGCCCGTTTCGGGGCAGCGGACGAAGAAGAGTTGGCCGACTTTTTCCTCGATGCTCATACCTGCAATGATGTCGTTGATGCGCTCGTCGGGCGTTTTTTCCACCGGCTGCTCGATAGGAGGTTCCGGTGTCGGATCGACGGCGGGTTCATCGGGGGTGTCGTTTTTCGCGCCGCAGGCGGCGAGAAGCAGAACCAGGACGAGGGAAAGTGCGGTGATTTTGAAAGATTTCATGGCGATTCTCCTTTTTATGACTCGGAAATAAAGTGCTGCTCGCGGTAATACTGCGCGCAGAGGTACCTGCGGCAGATCTCGGCGACGTCTGGGGGCACGTCGAGCGTGATGGAACCGTTGACCATGCGGTAGCCGTCCTCGTGCATCAGCGGCGTGACGGCGCGCGTCTCGCGCTGGAGCTGCATGAAGCCGTCGCCCGTCCAGCCGCACTCGAAGAAGAGCTTGTCCATCAGGAAGCACGGGGAAATGTCGCCGCCGTCGCCGCGGAAGTCCTGACCGAGGGATTCCCTGGCGGCCTTGTTGGCATAGATGAGGTAGGGGGTGGAGAAGTAGTTGTAGAAGCCCTCCTGCGTGGACACGTCGAGATCAACGCCCATTTCGGCGTAGACGCTGCTGCCGTTGCCCATCCACGGCTTGTGGTCGCCGAAGAGCACGAGCACGATGGGCTCATCGCGCGCTTCCAGCTCACGCGTGAGGCGGCGCATCTGCTCGATCGTGCTGCGGATGCCGGCCAGGTAGTTGTTGATGACGCAGCAGCTTTCCATCGACCAGCCGGTCTTGGCGGGCGTGACGTACTCCTCCCAGTAGGTCTCGGAGCTGTACGGCCCGTGGTTCTGGTACGAGACGGAGAAGAGGAAGAGAGGGTCATCGTCCTCCGTGCGCGAGTCGATGTCGTTTAAGAGGTAGTCGACGAGCACGGTGTCGGACTTGAAGAGCGCATCCTCAATGGAGATGAGGTCGCCGAAGCCCGATTCGTTAAAGACGCACTCGTCAAAGCCAAGGTATTCGTTGACGTTGCTGCGGTTGTAGAACCACGAGTAGCCGGGATGGCGGTAGAGCGCGTCGTAGCCCTGATCCTTGAAGTAGCGGACGTAGGAATTGATCGGGCCGCGGAACTCCTCGTGCTGGCTGTACCCCGTGAGGAAGCCCCATTCGGTGTTCGTCGTGCCGCCGGCGAAGATATTCGTGAGGAGGTTGCCCGAGACGCTGCGGCTCTCGAGCTCGTGCAGCGGCTCGTAGAGATTCCGCACGGCGGAGATTTCATTTAACTGGGGGAAGTCGGACAGGTCGGAGAATGCCTCGAGCATGATGCCGACGACCGTGATCTTCTGATCGTCGGGAATGTCGGTGTCCGCATACTGCTCAAGGATCTGCTTGGCCTCGCTCTCGCGGTAGCCCTCCGGCGGCTCGGGGAACATGTCCTGCACGCTGTGTAGGAACGGATACGTCGTGCCGCGAGAGATGTAGACCTCGACCGCCGACCACGGGGAAATGAGGTCGTTGTTGGCGGTCTCTTTGTAGATAGATGAACTGGTGTAGAACTCAAAATAGCACGCGAGCGTGACAGAGAGCATGAGCATGATGCCCGCAAGGCGGGAGCGCGGGCTCATGCGCTCTTTTCGGAGCATCAGGCACGAGAGCGCGAGCATCAGCACAAAGCCCTCAAGAACGACGATCACGGGCGCGGAAATTTCGAACGTGTAGTTGCCCATGATGCCGCCCGCCGTACGGATGAGCCGCAGGTCGGTGGCGAGCACGGGGTCGCCGCGCAGCTGCACCTTGTAGTAGCTCGCGAGCGCGAGCGTGAAAAACGGCAGCGCCGAGAGCAGGTACGCCGCCCACGGACGAGCAAAGAGGAAAAAGCCGAGGTAGACGAGTAAGATCGGCGCAAGCAGGTTCATCGCTACGAGCAGCGGAATTTTGAAGTACGACTGCAAAAGCGCCGTTGCGTCGATGCTTGCGTAGGAATGTGCCGTGAGGTAGAGCGAGAGAAGGCCAATGCCAGCGCCCAGCACCGTGAGCCAGAAGAAGACCCAGATGCGGTGCACCCAGCGCATCACCGCGCCCGTCGACTCGTCAGGCCGCACCAGAGAAGAGAAAAAACGCATGTTGGGGACGTCCCCTTTCTGAAAGCATAATAATAAAGTATATCATTTCGACAGGAAAAACGCAACCGGACAAGTTTCCCGCTTTGTGGGGTTCTTGCCGGCCGCCAGTATGGCGAATATCTCAAAGAGCTCCCTGACTACGGTGGAAAAAAGACCAGCCATACCCTCGCGATCTACGGCAGCATCGTGATCTTCTCCCTGTACCCTCTGCTGCCGGACCATCCGCCGGCAGAGAAATTGCAGGAGCTTGTCACGAGGCTTTTATGTCGGGATTTGTAAAGCTGGGAAAGATTTTTGACTTGAACCGCAGCTTTGACATGTGGCTGATCGACAAGGTCTTCCAAGGAGTGGGGAAAAGGGACCGCAAGCTGTACGAGCAGCATCCGGTGTGCTTCTGCAATGTATCCGAGCCGTACGACAAGAAAAACGTGCCGCGCGATACCATTTTACGCAGTGCCCAAATGCGAAATTTGCGAAAAAGCACGATCTGATGCAGGTGCTGCCGCTTTTCTGCAATTCCGACTACTGGGGAATGAGCCAACTTCACGGCGCCTTGATCCGCCGCGGCACCTGCGGGAACGCCGACAGATGCGACTACTGCGTGGTCGGGTCTGAACATTCGATGGCTAAGGAATATGAGATCATAAAGGATGAAGCCGGATTTTTGGCGAGCCGGAAGATCGAAAAATAAAGAACAAAGGACAGCTCTCGAGAGAGAGCTGTCCTTCTTGCTATTCTGTGGAAAACTTTTCTCAGAACGCGCACTTTTCGCGCAGGAAGTCCTTGACCTGATCGATGGGGATACGGACCTGCTCCATGCTGTCGCGCTCGCGGATGGTGACGCAGTGGTCGGCCGCGATGCCGTTGGCCTCGTCGCCGACGGTGTCGAAGTCGAACGTGATGCAGTACGGCGTACCGATCTCGTCCTCGCGGCGGTAGCGCTTGCCGATCGAGCCGGTCTCGTCGTAGTCGACCATGAATTCCTTGGAAAGCTCGTTGTAGAGCTCCATCGCGGGACCGGCGAGCACGTCCTTCTTGGAAAGCGGCAGGATCGCGGCCTTGAAGGGGGCGAGTGCGGGGTGGAAGTGCAGCACGACGCGCACGTCATCGTTGCCCTTCTTGTCCTGGCCGACGACCTCTTCATCGTAGGCGTCGCACAGGACCGCGAGCACGCTGCGCTCCACGCCGAGCGACGGCTCGATGACGTAGGGGACGTATTCGACCATGTCCTTGCCCTCGCCCTCGCGATAGACCATCTTCACGCCGCTGGTGTTCTGATGCTGCGTGAGGTCGTAGTCCGTGCGGTCGGCAACGCCCCAGAGCTCGCCCCAGCCGAACGGGAAGAGGAACTCGAAGTCCGTCGTTGCCTTGGAGTAGAAGCACAGCTCCTCGGGATCGTGGTCGCGCAGGCGGAGGTTCTCGTCCTTCAGGCCGATGGAGAGCAGCCAGTTGTGGCAGAACGTGCGCCAGTAGTTGAACCACTCAAGGTCGGTGCCCGGCTTGCAGAAGAACTCGAGCTCCATCTGCTCGAACTCGCGCACGCGGAAGATGAAGTTGCCCGGCGTGATCTCGTTGCGGAAGGACTTACCGATCTGGCCGATGCCGAACGGGAGCTTTTTGCGCGTGGTGCGCTGGACGTTATTGAAGTTGACGAAGATGCCCTGTGCGGTCTCGGGGCGGAGGTAGACGGTGTTCTTTGCGTCCTCGGTCACGCCCTGGAACGTCTTGAACATGAGGTTAAACTGACGGATATCGGTGAAGTTATGCTTGCCGCAGGTGGGGCAGGGGATGTTGTGCTCTTCGACAAAGTCCTTCATCTCCTGCTGGGAGAAGGCGTCGATGGGCTTGGGAAGCTCGAAGCCGGTCTCGGCGCACCAGTCCTCGATGACCTTGTCGGCGCGGAAGCGCTCGTGGCACTCGCGGCAGTCCATCAGAGGATCGGAGAAGCCGCCGAGATGGCCGCTCGCCACCCAGGTCTGCGGGTTCATCAGGATCGCGGCGTCAAGGCCGACGTTGTAGGGGTTCTCCTGCACGAACTTCTTCCACCAGGCGTTCTTGATGTTCTTCTTGAGCTCGGCGCCGAGGGGGCCGTAGTCCCAGGTGTTGGCAAGGCCGCCGTAGATCTCGCTGCCGGGGAAGACAAAGCCGCGGTTTTTGCACAGCGCGACGATCTTGTCCATCGTCTTTTCGGTGTTTTTCATGGTGAATTTCTCCTTTCGGTACTTGGCTCAGGAGATAAAAAAACGCCCTGAGCCTATTAAAGTAGGCTCAGGGCGAACAAATCATTGTCCGTGGTTCCACCTGAATTCCCCGCTGGATGCGGGGCACTTCGTTCCCTTGTAACGGAGGGACCGGCGCGGCATTTCCGCCGCGCGGCTCAAAAGCGCCGCCTTTTCCGTTCCGCAGGGACTTGCACCGGCCGTCCCCTCTCTTGAGCGGGTGAAAAGAAAAGGCTTCTTTCTCGCTGCCTTTATTGCGCTCAGCATACCATGACTGAAATTGTTTGTCAAGACAAACCGAGAATCCCTGCGTACCCGCAGGGGAGCGGGCAAAGGGGGATATTCTCTTTCACAAAAGAGAATATCCCCCTTTAAATCCCCCAAGAGAAAGGTTTAGATTGGCAGTCTCGGGGTTGAATAACCTTTATGCCTTCGGAATGCAACTGCCTGCGCGCGGCAAAGCCGCGTTAGCATTGCGATACGATTTGCCTCTACTCCTATTATCCGCTGCCGCTCTGCCCATCTTGTAGAAGTGCGCAGTAATTTCCACCTACCGCCAGTCTCCACAATGCGGCGAGCGTTAGCAATGCCGCATTCGGCAGGCAGTCTGCCGCCGGGCTACCGTCACTCGCGCCTCACGATAGTAAGGCGCGGTTGCGACCGGTGACGACTCGCAGAAGATTCATGGCGAAGCCATGTACACCGCACCTGATTGCGCAGCGCGTGCAGCTCTTCAAGCTACAAACTGCCAATGTGCGGGGTCAAGGGGCAGGCCCCTTGCGTTCTCTTGGGGGATCTAAAGGGGGCCATTCTCTCACGTGAGAGAATGGCCCCCTTTGCCGTTTCCCTGTGCGGCACAGGAAAACCATTGCACCCTCACGCAGTGAGAGCTGAATTATTCTTCCTCATGCGCCGTGACGGCAATATGCAGCTCATCGAGCTGCTTCTGCGTCACCTCGCTGGGCGCGCCCATCATGATATCCTGGGCGTTCTTGTTCATCGGGAAGGGAATGATCTCGCGGATGGAATCTTCACCGGCGAGCAGCATGACCATGCGGTCGACGCCCGGGGCGATACCAGCGTGCGGGGGCGCGCCGTAGCAGAAGGCGTTGTACATGGCGGGGAACTTGGCCTTCACGTCCTCTTCGCCGAGGCGGACGAGCTCGAAGGCCTTGATCATGATCTCAGGGTCGTGGTTACGGACCGCGCCGGAAGAGAGCTCCACGCCGTTGCAGACGAGGTCGTACTGGTCGGCGGTGATGGTGAGCGGGTCGATCTCGCCGCGCTCGGCCTTGAGCAGCACGTCGAGGCCGCCGGCGGGCATGGAGAACGGGTTGTGGCAGAACTCAAGCTCGCCGCTCTCGTCGCCGATCTCATACATCGGGAAGTCGACGATCCAGCAGAACTCGTAGCGCTCCTTGTCCATGTGACCCTCGCACGCGGGGCCGAACGTCTTGATCATCACGCCGACGAGCTTGGTGGCCAGCTCGCCGCCCGCGACGAGCACGAGCGTGTTAGGCTCGAGCGGCAGGAGCTTGGAAGCAGCTTCCTTGTCGACAAACTTCGCGATGCCGCCGGCGAGGTCGCCCTTTTCGTCGACCTTGAACCAGTAGCCCTTCGCGCCTGCCTGCACCTCGCAGTCGGTCAGGAGCTTGTCGATCTGCTTGCGCGTGAGCGAGCAGTTGGAGATGGCGACGGCCTTGACGGTCTTGTCCGCAAGGACCTCAAAGCTGCTTCCCTCGAAGAGGGAGGAGACGTTCGTCGCGGTCAGGTCGATGCGCAGGTCCGGCTTATCACTGCCGTAAATCTCGAGCGCGTCGAGGTACTTGATGCGGCGGAACGGGGGCTGAGATGCGATGTCATACGTGCCGAACTTTGCGAAGATCGGGGGCAGGACATCCTCGCAGACGGCGAAGACGTCTTCCTGAGAAGCGAACGCCATCTCCATATCGAGCTGATAGAACTCGCCGGGGCTGCGGTCGCCGCGCGCGTCCTCATCACGGAAGCACGGCGCGATCTGGAAGTAACGGTCAAAGCCGGAGGTCATGAGCAGCTGCTTGAACTGCTGCGGCGCCTGCGGCAGGGCGTAGAACTTGCCGGGGTGCTTGCGGGCGGGGACGAGGTAGTCACGCGCGCCCTCGGGGGAGGAGGCCGTCAGGATCGGGGTGGTGATCTCGAGGAAGTCGTGCTCCATCATGGCCTTGCGCAGCGCGGCGATGACGTTGCAGCGCAGGATGATGTTCTTCTTGACGGCGGGATTGCGCAGGTCAAGATAGCGGTACTTGAGGCGCTGGGTCTCGTCGGCCTCGCGGCTGCGGTTGATCTCGAACGGCAGGGAGTTGTAGCGGCAGCGGCCGAGCAGCTCGATCTTCTCGGGAACGACCTCAATGTCGCCGGTGGGCTGATTGGGGTTCTTGCTTGCGCGCTCGCGCACGGTGCCCTCGACGGAGATGGTGCTCTCTTTGTTGTAGCCCTTGATCTGGGCGAGCAGCTCGCTCGTCTCGACGACGATCTGCGTCGTGCCGTAGAAGTCGCGCAGCACCACAAAGGCGAGGCTGCTGCCGACTTCGCGGACGTTCTCCATCCAGCCGACGAGCTTGACGTGCTCACCGGCATGCTGCGCGCGAAGCTCGCCGCAGTTGTGTGTACGGGATTGCATCATGGTAAAATCCACTCCTGTTTGTATATTATAAATTGGAAATTACTAACTGTATTGAAAATCGCCTGATTTTGTGCTCAGGTGGTGAAGGGCTTCGTCTTCGGGTTGACGATATCGCGCCAGTCGAGGTCGCCGCGGGCAAGGCCCATGATGAGCATTTCGGCGGTGGCGAGGTTGGTGGCAAAGGGGATGTTGTTCTGGTCGCAGAGCTTGGTGATATAGGTCAGGCTGTCGTTATACTGCGGGTTGGCGGGGTCGCAGAAGAAGAGGACCATATCGATCTCGTTGTAGGAGATGCGCGCGCCGATCTGCTCGGCGCCGCCGTGGATGCGCGCCATGAACAGGTGGATCGGAAGGCCGCTCGCTTCGCTGACCATCTTACCGGTCACGCTGGTGGCGCAGAGAGTGTGACGGGACAGAATGCCGGCGTAAGCCGTGCAGAACTGGACCATCAGTTCCTTTTTGTTGTCGTGTGCCATGAGAGCGATGTTCATGTAGTGTCACAATCCTTTCTGATGTGAATTTTTCTATTGTAGCGGCACTTTCATCGGTTGACAAGGGCAAGCAGGCTTTGAAAAGATGTTTGCGGGAAAAGCGTGTTTGCCTTTGTGAACCGGTGCTACAGCCGCATCAGACGCACGCGTTCGCCGCACAGGCGGCGTGCGATGTTTTCGCAGGCGCAGAGTGCGCCGGAGCGATACTTGAGGCGCTGGGAAAGTCCGCGCCCCAAAACGGCGGGGACATTCTCGTCCTCCGGAATGACGCCGAGCAGCGGAAGACCCGCGGCGTCGATGGCGTCGTCGATCGTGGTGTGGAGGGACTGTAAGAGCTTGCGCCGCACGCGGTTGACGACAAGGTGCAGGTATCCGCTCGGGAAGCGGTGCAGCTCCATCACGGTGCGCTGCGCGTCGCGCAGGCTCGAGGGGTCGTTCGTGGTGACGACCACGGCGCGGTCGGCGCAGCAGGTGGCAAGCGCGAAGGCTTCGCCGATGCCGGCGGCGGCGTCGATGAGGCAGAAGTCGAAATGGCGGCGGATCTCGTCGATAAGCCGCTGCATCTCGCGCTTGCTCGGCAGGCGCACGCCGAAGCTCACGGGTGCGGTGAGCAGATACAGGTTCGGGTAGAGCGGATGGCGCACGACGGCCTGAGCGAGTGTCGTGCGTCCGGCGATCACGTCGGTGAAGTCCATGAGCGCGCGATCCGATACGCCGAGGTAGAGGTCGAGATTGCGCAGGCCGATGTCGCAGTCGAGCAGCAGCGTTTTTTTGCCGAGCTGCGCGAGCGCCATGCCGGTGAGCGTCGTGAACGAAGTTTTTCCCGTGCCGCCCTTGCCGGACACGACGGCGATGACCTGAGACAAGGCTCGTACCTCCTTTTTGTGAATTTGATGCGTTACAGCGGGGCTTTTTTGATCTTGGCGAAGGCGCGCGGATAGGCGCGCGGGGTAGGGGAGACCTTTTCGACGATGACAAGGCGGTGGACGACGTCGCTCGTTGGGATGGTGTAGTCCTCGACCTTGACGATGTGGCCGCCGAGCGTCTTGATGGCGCTCTTCGCCGCGGCGATCTCGTCTTCGGTGTCGACGCTCTTCATGGCGGCGAACTGTCCGCCGACCTTGATGAGCGGCAGGCACAGCTCGGATAAGATCGAAAGCTGCGCGACGGCGCGCGAGGTGGCGATGTCGAACTGCTCGCGGTGCTGCATGGCGAATTCCTCCGCTCGCGCGTGGACGCAGGCGACGCGCTTTAATTGCAGCTCGTCACAGACCTCTTGCAGCCAGTTGACACGCTTGCCGAGCGAGTCGAGCAGCGTGAGGTCGAAGTCATCCTCCAGAATGCGCAGCGGCATACCCGGAAAGCCCGCGCCGGTGCCGACGTCGACGACTTTCTTGCCCTTGAGGCCGACAAATTGCAGTATTGCCGCGCTGTCGAGCAGGTGGAGCTGCGCGACGGTGTCGGGCTCGGTGATGGCTGTGAGGTTCATCACCTCGTTCTTTTCAAGCAGCAGGGAGGAGAAGCGCTCGAGCGTTTCCGCCCGGCTTACATCCAGCCCCAGCTTGCTGAGACCCTGCAAGAGAAGCTCGTTCATTTGCTCTGCTCCTTCAAAAGGTCGCGGATCTCGGCGAGCAGCAGCTCTTCCTTCGTCGGCTCGGGGGCCTTTTCGGGCTCCGGCTCGGCGGGCTTCGAGAGCTTGTCGTGCATCTTGTTGATGGCCTTGACCATGCAGAACACGGCGAACGCGATGATGATGAAGTCAAGGATGACGGCAATCAGGTTGCCATAGTTGACGGCGACCTCGGGTGTGACGACTTTGCTGCCCTCCATGACGGCCTCCTTGAGCACCCATTTCCATGCGGAGAAGTCGATGCCGCCGGTCAGCATGGAGATAAGCGGCATGATGATATCGCCCACGAGCGAGGCCGTGATCTTGCCGAATGCGCCGCCGATGACAACACCGACGGCCATGTCGAGCACGTTGCCGCGCATGGCAAAGGCCTTGAACTCTTCAAAAAACTTCTTCAAGGGAAGCACCTCTTTGCTGAAAATGTGCGAAAAACGAAAACTTATCGTATAAAAACGGAATAATATTGCGGATTGGATTTACTTTTTGGGAATGAGAACGGTCTTGCCGCCCATGTAGGGCTGGAGCACCTTGGGGATCAGCACGCTGCCGTCGGCCTGCAGATTGTTCTCGAGGAAGGCGATGAGCATACGCGGGGGTGCGACGACGGTGTTGTTCAGCGTGTGCGGCAGGTACATCTTGCCGTCCTCGCCCTTGACGCGAATTTTCAGGCGGCGGGCCTGCGCGTCACCGAGGTTCGAGCAGGAGCAGACCTCGAAATACTTCTTCTGGCGCGGGGACCAGGCCTCGATGTCGCAGCTCTTGACCTTGAGGTCGGCGAGGTCGCCGGAGCAGCACTCGAGCTGGCGGACGGGAATGTCCATCGAGCGGAACAGCTCGACGCTCCACTTCCACATTCTGTTGTACCAGTCCATGCTGTCCTCGGGCTTGCAGACGACGATCATCTCCTGCTTTTCAAACTGGTGGATGCGGTAAACGCCGCGCTCCTCGATGCCGTGCGAGCCCTTCTCCTTGCGGAAGCAGGGGGAGTAGGACGTCAGCGTCTGGGGAAGGCTGCTCTCGGGCAGAATTTCGCCGATGAAGCGGCCGACCATCGAGTGCTCACTCGTGCCGATGAGGTAGAGGTCCTCGCCCTCGATCTTGTACATCATGGCGTCCATGTCGTTCTGGCTCATGACGCCCTCGACCACGTTGCCGTGGATCATGAACGGCGGGATGCAGAATGTGAAGCCCTTGTCGATCATAAAGTCGCGCGCGTAAGCGAGCACGCCCTCGTGCAGGCGCGCGATGTCGCCGAGCAGGTAGTAGAAACCCGCGCCGGAGACGCGGCCCGCGGCGTCCATGTCGACGCCGTCAAAGCTCTCCATGATTTGTGTGTGGTAGGGAATTTCAAAATCGGGGACCTTCGGCTCGCCGAAACGCTCGACTTCGACATTGCAGCTGTCGTCCGGGCCGATGGGGACGCTGGGGTCGATAATGTTCGGGATCAGCAGCATGATCTTGTGGATCTTCTGCTCATACTCCTCTTCGAGCTTTTCAAGCTCGGCCAGGCGGTCGGCGTTCGCCTTGACGGTTGCCTTGATCTTTTCGGCCTCTTCGAGCTTGCTCGGGTCCTTCTTCGCCTGACCCATCAGCATGCCGATCTGCTTCGAGAGGGCGTTGCGGCTGGCGCGCAGCTCGCTCGCCTCGGTGATGGCGGCGCGGTTCTTGGCGTCGAGCTCGATGACCTCGTCGACGAGGGGGAGCTTTTCGTCCTGGAACTTCTTCTTGATGTTTTCCCTGACCAGATCGGGATTTTCCCGCAGGAATTTCATATCCAGCATAATGATTTACCTCGTTATCGTTGTAAAGTAAATGACCATTTGACTTCTTATTTTACGCCGTCCGGAAACAGCTTGTCCACAATGGACTGGTAGCGCGCGGCGGGGGAGGGGGCGTCGTCGCCGGTGATACCGGTACGCAGCGGCTCCTTGGGCAGGAATTCCACCGTGCCGGTCTCCTCGAATGAGCGGATGTTGTCTTTCGCGGCGTCGAGATCGCCGGTGTTGTAGGCGTTTTCAATCTCAAGCAGCCAGTCGAGCGCGCGCAGCTGGTTGGACTGCACGCCGACGGTCTCGTCGAGCGCCTTTTTGTCCTCTTCCGCGGTCGCAAGCTGCTCTTCAAGCTCAGCGATGTGCGCTTCAAGCGAGTCGTTCTGCTGTAGGGTGCTTTGCAGGGCGGTGTTGCCGTCCTTGATCTCGTTGATGCTGCGCTGATTCATGAGAAATGTCCATAAAATCAGCAAAAATGCCACGGTGAAGAGGATCGCAACGTAAGTATATACTTTTTTCATGCGCTCGCGCTCGGTGGTGGGCTTTTCTTCGCCGGGCACGGGCGGCTTATTCGGGTCCTTGGGACCCTCGTGAATCAAATCGGACATGGTTATTCGCCTCCGTTCTTTCTGCGTTTGATGGCGGCGAGCGCTTCGAGCAGATCGTTTAAGTCGTCGATGCCGTAATAGTCGAGCTCAATGCGGCCTTTTTTCTTGCCGGACACGATGCGGCAGGTACGGCCGATCTTATCGCTGAGCTCCTGCGCGGCCAGACGGCCGTAGCTCTCGGCGATGAGCTCGTCGTTCGTGGGCTTGCGCTCTTCCTTAGGGTTACTCAGGCGCTTGGCGAGCGCCTCGGTCTGGCGGACGCTGAGACCCTGCTTAACGATCAGGCTTGCCGCGTCGAGCTGCAAATCGGCCTTGAGCGGCAGCAGCGCGCGGGCATGACCGCCGGAGAGGTCGCCGTTTTGCAGCATTTGCCGCACTTCGGGGCAAAGCCCTAACAATCTCAGACTGTTTGCCACGGCGGAGCGGGACTTGCCGACACGCTCGGCGGCCTCCTCCTGCGTGAGATGGTAGTTGTCCATCAGCGTTTTGTAGCCCTCGGCTTCTTCGATGGGGTCAAGGTCTTCGCGCTGGAGGTTTTCAATGAGCGAGAGCTCGGTCATCTTGCGGTCATCCGCCTCGATGACGATGGCGGGCACTTCGGCAAGACCGGCGATGCGCGCGGCGCGCCAGCGGCGCTCGCCCGCGATGATCTGATAGTAGCCGGAAGAAAGGCGGCGGACCGTCAACGGCTGGATAATGCCGTGCTCGCGGATGGAATCGGCCAGATCCTGCAGAGCCTCTTCATCGAAGTGGCGGCGCGGCTGATTGGCGTAGGGTTCGATCTGCGAGATGGGGAGGTAGAGGTTGTCGGACGTGTCGGTGCGCAGGGCGGCGTCGCCCAGCAGCGCGCCGAGCCCCTTGCCGAGCCCGCGGTTTGCATTTGCCATGGAAACTTCTCCTTTCTGTGGGATGAAGCGGGCGGAATGCGCCCTTATATTTAATGTATCAGCGGTTCTGCTTCAAAAACTCGTTGGCGAGGTCGCTGTACGCCTCCGCGCCGCGGGAGGTGCGGTCGTAGTAGTTGATCGGCTTGCCGTGGCTCGGCGCTTCGGAAAGGCGCACATTGCGGGGGATGACGGTCGAATACACCTTGCCGGGGAAGTAGCGCTTGACCTCTTCCGCAACTTGGAGGGCGAGATTCGTGCGCCCGTCGAACATCGTGAGCAGAACGCCTTCGAGCTCAAGGCCGGGATTCAGGCTGCGGCGCACCATGCGCACCGTGTGCATCAGGTCGGACAGGCCCTCGAGCGCGAAATATTCGCCCTGTACAGGAACGATCAGGGAATTCGCGGCGCAGAGGGCGTTGACCGTTAAGAGTTCGAGCGACGGCGGGCAGTCGATGAGGATAAAGTCGTAATTGGGCGAGAGAATATCGAGCGCCTGCTTGAGCAGGAATTCGCGGTTTTCGCGGTCGATCATCTCAATACCCGCGCCCGCCAAGGCTTTCGAGGAGGGGAGCACATCGCCGTAGCGCGTGTGCGCCACGCTGGCCGTGACGTCCGCACCGTTGATGAGCACGTCATAAACGCCGCGCGAGGCCGCCTTGTCCACACCCATGCCGGAGGTGGAGTTGGCCTGCGGGTCAAAGTCACACAGCAGGACGCGATTGCCTTTCTCCTTGAGGGAGGAGGTCAGGTTGACACAGGTCGTCGTTTTGCCGACGCCGCCCTTTTGATTGACGATTGCAACGATTTTAGCCAAAAAAACACCCACCTTAGTCATAAAAGCATTGATCCATTTTCATTCTTGTTCAGTATAGCACAAAACGGCTCAATTTCAACAGGGAAGCTCAAATTTTGCAAATTTGTTTCACGTGAAACATGACAAGGCGCAGGCCTTTACGTCCCGATTTGCCCCTGTTTGGGCCGGTGATGGGGTATCACCGCTGGGGCAGTGCTGAGGACAGAAAAAGGTCATGGTAAAGGCGCTGACCTTTACCATGACCTGAAATCAGTGTTTCACGTGAAACAAATCACTCCTGCGGCTGGGTCAGCAGCATCGTACCGTAGGGCTCGAGCGTCAGGCGAAGCAGGCCGTTGCCGCAGAAGAACTCCTGATGGGACAGGGCGTCCTCGGCGAGCGTGTCGTCCCACGGAAGGGTGAGCGTGACGGGCTCGTCGCCCGCATTGACTGCCGTGAGGCAGTGGTCGTGCTCCGTGCGGCGCGAGAACGCCAGCGCGCGGCCCTGCGCGGCATGGTAGACGATCGTGCCGCTTTGCAGCGCCTCGTGCGATTTGCGCAGCGCGCCGAGCTGTTGGAAGTATTGCACCAATTCGGCATTCTCGCGTCCCCACGGGTAGGTTCCGCGGTTGAACGGGTCTTCAAAGCCCTGCATGCCGGCCTCGTCGCCGTAGTAGAGCATCGGCGAGCCGGGGAAGGTGTAGAGGATCAGAGCCGCGAGCTTGAGGAGCGACATGCCGCGCGCAAGGTCGGAATCGCTGAGCTGATAGACCGCGCGCTCGTCGCGCGTCTGCGGCGCAGGGGAGGTGAGGCCTAAGATCGTCAAAAGCCTTGGCGTGTCGTGGGTCGAGAGGAAATTCATCGCGCCGTAGAACGCGGGCGCAGGATAGTTTTCGCGCAGCTCCTCCATGCTGTCGCGGAAGTATTCCGCGCCGCCGCCGAGCAAATACGCCATCAGCGCCGTGCGGAACGGGTAGTTCATCAGGCCGTTCGTCTCGCGGCCCAAAAGGTACTTGCGGCGCTGGGAGTAGGCGATCTTCGTCGTGCCGTCCTCCCAGACCTCGCCGAGAAGATAAGTGTCGGGGTTCTCCTCGTTCATCGCCGCGCGAATTTTGGCAATGAACTCGTCGGGGAGCTCGTCGGCGACGTCGAGCCGCCAGCCGGATGCGCCCGCGCGCAGCCAGTGCTTGATAATGGAATGATCACCCTCGATGATGTAGTCAACATAACTTTTTTCCAGCTCGTTGACTGCGGGCAGGTTCTTGATGCCCCACCAGGCGTCGTACTCGTCGGGGAAGGGGTGGAAGCTGTACCAGCGGTAATAGGGCGACTGCTCGCCCTGCGCCGCGCCGAGGTCGTCGTAAAAGCCGTCGGCGTTGAAGTAGACGCTCTTTCGCCCCGTGTGGTTGAAGACGCCGTCGAGCATCACGTAGATGCCGCGCTTTTTCGCCTCCGCGCAGAGCGTGCGGAAGTCCGCTTCATCGCCGAGCAGCGGGTCAATGCGCTCATAACAGGCCGTGTCGTAGCGGTGGTTGGTCGAGGCCTCGAAGATCGGGCAGAGGTAGAGTGTCGTCACACCGAGAGAGGCGAGGTAGTCGAGCTTTTCCGTGATCCCCTGCAAGTCACCGCCGAAAAAGTCGCTGCACGTGATCTCGCCCTCGGCGTTCGGGCGGTATTCGGGAAGCTCGTCCCAATTTTCGTGCAGCGTGCGCGGGCCGACAAGGCCTGCAGCATCACGAGATTTAGCGCGGCGGAAGCGGTCGGGGAAGATCTGATACGTCACGCCGCGGCCGAACCACGCGGGCGTTTTGTGTGTGTCGTCGTAGACCGTGAGCTGCCAGGGCTCGACCGCGTCCCACGCGCAGAGACCGTTTTTGCCGTAGCAGCTCGTGCCGCCGTCCGCCCACGAGAGGCGGAAGTGGTACCAGACGAGCTCCACGTCATCCGGCGCGGTGAAGATGCCGCGATAGACGACGTGGCCGTCCTCCTGCGCGGGAGTAAGCTCCACCGTCGTCCATTGGTCGGCAAACTCGCCGTGAGCAAGCAGCTCACAGCGCGTGACCGCCGCGCCGCGCTCGGGGCGAAAGCAGAACGAGACATCGGCGCCGCAGGGCACCGCGCCAAAGGGAGATTTGAAGAGAAGATCGCGCGGATCAAACCATTTAGTTGACATAACACATTCCTTTCTGCCAAATAAAGCGGCTGAAACAGGCAAAAGCGCGCCGAAACGGTGCGCTTAACCCAGCAGTGTATTTTCGCCCGTGATCGCGGAGGACGCGGACGTGTTGGAGAAGTAAGCGTTGAGCACCTGCACGGCGGTGGAGGCCAACGCTGCGCCGGAGCCGCCCTTTTCGATGACGATGGCCACGGCGATCTGCGGATCGTCGTAGGGGGCGAAGCAGACGAACGCGCCGTTGTTGTTCTTCGTGTCGCCGGTCTGGATCGTACCGGTCTTGGCCGCGGCGTCGACGATACAGTCCTTGAAATACTGCGACACCGCGCCGTCAGTCACGAGGTCGTGCATACCGGCGAGGACGGCGGAGAGATTTTCGCTGCTCATGGCGATCGTCTCGACCGGCTCGGCGTCGTAAACGTATTCGAGCGCGCCGGAGCCGCTGGAGCGGACGTTTTTCAAAAGGTGCGTGGCGTAGCGGTCACCCCCGCCGCAGAGCGTCGCGATGTAGTTTGCGAGCTGGAGGGGGGAGTATTCCTGATTCGCCTGACCGAACGCCGCCCACGGGGCAAGGTTCTCGCCCTCGTTCTGCGAGGGGAGGCGGCCCGCGGTGTCGCCGATCTCAATGTCGGTCGGGGAGCCGAGGCCGAATTTCGCATAATACTCGCGCAGCGTGTCCATGCCCATGCGGTAGCCCATTTCGGCGAAGAAATAGTTGCAGGAATTCATGATCGCGCCGCGGACGTTGAGCGAGCCGTGGCCGCTGCGCTTCCAGCAGTAGGTGTAGCTCGCGGAGTAGCCGGGGTACGTCCACTTGCCGGAGTCGTAGATCTTTTCGCGCACGGTCGTCGCGCCGGATTCGAGCGCGGCGATGGCCGTCAGCGGCTTCAAGGTCGAGCCGGGGGCGTATTTGCCCTGCGTGGCGCGGTTCCACATCGGCTGCAAGGGGTCGGTGGAGAGCTCTGCAAGGTCCTGACGGAACGTCGGGAGGGAATAGGTCGGATAGGACGCGAGCGCCAGCACGTCGCCCGTGCCGACCTGCACGACGGCCACGGCCGCGCCGCGGTCGATGCCGTCGGATTTTGTCATGGAAGAGACGGTATTTTTGAGCGCCTCCTCCACCTGAGCCTGAAAGTCGATGTCGATCGTCAGCGCCACGGTGGAGCCGGGCTTCGGCTCGACAGAGTAGAGCTCGCCGGTGATCTTGCCGGATTCGTTGAGCGTGACAAGGCGCTTGCCGTCGCTGCCGTGAAGATAGTCTTCAAACGCATTTTCCACGCCGGAGATGCCGACGGTGCTCGCGAGCGTGTAGCCGTCCTTATCCTTATAATCGTCCCAGTCCTGAATGCTGCCGGTGTAGCCGAGGACGTGGGCGGCATAGTCGGTCTCATAGACGCGCACGGACGAGGTGTCCACCTGCACGCCGGCATAGTTGCCATCCTTGATGAGGGAAATGAGCGAAACATCCACGTCGCTCGCAAATTCGAAGGTTGTGGAGCCGTTCATTTTGGCGGAGGCGAGGGAGTAGCGCAGCCCAATGAGCGTGCGCACCGTGGAATTCGGGAGCGTTTCGTCGATCCCGTACTCGCTGCGCAGCTTCAGATACAGCGCAGAGCCTGTCAGCGTAGTGGGGAGACCGTCGTCGCCGACGTTCTTTTCATTGATCCACTTGAGCGAGACGAGGTATTTGACGAGCGTTTTCGCGCTGCCGTTCGCGGTGTCGTAGGCGTAGGGCGAGGTCCTGGCGAGCGGAAGCGTGTCCTTAATTTCAACGCCCTGCGCGTTCATCAGGTCGATGACGCGCAGCAGCGCGTCGTTGAGCTCGTCGGAAGAGACGAGCGAGGAATCAAAATTCAGCGTGTAGACCGCGCGGTTCGACACGAGTACCTTGCCGTTGCGGTCGGTGATGACGCCGCGCGAGGCCTTGACGGTCTCGGGCTTGGCATTCGTGCGGATGGACTGGGCGAGATAATCGTCGCCGTTGACGATCTGCGCGTCGAACAACGTGACGACGAACACGAGTGCGCAGAAAAACATCGCCGCGCCGAGCGCAACGAGGCGGCGGGTAAAGCGTTTGGGATCCATAGCGGCCTCCTTTCCTTGAGGCTTGGGGGAAAATGGGAAAATCAGTCGGGGAAGGCGCGGCGGATGGCGCGCAGCGCCGGATACACCGGCACGAGCAGCAGACACGAGAGCGCCGTTTCGCGCGCGAACAGGTGCAGCATCGGCAAAATGGCGGTCGAGCCGCTGCGCGGCAGCAGAGCGAATGCCTGCAAAAGATCGACAAGCAGAAACGCCAGCACGGTCGAGAGCAGCGCACGGGCAAAGCCCTGCTGCAACAAATTACTGACAACTGTTGAGATGAGCAGTGCCGCAAGCGTGAACGCGATCGTGTACAAGCACGCGAATGGCGCGGGGAGCACAAGGTCGCACAGCGCGCCGAAGACGATGCCCGCGATGACGGCTGAGCGCGGCAGCTCGAACGACGCCATGACTGCAAGGATCACAGGCGGCAGAAAGGGGATGACGCCGAAAAACGTCATCGACCCGAGAAGCAGCCGCCGCAGGAAAAAGAGCGCCGCGGCGGCGAGCGCGTAAAACGTCCACTTAAGCGCGGTGGTTTGGGTGAGATTCATGCGCGCCTCCCTCAGTCGACAATGTCGTAGTCCGTGATGACGAACACCTCGGTCAGGGCGGCAAAGTCCATCATGGGCGCGAGGACCGCGTAGCGGGCAAGGCCGTCGTCGCCGGTCTGGAGCGATTCGACCGAACCGATGACAAGGCCGCTCGGGTAATATCCGCCAAGGCCCGACGTGACGATCTGATCGCCGATGAGCACCTCGTCGTCCGACGTAAGGTACGAGAGCTTTAATTTGCCCTGACCCATCAGGGCGAAATCACCCTCCGCCACGGCGACCTCGCCGGTGCGGAAGATGCGCGCGCCGAGCTCGGTGTCCGTGTCGACGACGGTCAGCACCGTCGACCAGTTGAGGCCGACCTCGGAAATGACGCCGACGAGATACCCCTCGGCGCTGACGACGCAGTCGCCCACGGCGATGTCCTGATCGGTGCCGTGGTTGAGAGACAGCGACGACGTCCAGCTGCTCTCGCTGTGGGCGAGCACGGCGGTGGAGACGAACGTGAAGTCGCGCCGCTGCTGCTGGAGCTTCAAAAGCTCGCGCAGAAGCTTATTTTCCTCGCTGTCGGCCTGCGCCTGACGCTGCTGGGCGCGAAGGTCCGCGATCTCTTTTTTGAGCGCCGCATTTTCCTCCTTGAGTGTGGTCGTGTCCTCGTAATACTGGCGCTTGTCGGCCGCCCAGTCGCTCACGGCGGTGGCGGCGGCGCGGAACGGGTACGTCAGCACGCCCGCGATGTTTTCAAGCACCGAGGACGTCGAGGAAAAGTAGGTCAAAAGGCTCAATGCCACGGCGACCGCCGCGGCGACGGCCAGAATGCGCAGCCCGTGCTGACGGAAAAATTCTTTCAAGGCTTACCCTCCTTTCATCGTAGGGCAGGGGAGAGGTTAGAGGAGCTTGACGCCAAAGCGCGCGAGCACTAAGCCAAGCTGCTCGACGGGAAGTCCCATGACGTTGAAAAAGTCGCCGTCGATGCGCTCGACGAAGAGCGCGCCGCGGCTCTGCACGCCGTAGGCACCGGCTTTGTCCATCGGCTCGCCGGTTTTGATGTAGGCGCGGATCTCGTCGTCCGTCATCGGGCGGAAAAAGACGCGCGTGGACACGGCGAAGCGCTCTTCCTGCGCGCCGCGGCGAACGCTCACGCCCGTGCAGACCGTGTGAGCGCGGCCGGAAAGCGCGCGCAGCATGCGCAGCGCGTCCTCCTCATCGCGCGGTTTTCCGAGGCGGTCATTGTCCAAAAAGACCATCGTGTCCGCCGTGATGATGAGATCGTCGGGCGCGCAGAGCGCGGCGGCCGCGTCACACTTCTTCTTTGCAATGTAGCGCACCGTGTCCTCGGGAGAAAGACCTTCCGGATAGCTCTCGTCAATGTCGAGCGAGAGGGTCTTAAAGTCCTCCACGCCGATGCGGGCGAGCAGCTCCTGACGGCGCGGGGATTGAGATGCCAAAACGATTGCCATGATATTGCCTCACTATTTGATAATAAAAAGTATAATCAAGATAAAAAATTACAATTTGGAATTCATTCTGCGCCGCGGTAGAAGAGACCGCGGGTGATATTCTCCGGCGCTTCGACCGGCTCACCCTGATACGCGCGCAGCACGCGGACGCATTCAGAGGCGCTCTCGGTCGTGAAACGGAGTTGGGCAAAGCGCAGACCGAGCGTCTGCCAGTCCTTCGATTTGTCCGCGAGATAAAGAATCTTTCCGTTCTCGATCTCGCTGCGGCAGCCCCATGCGCGCAGCACGGGAAAGTGCTCGCCGCGCCGGTCGGTCAGCTCCGGCGCGCTTGCACACGCGCCGTCGCAGGGAACGGAGGCGGGGCGCTCGGTAAAGTATCGACAGCCGAACGCGTTCGCATTCAGGCAGTTTTCCGTGAGCATCAGGGGAAGGCGGCCATAGACGATGGCCTCGCACGGGAGACACTTGCTGAGGTCACGAATCTGCGCGTCGCGCAGCTCGAACGAGACGCACGCGCTCGAAAGTCCCTGTTCTTTCCAGAAAGCGAGCGCGGCGGAGTTGTAGAGGTTCAGCGGCCAGCCGCCGTGCAGCTTGCAATCAAGTCCACGCGCGAGCGGCAGGTGGCCGAGGTTGGCGAGCGACACGCCCGTGACGCCTTTTTTGGCGGCGTCCTCAAGCAGCGCGCGCAAAATAGGCTCGTCCTGCGTGCGGTAGGTGCGCGGCAGCACCGCGAAAAATTCGGTTCTGCCGAGATATGGCGAAAGGTCAAGCTGCGGGAGTAGTTCGACAGGCACATACACTCGCGCGGGGACGAGGGCGACAAGCTCTTCACTTAGCTGCTCGGCCTTGTGGAGGGAGACGGTCAAAAGCGGCTTGTCCGCGCTGTTTTTGACGATTGTTGGCGGAACAAAGTCGAATACGCGACGTTTCGGCACAGCGGTGCGCTGCGCTTCCATCTGCGCGAGCGCTTCGCGGCGCAGGGCATTGAGCGCACCTGCGCTGACGGCGAGACCGCCGTCGAGTGCGACGGCGCACTGCGTCACCGAAAATGCCGTGCCGCCGGTTTTCCTGAGGCGCGTTTCGACCTCTTCCGCGGTGACGGCGCGGCTGCGCGCCGCCTCGGGAATTGCGCCGGTGACGGTCACGCGGTGGCCGCCTAAGTCCTCCGCCGTCAGGGTCATCGGCTCTCCGGCGCGGATGGTGCAATTTAATGTGAGCGGCACAAGCCGCAAATTTTCCTTTTCATAGCGCGTGCGAATCTCGCTGAACCAGTCCTCGGGCCATCTTGCATTTTCGGGCCGCGTGCCGAACATCTCGCGTCCGCGCACACCGCGGTAGTACCCCTCGGTAAAGCCGTCGCGCGAGAAGGCGAGGGCGAGCTTTTTCTGCTCGTCCTTCGTCGGCGTGCGATGCTCGCGCAGAAGGCGCGCGTATATTTCCGTCACGGCGGCGACATACTCCGGCCGCTTCATGCGCCCTTCGATCTTGAGGCAGGCAACACCCATATCCATCATCTCCGGCACGAAGGGCGCGAGGTTCGCGTCCTTCAAGCTCAGCGGATGGCCGTCCGCCCTGCCGGAAAAGCCGTAGGGCAGACGGCAGGGCTGGGCGCAGGCGCCACGGTTGCCGCTGCGCCGCCCGATGACGGCAGACATCTCGCACTGGCCGCTGTAGCACATGCACAGCGCGCCGTGGACGAACGTTTCGATCTCGATGGGGCTTTTTTGGCAGATTTCGGCGATCTCCCCGCGCGAAAGCTCGCGCGCGAGCACCGCGCGCGTCATGCCGAGCCTTGCCGCTTCCTGAACGCCCGAGAGCGTGTGCAGGCTCATCTGCGTCGAGGCGTGCAGCGGCACGTCGGGAATAATTTTTTGCAGCGTCGCCAGAACGCCCCAATCCTGCACCAGGATCGCGTCCACGCCGCACTCCGACGCGGTGCGCGCCTGCGCGGCAAGCGCGGGGAGCTCGCGGTCGGTGACGAGCGTGTTGAGCGTCAGATAGACCTTCACGCCCCGCAAATGGCAATAAGAGACCGCCGCGCGGAATTCCTCGTCAGAGAAGTTCCTCGCGCTGCGGCGCGCGTTGAACGCGCCAAAGCCCATATACACGGCGTCTGCGCCGCTCTGCACGGCGGCAACAAGCGCCTCCTGCCCGCCCGCGGGCGCTAACAGCTCCGTCGTCAAGGGTTTACTTTTTCTGCTGCTGGAGCTTGAAGATCTCGCGCTTGAGTTCACTGACCTCGTTTTTGGCCTGGCTCGCCTCGTCAAGGTACTGCTTGACCTGACGGCGCAGCGCGTCGCCGGCCTCGCGCTCTTTGAAGAGCTCGTCGGTGATGTTCACGGCGGTCAGCACGGCGGCGTCCGTGCGGCCGACCTTGGCAGCGTCGAGCAGCTCGCTCATTTTGTCGTTGACGTAGGAGCCGACCTTCTGCATATAGGAGGGGGCTTCCTCGGCGACAAAGGTGTATTCCTCGTCGCAGATGGAGATCGTGATGCGGTTTTCCATGATTTGTGTGCTCCTTTCTATTTCGGCGTTGCACAAAAAAGGGCAAATTCCACCCATATAATCTCTAACAGTATAACACGGGAGTGAAAATGTGAAAAGGGGGAAGCAAAAAATTTCATGTTTACGAACGGGAAAATTTCATGTAGAATAATGGAATCGAAAATGGACGAAAGGAGGCGGGGAACATGGCAGGCTATGTGCTGCATTTGAGCACCGAGGAGAACATCACGCTCTCATCGGCGACGGTCAAGCGATTGATCGCGGGTGGCAGCGGCGACGCGGCGCTGCTGTACCTCGCCATCCTGCATGAGCGCGGCGCGGCGGACTCCGGCAAGCTCGCGCGCGAGCTCAAGTGGGACGAAACGCGTCTTCGTGCGGCGGAGCAGGCGCTCTACGAGATGAAGCTCGTCGGCGCGCCGGAGAAGAAGGAGGAAGCGCCCCTTCCGCCGCCCCAGCAGCTCAGCGAGCCGCCCGAGTACACGCGCGAGGACATCGCGCGAAAGTTGGAGGGCGACGGGCGCTTCGCCTGCCTTCTGCGCGAGGTGGAGCACAAGCTCGGCCCGCTCTCGACCCCGTCGGTCAAGAAGCTGTTAGGGCTGTACGAAAATCTGGGTCTGCCCGCGGACGTGGTCTACACGCTCGTCAACTACTGCATCGCGAAAAAGGAGCAGCAGTTCGGCGAGGGGCGGCTGCCCAACATGCGCGAGATCGAAAAAGAGGGCTACGTCTGGGCGCGCAAGGAGCTCTTTTCCATCGAAAAGGCCAGCGAGTACATGAAGCGCGAGCAAGCCCTGCGCGGCAGGTACCCCGAGTACATGGCGGCGCTGCAAATGCAGGGCCGCGCGAGCGCGCCGAGCGAGGAAAAGTACCTCTCCGCGTGGGCGGAGATGGGCTTCCCGGCCGAGACGGTGTCCGAAGCCTACGACCGCACGATCCTGCACTGCCACGAATTCCGCTGGCCGTACTGCAACGGCATTTTGAAGCGCTGGCACGAAAAGGGCCTGCACACGCTCGCCGAGGTCAGGGCCGAGAACGCCAGGGAGCAGAGCAAGCCGAAGAAGAACACCACCGGCGGCAACGCCTGGATGAAGGAATATTTGAATCAGTAACGAAAGCGGGGGAGAAGGATGTCTTACGATGGGCGGCTGATGCGCCAAGCGCTGGCGCGCTTCGACGAGGACAAGCAGCGCCGCGCGGAGAATTTCCGCGCGCGTGAGCGCGCGGTATATACCAAGTGCCCGCGCATTGAGGAGATCGACCGCGAGCTGTCGCACACGATGGCGAAGATCATCGCCTCCGGCCTGCGCCGCGGGACGGACCCGCGCCCGGCCATTGAGGCGCTGCGGGAGGAAAACCTCAACTTGCAGCAGGAAAAGCGCCTTCTCCTGACGCGCCTGGGACTGCCGGGCGACTATCTCGAGGAAAAGCCCAAGTGCTCGCGCTGCAACGACACGGGCTTTCTCGGCAGCGAGGTCTGCTCGTGCCTGCGCGGCTATTACGCCAGGGAGCAGAACAAGGAGCTCTCGGGCCTTTTGGACCTCGGCTCGCAGTGCTTCGAAAATTTCAACTTCGACTACTATTCGTCCGTGCCGGACGAGGACCTCGGCGTGTCGCCGCGCACGAACATGGAGCGCGTGTACGACATCTGCCAGGACTACGCGCACGAGTTTTCGCCCAAGAGCGGCAACCTGCTGCTGACCGGCGGCACGGGACTGGGGAAAACGTTCCTCTCCGCGTCCATCGCGCGCGTCGTGAGCGCGAGCGGCCACAGCGTGGTCTACGACACGGCGGGGCACATCTTCGCCCGCTTCGAGGCGCAGAAGTTCGGCCGCGACGACGGCGAGAACGCCGACACCGCCGTGAGCCGCGCGCTCGGCTGCGACCTGCTGATTTTAGACGACCTCGGCACCGAGCTGATGACGAGCTTTGTCCACAGCGCGATGTATCAGATCGTCAACACGCGCCTCATCACGGGGAAGAAGACCGTCATCTCCACGAACCTGAGCCCCGACGAGCTCGGGCGGCGCTACGGCGCGCCGGTGCTGTCAAGATTGCAGGGAGAGTATCAAATGCTGCTCTTTTTCGGCGAAGACATCCGCCGACAGAAGAGAAAGTGAATACAAAATGTAAAAAAGGCTCCGCAGAATACTCTGCGGAGCCTTTTTTCTTGCTTTTTACGGCTTGTGGATCACGGCGACGGCGCAGGGCACGCGGCCGGGACAGTAGGCGTAGTCGACATCGTCGTAGCCCGCCGCGGCGATAAACTGCTTATACGTGTCGAACGTGAACTGACGCTTGAAGTCCGCGCCCGCCTTGCCGACGGTCGAGGCAAAGCCGCTCGTCTTGCCCTGCTCGCTGCGGTTCATATAGGTCGGGACGATGATCGTGCCGCCGCTGCGGCAGACGCGGTCGAGCTCGGCAAGGGCCTTGTACGGCTCGTCGAGCAGGTGGATGACATTCGCGGCGATGACCACGTCGAACTGCCCGTCCGGCTCGTCTAAATGAAGGATGTCGGCCTGGCGGAACGTGACGTTCGGCAGCGCGCCGTATTTCTTCTTCGCCCGCTTGAGCATGTTGGCGGAGAAGTCCGTCGCGAGAAGCGTCCGGCAGCGCTCGGCGATGGCGCCGGTGAGCAGTCCCGTGCCGCAGGCGCATTCGAGCACCGCGTCGTCTGGCGTGATACGGGAACTAACGGCGGCAATGAGCGCCTTGTGCGTTTCTTTATTAAAGATGTCGGCGAAGAGGTCATAGACCCCCGCGACGTTGTCCCAGAACATGAGTATTTTCCTCTCAACGTGATTTGTTTTTCTACACGATAGCAGAAACGCGCGGAAAATGCTACCTCAAGAGAAAGAAAAAACGAAAAATTAAGGGAGAGGATCCTACTTTTTGTGCTTTTGATAAAAAGACTTGCCATCGGCGCACGGGTGGTATATGGTCTTTATAAAGATTTCGCAAAGAAACTGCATTTTTGCGTTAAGGAGTCGAATGATGAAACGAATTTGGTCGCTGTTTGCCGTGCTGGCGCTGCTGTGCGCGCTGATGGTCCCGGCGCTGGCCGCCGCGGGCGGTACGGCGGACGCGGAGCCCGCCGCCCAGACGGTGAGCGAGGAAGAGCTCGCGCGCTCGGAGGAGAACACCACCAAGGTGCGCAAGATCTGGGCGGTGGCGGCGCTTATCGGTGTGGCGTGCTTTGGCGGCGCGCTGGGCATGGCGCATTCCGTTGCAAAGGCGGCGAACAACATGGCCGAACAACCCGAGGCGGCGGGGCAGATCCGCACGTCGATGATGATGGGTCTTGTGTTTATCGAGACGGTCATCATCTATGCGCTGATCGTGGCCATCCTGATCATCTTCGTATTGTGACGATAACGAGAAAAGTGGAATAGAGCGGCGGAAGGGGGCAGCACTGTCTCCTTCCGCTGCTCTATTTATTGAAGAAAAAGGGGAGGGGTCAGGGCTCTGTTAAGAAGACGAAAAGATGCTGTGAAGCGGCGGTTAATCATGAAGGAAGACTTGCATTTCCTGCGTGCAGGTGGTATAAATAAGTGCTGCATCCCAAGCAAAAATTGGATGATAGAAACAAAAGGGGGTAGGGCGCGTGGATAAGAAAAAGCGAACGCGCGAGCTGATCGTGTTCGCCGTGATCGTGCTGGCGCTGCTGGCCGGATGTTTGCTCACGCCGTCAGGCGGCGAGAGCGAACCGATCCAGGAGGTCATGCGTGACGCGGTGCTGCACGAGCAGAACAAGGTGAGCCTGTTTGGCCTGATCGAGGTGAACCCAGGGCTCATCTCCGCCTACATCGTGACGGGTATTCTAATAGTATTCGCCCTTGTGTGCCGGCTTTTTGTGATCCCAAAATTCAAATATGTGCCCGGCAGGTTCCAGCTCGTTTTAGAGCAGATCGTCGGCATGTTCGACGGCCTGGCCGAGGGCGGCAGCCCGCACCGCAATAAATTCCTGCGGGCGTACATCTTCACCGCCGGTGTTTACATCTTTGTCAGCACGCTCTTTGAGCTGCTCGGCATTCAGGTGGTGACCACATCAGGCCACGCCGTCAGCCTGCCCGCGCCGCTGTCCGATATCAACGGGGCGATCGCGCTGGGCGTGATGAGCTACGGCGTGATCCTCTTCGGCGGACTGATCGCCGCGGGCGTGGGCGGATTTCTGCACGCGCTCAAGGATTTCTCGCTGCCGATCTCAATGAGCTTTCGACTCTTCGGCGCGCTGCTTTCCGGCGCGCTCGTGACGGAACTTGTGTATTACTACGCGGCGCTTTCCTATGTGCTGCCGGTCATCGTGGGCGTGATGTTCACGCTGCTGCACGCGCTGATCCAGGCGTATGTTTTAACGATGCTGGTGTCGACGTTCTACGGCGAATCGACCGAAAAGCACGAGAAAAAGCCCAAGGCAAAAAAGGTAAAAAAATCCCGCAGCGAAACGGCTGCCTGAAGAAAGAGGTAAAATTGCCATGAAAACGATGAAGAAATTCGCAGCGCTGATGATGCTGCTGTGCGCGCTGATGATCTGCACCATTCCGGCCCTCGCCGCAAACGAAAGCGGGAGCGACAGCAACGTGACTGAGACCGTGAGCGTCACGGCCGGCAGCAACGACAACGACGTGACCTCTGCCAAAGCGATGGGCTCGGGCGTGATGATCGGCATTGCGTGCCTTGGCGGCGCGCTGGCCATGGGCATTGCGGTCGGAAAGTCGAGCGAGGCCATGGCCCGCCAGCCCGAGGCCACAAGTCAGATCAGAACCACGATGATGATGGGCCTTGTGTTTATCGAGACGGTCATCATTTACGCCCTGATCGTGGCGATCCTCATTATCTTCGTTCTTTGATGAAGAACACTCCCAAAAAGGAGGGGCTTTGAATGCCGCTTAATATCAATTTGCAGCAGATCCTGCTGCATGCGCTGAACTTTGTTATCCTGTTCGGCGCGATGTATTTTCTGCTCTACAAGCCTGTGAAGAGCTTTATGGACAGCCGCAAGGCGCACTATGAGAAGATGGACGAGGACGCCAAGGCCGTGCTTGCCGAGGCCGAGAAGACGAAGGCCGGCTATGAAGCGCAGCTCAAGAGTGCCGACGAGGAGATCGCACGCCGCCAGCGTGAGGCGAACGAAGCCTTGCAGCGCGCGGTGGACGAGCGCCGCGCGCAGGCCGAGCAGCAGGCGGGCGAGATCGTGCGCAAGGCGCGGGAAGATGCCGCGCGCGAGCATGAGCGCGTGATGGAGCAGGCCAAGGGCGAAATTTCCGAGCTGATGAGCGCCGCGGCGGAAAAGCTGGTGCTCTCCAGCACGTCGGACGCTTACGACAAGTTCCTGGACACGGCGGAGGAGCGCAAGGACAATGGCTGAGCGCACGGAGCATTTAGAGGCCGTACTGCTCTCTGCCGTGCGTCCGTCGCAGGAGCAGGAGAAGCGATTTCTGGCCTTCCTCGCCGAAAAGTACGGCGAGGGCACGACGCTTACCTGGCAAAAGAGTGATGACTACCCCGACGGTTTCCGCCTCGAGGTGGGCGCGGAGGTCTACGACTGGAGCGCGGGCGGACGCCTGAGCCAGTTCAAGGACGCGCTCGAAAAGCTCGCTGCCACGCAGGGCGACGTTATCCCGCTGCTGAAGGAGACGGTGCTCTCGTGGACGCCGCAGGCCATGGCACAGGAGGTCGGCACCGTTCTGACCATCGGCGACGGCATTGCCCGCGTGGACGGGCTGGAGGGCGCCGCCTATGGCGAGGTGCTGCTTTTCGACGGCGGCGTGCGCGGCATGGTGCAGGATTTATCCGAGGACAGCGTCGGCTGCATCCTCTTTGACGACGACGCGAGCGTCTGCGCGGGCAGCACGGTCCGCCGCACCGGACGCACGGCGGGCGTTCCCGTGGGCGAGGGGTTCCTCGGCCGCGTGGTCAACGCGCTCGGCGTGCCCATCGACGGCGGGGGAGACATCCGCGCCGACGGCTACCGCGCAGTGGAGAGTCCCGCTCCCGGTATCATCGACCGCCAGAGCGTCGACACGCCGCTTGAGACGGGCATTCTGACCGTCGACTCGATGTTCCCCATCGGCCGCGGCCAGCGCGAGCTCATCATCGGCGACCGCCAGACCGGCAAGACCGCTATCGCCCTCGACACCATCGTCAACCAGAAGGGCAAGGATGTCATCTGCATCTATGTCGCCATCGGACAGAAGGCGAGCTCCGTCGCCCAGCTCAAAAAGACGCTGGAAACGCACGGCGCGATGGATTATACGATCATCGTCAACGCCACGGCGAGCGATCCCGCGCCGTTACAGTACATTGCGCCCTACGCGGGCTGCGCCATGGGCGAATACTTTATGAATAAGGGCCGCGACGTGCTGATCGTCTACGACGATCTTTCCAAGCACGCCATCGCGTACCGCGCGATGAGCCTTCTTTTGGAGCGCTCCCCGGGCCGCGAGGCGTATCCGGGCGACGTGTTCTATCTGCACTCCCGCCTGCTCGAGCGCGCGGCGCATCTGAGCGGGGAGAAGGGCGGCGGCAGCATCACGGCGCTGCCGATCATCGAGACGCAGTCCGGCGACGTGTCGGCCTATATCCCGACGAACGTCATTTCCATCACCGACGGTCAGCTCATTCTGGAAACGCGCCTGTTCTTCTCCGGCCAGCGTCCGGCGGTGAATGTGGGCCTGTCCGTGTCCCGCGTGGGCGGCGACGCGCAGACCAAGGCGATGAAAAAGGCAGCCAAGACCATCCGCCTCGACCTTTCGCAGTACCGCGAGATGGAGTCGTTCACGCAGTTTGCAAGCGACCTCGACGAGTCGACGGCAAAGCTTTTATCCTACGGTCAGGGCTTGATGCGCATGCTGCGGCAGAAGCAGTTCCACCCCTACAAGCAGTATGAGCAGGTCATCCTGCTCGTCGCGGGGCTGAACCATGTTTTTCAAGAGATCGTGCCGGAGCAGCTTGACGCGTTTATCCCCGCGCTCTTGCAGCACTTTGGCGAGACGCAGGGCGCGCTGTGCAATGCCATCGAGCAGACCGGCCAGCTCAGCGACGATCAGCAGTCGCAGATCATCGAGATCGCAAAGGAATTTGTGCAAAGCTATTTTTCCAAATAAAAAGTGAGGTGACAGGTACATGGCGAGCATGAAGGAGATCCGCGAGCACATCGCGAGCATCCAGAGCACGCAGAAGGTGACGAACGCGATGTACCTCATCGCCTCGACCAAGATGCGGCGGGCGAAAGAAGACCTTGCCAAGACGCGCCCGTTTTTCGACGCGGTCTCGACGCAGATCGAGCAGATCTTCCAGCACGCGGGCGAGATCGAGAGCCCGTACCTCTACCGGGGCAACGCGGACGATCTGGCCCAGCTGGGAACATACGCCTATCTTGTGGTGACGGCGGACCGCGGCCTCGCGGGCGCCTACAACCAGAATGTTATTCAGGAGACGATGAAGCGCCTTGAAAAGCACCCCGACAGCCGCCTTTTTGTGGTGGGCGGCAACGGGCGGCACTTCTTCTCCGGCCACGGCGTGCCGGTGGAAAAGAGCTTCCTCTACGATGCGCAGAGCCCCACGCTCCGCCGCGCGCGAGAGATCACGGCGAAGCTTTTGGATCTCTTCGACCGGGGCGAGATCTCCAAGCTCTTTATCATCTACACCGACCTTGGCAGCGGCGTGGACATGGGCGTGCGCACCGTGCGCCTGCTGCCGCTGGAGGATGAGCACTTTGCCAAAGAGGAGACGGGGGAAAAGCCCATCCGCTTTGAGCCCTCGGCAGAGGAGGTGCTCGCCAGGGTCATGCCGGCGTACATCACGGGCTTTTTGTACTCGGCGATGGTCGACAGCTTTTGCGCCGAGCAGAACGCGCGCGCCTCTGCCATGGACTCGGCCAACCAGAACGAGGACGACATGCTGCGCGAGCTGCAGCTCGAGTACAACCACGAGCGGCAGGGCGCCATCACGAGTGAGATCACGGAGGTTTCCGCCGGCGCGCGCAGCAAGAAGAACCACATGAAGAAGGAGGCGCAGCATGCGCACAGGTAAGATCATTCAGGTATCGGGCAGCGTGGTGGACGTGCGCTTCCCGCACGGCGAGCTGCCGCGCATCCGCGAGGCGCTGTCCGTCGAGCTGAACGGCAAGCGCCTTGTGATGGAGGTGGAGCAGCATTTGAGCGCCGAAACGGTGCGCTGCATCATGCTCTCCGGCAGCGAGGGCCTCAGCCGCGGCATGACCGTTACGGGCGAAGGCAGCGGCCTTCGCGTGCCCGTCGGCAAGGCGACGCTCGGACGGCTTTTCAACGTCTTTGGCGATACCATCGACGGCGGCGCGCCGATCGGCGGCGCGGAGCCGCGCCGCAGCATCCACAGAAAGCCCCCCGCCTTCGACGAGCAGAGCCCGAGCGTTGAGATCTTGGAGACCGGCATCAAGGTCATCGACCTTTTGGAGCCCTATCCGCGCGGCGGCAAGATCGGCCTGTTCGGCGGTGCGGGCGTCGGTAAGACGGTGCTCATTCAGGAGCTTATCCACAACATCGCCGTCGAGCACGGCGGCTATTCGATCTTCACCGGCGTGGGCGAGCGCAGCCGCGAGGGCAACGACCTCTGGAACGAGATGCACGAGAGCGGCGTTATCGACAAGACTGCGCTCATCTTCGGCCAGATGAACGAAGCGCCCGGCGTTCGTATGCGCGTGGCGCTGACAGGCCTTACGATGGCCGAATACTTCCGCGACGAGGAGCAGCGCGACGTGCTGCTGTTCATCGACAATATTTTCCGCTTTGTGCAGGCGGGCAGCGAGGTCTCGACCCTGCTCGGCCGCATGCCCTCCGCCGTCGGCTATCAGCCGACGCTCGCCAACGAAATGGGCGAGCTGCAGGAGCGCATCACCTCGACCAAGAGCGGCTCGATCACGTCCGTGCAGGCGGTCTACGTTCCCGCGGACGATCTGACCGACCCTGCCCCGGCGACGACGTTCACCCACCTCGACGCGACGACGGTTTTGAGCCGTAAGATCGCCGAACAGGGCTTATATCCCGCGGTCGACCCGCTCGAATCGTCCTCCCGCATTCTGGAAGAGGATATCGTGGGCGAGCGGCACTACCGCATCGCGCGCAGCGTGCAGGCGACCTTGCAGAAATACCGCGAATTGCAGGATATCATCGCCATCCTCGGCATGGAGGAGCTGAGCGACACGGACAAGGTCACGGTCAACCGCGCGAGAAAGATCCAGCGCTTTTTGGCCCAGCCGACGTTCGTGGCCGAAAAGTTCACGGGCCTTCCGGGCGTCTATGTGCCGCTCGAGGAGACACTCCGCGGCTTTGAAGCCATTCTCTCCGGCGAGATGGACGGCTATCCCGAGATGGCGTTCTACAACGTCGGCACGCTTGACGACGCGCTCGCCAAGGCGAAGAAGATGGAAAGCGGGGAAGCGTGATGAAGACCTTTCCTCTCCGCGTCCTCGCGCCCGAGCGCACGTTTTTTGACGGGGCGTGCACATCGCTCACCGTGCCGAGCATCGACGGCATGTACGGCCTGATGGCGCAGCACGAGGACATCGTGCTCGCGGTCGTTCCCGGCAAGCTGACGCTGCGGGACGCCGACGGCGTCGAGCAGATCGCCGCCGTGTCCGAGGGCGTGCTCAGGATGGAGCACGGCGAGGCGCTCGTGCTGGTGGACACGATCGAGCGGCCGGAGGAGATCGACCTCCACCGCGCCGAGGAAATGGCCGCCGAGGCGCGCGCCGAGCTCAAGGCGAAGCGCAGCGCGCAGGAGCAGGCCATTGCCAATGCCCGCATCGCCCGCGCGATCAGCCGTATCCACGTCAAGCACGACGGGAAATAAATGAGAAAACGAAAATTCGCACCGCAAGGTGCGAATTTTTTGATCTCTCCGCCAATTTTCGCCCGCTTTTGCACACCTTCTGTGCTAAAAGTGAAGAAAAAGGAGGGGAAATCCATGGAAATGTCCGCAAGAAAGCCGCTGCTCCCGCGCCGCGTGCTCGACCTGCCCATCGATGCGCTGCGCCCCAACCCCAACCAGCCGCGCATCGAGTTTGACGAGGCCTCGCTGCGCTCGCTGAGCGACAGCATTCGCCGCTATGGCATCCTCCAGCCGCTGACCGTCCGCCGCACGGACGAGGGCTACGAGCTCATCGCGGGAGAGAGACGGCTGCGCGCGGCGAAGATAGCGGGACTGCGCGAGGTGCCGTGCCTGCTCGCGCGCTCGAGCGAGGAGGAGAGCGCGCTGCTCGCGCTGATCGAAAACCTCCAGCGCCGCGATTTGCACTACTTGGAGGAGGCTGCGGCCATCGCGCGGCTGATCGCGACCTACGGCCTTTCGCAGGAGCAGGCGGCGGAAAGGCTGGGGAAATCCCAGTCCGCTATTGCCAACAAGCTGCGGCTGCTGCGCCTGTCGCCCGACTGTGTGCGCCTTCTGCGCGAGCATGACCTCTCCGAGCGGCACGCACGGGCGCTGCTGCGCCTGACGGACGAGGAAGACCGCCTCAAAGCCTTGCAGGTTATCGCCGCACGCGGCTACAACGTCGCGCAGAGCGAGGCGTATATCGAAGAGCTTTTGAAGCTCAAGCAGAAAACGCCCCCGCCGCGCCTGCCGACCTACATCGTCAAGGATGTGCGCATCTTTTTGAACACCATCCGCCACTCGCTCGGGCTGATGCAGCGCGCGGGCGTCGAGGCCGACATGCAGCGCGAGGACACGGACGATGGCATCCTTTTGACCATCCGCATCCCGAAACGTGCAAAAGAGGCCGGATAATCCCGCAAAATTGTCACCAAATTGTGATTCTTTTTCTCACAAACTGTGGTATACTGAAACGACTGGCAGGGAAGTCCCTGTCCGGAAGATCGGAAGAAACAGGAGGAGCCAGCATGGATGAAATGAACGGCGCCTTTGAGGAAAAGAAGAGAAGAAAGGGCGGCAAACGCCTGATGCAGCCGGAAAAGGCCGCAAAGGCGGCCAAGGAGCCCCGCGCGGAAAAGCCGCCGCGCGTTCCACGTGAAACATCGGGAAAGACCGGCAAGGTCGTCGGCATTGTCGCGGGTGTGCTCGTGGTGGCGTACTTGGGCCTTGGCGCGTGGGCGTCGGCCAGCCATAAAATTTATCCCAACGTGATGATGGGCGATACCAACTACGGCGGGATGACCGAGCAGCAGGTCGCCGAGCAGCTCAAAGCGAGCGTCGCGCAGGCGAAGGGCACAGGTGTCGACTTTGTCCTGCCCGACGGCACGGAGGTCGCGCATGTTTCGCTCGACGAGATGCCGGAGTATGTCGACTTCGACGGACTTGCCAAGCATATCTACAACGTCTACGGCTGCAATGACAGCTTTCTGACCGCGGGCGCGAAGTATCTGCGCGCACTCTTCAAGCCGCAGGATGCCGCACAGGTGGTCGGCGCGGCCTATTCGCCCGATTTGATGGAGAATCTTGTCGACACGGTGTGCGACAGCATCAACTGCGACCCCGTGGAGTTTGCCATCAACGTGACAGAGGATGGCAAGGTCAGCGTGACGAAGCCGCAGGACGGCCGCGCGACGACTGATACCGCAAAAGACCAGATCGGCGTATACTTAAACGGCGCGTATTTGAGCGGCGGCGACCCGTCCGAGATCGTGCTTGAGCCTGCGAGCGAGGGCGGCGTCTACGATGTCATTCCTGCACAGGAGGTCGACCTGAGCGCGCAGCGCGAGGCCATCATCGGACAGAAGGTCAACGCGTCCTACGACAAGGAGACCGGCGCGGTCACGCCAGGCCACGCGGGCGTGGAATTTACGCTTTCTGACCTTGAATCCGCCTACAACGCCGCGGCGGCGGGGGAGACGGTCGAGTTGCCGAACGCCACGGTCGAGACGCCGGACGTCACGGCAGAGCAGCTCCAAAAGGTCCTGTTCCGCGATGTGCTGAGTACCTACACCACGAAGGTCGGCGGCGCGTCCGGCCGCCGCGCGAACGTCAAGCTGACGGCCTCGCGCATCACCGGCTACATATTGAACTCCGGCGAAACGATGAAATACGGCCCGCTCGTCACGCCCTTTACCGCGGCGAACGGCTACAGCACCGCGCCCGGTTACTTGCATGGCAAGACCGTCGATATGGTCGGCGGCGGCGCGTGTCAGGCGAGTTCCACGCTCTACGCCGCGGCGCTCTACGCCAACCTTGAGATCGTGCAGCGCACGAACCACGGCTTCGCGTCCGATTACATCGGCCTCGGCCTCGACGCGACGGTCGCGCAGGGCGGGCCCGAGTTCGAGTTCCGCAACAACACGATGTACCCCATCAAGGTCATTGCCGAATATTACACGAGCGGCGGCAAGAACTATCTCAAGGTCACGCTGCGCGGCACGAAGGTCGACGACAGCTACGTGAAGATCAAGACCGAAGTGCTTGAAACCATCCCGTTCACGGAGGAGATCGTTGAGACCGACGAGCTCGCCCCCGGCGAGCGCAAGGTCGAGCAGACCGCCTACACCGGTTACAAGGTCAAGACCTACCGCAACGTCTACTCCGGTGACGGCAAGCTCATTTCGTCCACGTTCGAGGCGAGCAGCAATTATAAGGCGCGCAACCGCATCGTGCTCGTCGGCAAGTCCGCGGCGGTCACGCCGACTGATCCCGCCACACCTGTCGATCCCGGTACGACCACGCCGACCGACCCGACAACGCCCGTTGACCCCGGGACCACGACTGACCCGGGCACCACAACTGACCCCGGCGTGACAGACCCCGGCACGACCACAGAGCCGCCCGTCGAGCAGGAAAAGCCCGGTTGGCTCGATACGGGGCTCGACCGGTAAAAACAGCAGAACGAGAAAACGGAGAGGCATTGCCTCTCCGTTTTTACGTTGTTCAAGTGTTATTCGCCGTCCGAGTCCATGTAGAGCTCTTCGGCCTTCTGCTGCGCGGCGATCAGCAGCGCGCTGGCCTCACCATAGTTCTGCCTGTCCATTTTCTCCAGCGCGTCAGTCACGGCGTTGAAGAGGAGCAGATACATTGCCTTGTAGTCCGTCATAGAACCACCCTCGAAAAATTATATAACGTTTTGTTATATAGCACAATATAACATTTTGTTTTACGTATACTTCTTTACAGAATCTAAACACGAATTCTGGATGGAGTGAAGCAAAATGTATCGACGCATTCGAGACTTGAGAGAGGACAGCGACCTGACACAAAAGAGCTTGGCGGACTATCTGAGCTGCTCGCAGGTCTGCTATTCCAACTACGAGACCGGCAAGCGCGACATCCCGAGCGACGTGCTCATCAGGCTCGCGCGGTTTTACCACACGAGTGTGGATTATCTTGTGGGGCTCACGGAGGAGCGGGCTCCTTACCCTAAAAAGAAATAGTACATAGTGCCATGTTCTCGCACGGGTGCGAGGGGAATGCAGCGCGACAGCGCTGCTTTTGTCCCTGCACTGCGCAGGGGGGCGGGGGGAAGGCAGCGCCTTTGGCGCTGCACGAATCAAAGGGGATATTCTCTTTCGCAAAAGAGAATATCCCCTTTGGAACCCCAAGAGAAAGGCTTTGATTGGCAGTTTCGGGCTTGAACGACTTTTATGCCTCCGGAATGGGACTGCCTGCGCGCGGCGTTGCCGCGTTAGAACTGCAAGACGATTTGCCTCTGCTTCTATTATCCGCTGCCGCTCTGCCCATCTTGTAGAAGTGCGCAGTAATCTCCGTCTACTGAGGCACTACTCAATGCGGCGAGCGCCAGCAATGCCGCATTCGGTACGCAGTCTGCCGCCGGGCAAACGTCACTCGCGCCTCACGGTAGTAAGGCGCGGTTGAAAACGGTGACGAATCGCAGGGATTCATGGCGAAGCCATGTACACTGCACCCGATTGCGCAGCGCGTGCAGCTCTTCGAGATCAAGACTGCCAATGTGCGGGGTCAAGGGGCAAGGCCCCTTGCGTTCTCTTGGGGGATCAAAAGGGGGCCATTCTCTCACGTGAGAGAATGGCCCCCTTTGCCCGTTCCCCTGCCAGCAGGGAAACAACACGCTTCCCCCGCAGGGGAAAATTACTGTTTTTTCCTGATCAGAATAAACGGCGTGCACTGGTCATCCTGACCCGCGGGGTTATCGCGGATGATCTCACACAGCTGCTCGTCGGTGAGGGTCACGTTGTCGCCCTTGCCGAGGATGTCGCGCGTGAAGTCGTTTGCGTCGACGATCATCGCGCGCACGCCGGTCTTCTCATAGATCTCGTTGCACACGCCCGAGGGATTTTCCGGAATACGGATGCCGTAGTCGCCGTAGACGGGGAACACATCGGGATAGAAGCCGTCGAGGCCCGTGACCTCCATGCCGACCATATCGTAGAAGATGCCGTGCTTGCCGACGAGCTTGCCAAAGCCCGCGCAGATGGCGGCCCAGAGGACCTTCCACGCGCCGCACTCGTCGATGGCGAACTGCATCTTGCACACCTCACCCACGCCGATGCCGGCGCTGTTGTGCTGGATGGCGAAGCGGCTGAGGAATTTCGCCAGCCACGAAATTTTCATATCCTTGCGGTAGACCACTCGCTTCTGGCACAGGGCGATGATCTTTTCGCTGATGCTCAGCAGGTCGCCCTCCTCGTAGAGGGGCTTGACGTAGCGGTTGACGAGTTCGATGTAATCCTCGCCGATCTCGACAAAGTGCGTCTGGATGGCGTGGCGCAGATAGACGCCCGTGGACGTCTCAATTTCAACGTTTTTGGAGCCGTTTGCAACAAAATCCATGAAAAAAGCCTCTTTCGTGCAGTATTTGAATCAATCAAAATATGAACCGATGGTATTGTACCACAAAATCCGCAAAATGCTACTGCAAATTGCAAAAATTCAGGAAAGAAAAAAGCGCGCCGTCCGCGGAGCGTGCTTGACGCGGCGGACGGCGTGGAATGACGAAAGACGAAAAGGCGGAGCGCTTACTTTTCGGTGATGACCTTGATCACCTTTTCATAGCTCTCCTGGGCGATGGGTACAGCGTGCGCGAGCAGCGCCTCGCCCTTCTGGCAGCACTCGTCGCGGAACGCCTTGTCCTTTAAGGACGAGAGGTTAATGAGCACGTTGAGCCATGCGCTCTCCATCGCGGTTTTGAGCGTGAGCGCGGCAATACCGAGGTCGCTGACGACGTTCGGGTTCGTCGTGCCGACGAGACCGGCGCACAGGTCGATGGCCTCGGAGCAAATTTCCATCATTGTCAGCGGCACCAGCGTGCAGTTGCGGAGGCTCGCCTGCACCGCGCCGCGGCGGATGGCCTTGTGCTCATCGTCGTCCTTCGGGAGGGCCAGAGATTCGATCAGGACATCGAAGACCTCGCTGTCGCGGTTCATCACGTCGATGAAGCGCTCCTTGAGCTCATTGCCCTTGGCAATGGCGTCCAAAAGGCGCTCGCGGTCGTTTTCAAAGCCCTTCTTGTCGAGCGTCAGGCCGTTGACCATCATCGTCAGCGCCACGCCGACGCCGCCGGCAAGGCCTGCCACCGCGCCGCCGCCGGGGGCGGGAGTGCCCGCGCCGACTTCGTTGATGAGCTCGGTTACTTTCATATCTGCGATCTTCATAGTGCCCTCCCTGGGTTAAAATTAAAAATTCATCAGGAACAGGCGGAGGCGCGCTCCACCTGTTCCCGAGCTTGTACAATTAAAACAGGCCGGTGATCTTGCCGTTTTCGTCGACGTCGATCTTCTCGGCGGACGGGACCTTGGGAAGCCCCGGCATCGTCATGATGTCGCCGGTCTTGGCGACCAGGAAGCCCGCACCGGCGTTGACCTTGAGGTCGCGGACGGTGATCTTGAAGCCGCGGGGCGCGCCGAGCTTGCTGGCGTCATCGGAGAAGGAGAACTGCGTCTTGGCCATGCAGATGGGCAGCTTGTCAAAGCCGAGCTCGGTGAGCTGTTTAAGCTGCTTCTTGGCGGAAGCGGCGATGACCACGCCGTCAGCGTGATAGACCTTGGTAGCGATGGCGTTGAGCTTGTCCTCAATGCTGTCGTTGACGTCGTAGACGAACTGGAAGTGGTTGGGCTCGTCGCACAGGCGCACGACTTCCTCAGCCAGCGCAAGGCCGCCTTCGCCGCCCTTGGCCCACACTTCGCTCAGGCGGACGTTGACGCCCAGCTCGCGGCACTTGCTCTCGACGAGGTCGAGCTCGGCCTTGGTGTCGGTCGGGAACGCGTTGATGGCGACGACGCAGGGGAGACCGTAGACGTTCTTCACGTTGTCGACGTGCTGGAGGAGGTTGGGCAGGCCCTTTTCAAGCGCCTCAAGGTTCTCGCTGTTGAGCTCGGCCTTGGGCACGCCGCCGTGATACTTGAGCGCGCGGACGGTCGCAACGATGACGACAGCATCGGGGTGGAAGCCCGCGGCGCGGCACTTGATGTCGAGGAACTTCTCGGCGCCGAGGTCGGCGGCGAAGCCGGCTTCCGTGACGGTATAGTCGCTCAGGCGCATCGCGGTCTCAGTGGCCTGGATGGAGTTGCAGCCGTGGGCGATGTTTGCGAACGGGCCGCCGTGGATGAACGCGGGAGTGCCTTCGAGCGTCTGGACCATGTTGGGCTTGATGGCATCCTTTAAGAGCGCGGCCATCGCGCCCTCAGCCTTCAGGTCGTGCGCGGTGACGGGCTTGTCGTCGTAGGTGTAGGCGACGACCATCTTGCCGAGGCGCTCCTTGAGGTCGGCGAGGCCGGTCGCAAGGCAGAGAACTGCCATGACTTCGCTCGCGACGGTGATCTCAAAGCCGTCCTCGCGGGGCACGCCGCTGGCCTTGCCGCCGAGGCCGTCGATGATGTGGCGGAGCTGGCGGTCGTTCATATCGACAGCGCGCTTCCACACGATCTTGCGGGGGTCGATGCCGAGCACGTTGCCCTGCTGGATGTGGTTGTCGAGAAGAGCGGCCAGCAGGTTGTTGGCAGCGCCGATGGCGTGGAAGTCGCCGGTGAAGTGCAGGTTGATATCCTCCATGGGGACGACCTGAGCGTAGCCGCCGCCGGCAGCGCCGCCCTTGACGCCGAACACGGGGCCGAGAGAGGGCTCGCGCAGGCAGACCATGGTGTTCTTGCCGAGCTTGTTGAGCGCGTCGGCAAGGCCGACGGACGTGGTGGTCTTGCCCTCGCCCGCGGGGGTGGGGCTGATAGCGGTGACGAGGATCAGCTTTGCCTTGCGGGGCAGCTTGCGGATCTCGCTTAAGTCGAGCTTGGCCTTGTAGTTGCCGTAGAGCTCAAGGTGCTTTTCGTCAATGCCGGCCTTGGCGGCGACGTCGACGATTTTTTTCATTTCATGTGCCTGGGCAATCTCAATGTCGGTCATGGGGAATACCTCCTAAATAATTATGTATTTAAAAGCGGAGAATTGTCTCTTATTGACAAAATCAATTATAGCCGAACGATAGAGAAAGGTAAATTGTTTTGCAAGCCTCTTTTTTCCAAAAACCTTAAAAAATTAAGTGTTGGTTCGCGTGCCTTAAAAAGAAAAACGGGAGATTTTTGGACGAATTTTCAACGCTTGCGGCAAAGGTCAAAACGAGAAAAGCGAAAGTTGCCAGCGCCCGGCTTTCATTTCACTCTGCCGCGTCACAGCGTGATGCGCATGGGCTCATCCAGGGTGACCTCGCCGCCGATGCTCGCGGCGATGACGTTTCCGCCTTGGCGCTCGACGCTTGCGCGGACCGTGCCCGCGGGCTGCCGGTATTCGCACGAAAAACCGCCGTTTTCCATGCGTTCGCTCTGCGCGACGGCGCAGGCGACGCTGCCGCTGCCGCAGCTGCCCTCCCAGACGAGGGAGCCTGTCTCGATGACCTTGACGAGCGGGATCATGCTGCGCTTTTCCGCATCGAGGAAAATGACGCCGCAGGCGTCAAGCCCTGCAATTCCGGAAAAGATCGACTCCGCCGCGCGGAAGAACCCTTCGCTCGGCTCCACGCCCTCAACGACGAAGTGGGCGATGCCTGTTAAGTCGACGAGCGTGCCCTCGTGACCATTCACCGTGACACGCTTCACGCTGCGCGGACAGGGCATTTCAGCGCGCGCTGTGCCGGATTTCAGATCGACCTGCGCGGTGACGGCATGGTCGCAGCCGCTCACGCGCAGCCTGACCGAGGAAAGGCCGCCCTTCTGCTGGGCAATATACATGCCGTAGGCGCGCGTCGCGTTGCCGCAGAATTCGCCGCCCATCATCTCCATGTGGCCGTCGACGTCGTCTTCCGACGGGCAGGCGTAGCCGACCTGCTCGGCCTTGAGCGCGGGGATCGCCATGATCTTCTCCGCGATGGCCGCGCGCTGTGCCTTTTCGACCGGATCGAGCACGAACACCGTAATGTTCCCCGCCGGGTCCGCCCGTAAAATGTTCAGTTCCATAGCAAGTTCCTCCTAAAAAAAGAAGGTGTAAAGCCGAAATAACTTTACACCTTCTTTTACATTCTGTCAATTCGTGTCAAAACACAAATCTTTCAGCATTATTGTCCCCAAATCGGTAGCAATAACCATTTTTGAGACGCATCACATTTGCGGCCGCGCACGCCGCAAACAATTTGGATTGTCCCGGAGGACGACATGTGCGTCCGCAGGGACACCTTACAAATATTTTCGCGGTGAGCGAAAATATTTGAAGCCCCTATTTCATTTGGGCCGATGGCCCAAATGAAAGGTCTCAAAATTGCGTCGGAGACGCAATTTTGACTTATTCAAAGTCGGGGATATACTCCTTGACGATATCCAGCAGCTCGCCGGAGCGAATCATCGCTTCCACCGCACGGATGTCGGGCCAGATCTCACGGTCGATCTCATAGAAAGCGACCTTCTCGCGCACGTGCTGATAGAGAGCCTCATGCAGCGGGGTCATGCCCTGGCCGTGGGTGTTCAGGCGGCGGCGGATGTCGATGGCCTGGCAGGCGGTCATCAGCTCGTCGGCGAGGACGTCCTGCGTGTTCTGCAGGATCATCTTGGCCTTACGGGCAGCGGTGGTACCCATGGAGACGATATCCTCCTGGTTGGCGGAGGAGGGGATGGAGTCGACGGAAGCGGGGTGAGCGTAGATCTTGTTCTCGCTGACCATGGAGGCGGCAGCGTACTGAACGATCATGAAGCCGGAGTTGACGCCGGCCTCGGTGGTCAGGAACGCGGTCAGGCCGTTGGAGAGTGCGGGGTTGACCATACGCTCGGTGCGGCGCTCGGAAGCGTCGGCCAGCTCGCTCGCGGCGATGCCGAGGAAGTCGAACGGCAGGGCCATGGGCTCGCCATGGAAGTTACCGCCGGAGATAACGGCCTCGTCATCGAGGAACATCAGCGGGTTATCGGTGACGGCGTTGAGCTCGATCTCGACCTTCTCGCGGACGTAATCGAGGGCGTCACGGCAGGCACCGTGCAGCTGCGGGATGCAGCGCAGGGCGTAAGCGTCCTGAACGCGGTCCTTCTGGCAGTTGTCAAGGATCTCGGAGCCGTCGAGCAGCTTACGCATGTTCGCGGCGACGAGCATCTGGCCCTTCTGGCCGCGCACCTGATGGATGCGGGGGTCGAAGGCGTTGCGCAGGCCGGTCAGGCCCTCGAAGGACATGGACGCGATCACGTCGCCGAGCTGGGCGGCGCAGATGGTGTCGTACAGCGCGAGAGCACCGACGGAGGTCATCGCGCAGGTGCCGTTCGTCATGCCGAGGCCTTCCTTGGAGACCAGGGTGTCGAGCGTCTTGATGCCGGCCTTGGCCATGGCCTCAGCACCGGGCATCTTCACGCCCTCGTACATGGCCTCGCCCTTGCCGAGCATGGGGAGCGTCATGTGAGCGAGAGGAGCCAGGTCGCCGGAGGAGCCGAGAGAGCCCTTCTGCGGGACGACCGGGGTCACGCCCTTGTTGAGCATCTCGAGCAGCATCTCGACGAGGATGGGACGAACGCCGCTCACGCCGCCGCACAGAGCGTTGGCACGCAGCAGCATCATGCCGCGGACGATCTCGTCAGCATACGGCTCGCCGGCGGCGGTGCAATGGCTGAGGATCAGGTTGGTGGAGAGCTGATTGCTCATCTCCTTGGGGACGGCGACCTTCTGGAACTCGCCGAAGCCCGTGGTGATGCCGTAAGCGACGCGGCCCTCAGCGGCGATCTTCTCGGCCAGGGCGCGGGACTTCTTCATGGCTTCCAGAGCGGAGGGAGCCAGCTCGACGGTCGCATTGTAGCGAGCGATGGCGACGAAGGATTCGAGCGTCAGGCTGTGGCCATCGACGACGACATGCTTGATCGCGGTAGGATTCATGATCATGGTAGTGTCCTCTCTTTTCTCAAAGTTCCGGTGTGGCCCGGTCGGCGTGTCCGGTTGCCCGAACCGCCCAAGTGCAAGAAACGTGTCGAAGCGTTCCCCTTGCTTTCCGCGCATGCCCGTGCGTGGATGGCGCTCCGCCTGTGGAAAAGTCCCACAGGATCGTTCTGGAAACAGTATAGCACATTTTTGTGCAAAATCAATAGTTTTTTGCCGAAAAAAGTTTTCTTTGTTGTGCGTTATCACCATATTTGGATAACACACTATCAGGGTACAGTGATAGAATTGGACAGAATAGATAAAAAAAGCGCCCCGCAAAAGCGGGGCGCCCTTCATTCTTTGTGGAAAGGTCACAGTTGTTCACTTCTTGTGCTTCTTGCCGGTCTTCGGTTCGGGCGCGGCATAATCCATGATGCGGATCGCCGGATTCTTCTTTTTGATGAACGCGTAGATCTCGTCGAGGTCTTCGCGCGGGAAGAAGAGAGCCTTTTCCGTGTTGCCGTGGCCGATGTGCAGGCGCACCATGTCGGCATGGCCGCGGTCCTCGCACACGATCGCATTGATGTCCTCCCAGGGGAAGAACTCGTAGTTGGTGGTGAACTGCATATCGTAGAAGATCTCAAGTCCGCGGCTCGTGAGAGCGGCGTCCTTTTTGGTCATCAGCGTCAGCAGATACAGCACGGAAAACGCGAGCGAGACGAAGGCAAGCAGCGGATTTCTGCTGCGGGTCGAAATGCCGAACAGCAGCAGCACGACGACCAGGATCCATCCGCCGGTCTGCACCCACTTTTTACGTGGCTTGAGCGATGCCTGTGCGGGGTAGATCGGAGGCGGGACGGATTCCCAGGGAAGCGAATGTTTCACAGCGGTGATTCCTTTCTAAGTAAGCGAGGGGGAGAGATTACGCGTTGATCTTGGGGGCCTTACCGGCAGCACGGCGAGCCTCGAGGTTCGCGATGGCCTTGGCGTGGGCCTCTTCGGGAGCGCCGGCGGGCTTGCCGGCCTTGGTCTTGCCGAAGATGTTGGTGTAGGAACCGTCAGCCCAGAAGATGTTGCGGCCGAACGCAGCGGTCACATAGGCGAAGATGGGGTTGAGCAGGTTGACGAACGCATACGGGAAGAACACCAGCGGGCTCATGCCGAGAACGCCATGCTGGTAAGCGCCGCAGCCGGTCCAGGGGAACATAACGGCCCAGAGGGTACCGGCATCTTCCAGAGAACGGGAGAGCATATTGCGGCCGAGACCGAGCTCGTCGTACTTGTCGGCATAGATGGGGGCGGGAACGCCGATGCCGAGGAACTGGTCGCACATGGTGGCGTCGCAGAAGATGGAGGTCAGCAGGGTCGCGAGGATGAGGCTGCCGACAGAGTGGATCTTGTGCTTCAGGCCGCCGAACAGACGCTCGACGCAGCCGCAGCGCTCCAGAGCACCGCCGTAGGCGAGCGCGAGGAGGATGAGGTTGATGGTCCACATAGTGCCGTCCATACCGCCGGCCTTGCCGAGGATGGAGTCAGCGACTTCGTTGCCGGTCTCAACGCCGATACCATAGTGCAGCATGTTGAAGATGTCGCCCAGGGCGCGGGAGCCGTAGATGGAGGTGGGCTGGAAGATCATCATGAAGATGGTCGCGGTGGCAACAGAGATGGCGATACCGACGAGGCCGGGCACGCGCAGGATGCACATCACGATAACCACGATGATGGGGATGAGCAGAACGGGGGAGATCACGAAGGCCCCGCGGAACGCGTCCTGAATGGACTGGGCGACGGTCGGATCATAGGCGCTGGCGTCGATGTTCAGGCCCATGATGGTGTAGAGGATCAGGGCGATGAGCAGGGTCGGGCCGGTGGAGGAGACCATCGCGGTGACGTGGTCGAAAAGACCGGTCTCGGCAACAGCCGCGGCGAGGTTGGTAGTATCGGACAGGGGGGAGAACTTATCGCCGACATACGCGCCGGAGATGATCATACCGGCGGTGAGGGCGGGATTGATGCCAAGGCCCGCGCCAATGCCGAGGAACGCAAGACCAATGGTGGCGGTGGTGGTCCAGGAGGAGCCGCACGCCATACCGACGATCGCGCAGAGGATGCAGCCGACAGGCAGGAACAGCTTCGGGGTCAGCAGATCCAGACCGTAAACGATCAGGGAGGGGATCGCACCGGAGGCCATGAAGCTCGAGACCAGGAAACCGACGGTGCAGAGGATCAGAACAGCTTCCATGGAAGCGCTCAGGCGCTCGATCATACCGGAGAGCATATCCTTAAAGTCGTGACCGCAGAAGTGACCGACGATGCACGCGACGATGATGGACATGACCAGGGGCAGGTGAGCGTCATGGTAACCGGATTCGGAATGACCGAGGAAGCAATAAAGCATGAACCCGATCATTGCCACAATGGGGATCAGCGCCAGAATAAAACTGGGCTCCCGTGCGACTTTCTTTTCGTTTGCCATTGATAAAATACCTCTCTCTTCATAAAAATACTTGCCCGTCAGGAAGCGGGAAGCCGCTCCTCCCCGTGACGAACACGCTGCACACCGCACGCGGGGACGTGCGTTTTCTGTGGAGGGGTCCCACAGAAAAACAGACACAGAACTTAGGCAACAGCACCGTCGGGCAACGGTTTCTTGCACGCTGTTTCCCATGCCCTAATCTATTTGTGAACTAATTGTAACATACCTGTTCAGCGAAAGCAATAAAATTCGCGTAGATTCCAAAAAATATTTTAGTCAATTCTTCTATATCAGGATGACGTGATGTTATGTTGATATGCTTTTACGGCATTGCAATAAAGCAAAACAGACAAAAAGGAGCAGGCGCTTAGCGCCTGCTCTGATCAAAATGACGAATGGCTTACTTTTCTTCTTTGGCCCGCTCGAGCAGCAGCTTATAGCCGTCCGCCCCGTAGCAAAGGCACTTATTCACGCGCGTGATGGTCGTGGACGAAACGCCAATCTTCTGCGAGATCTGCGTGAAGGTCTTGCCATCGGCGAGAAGCGACGCCACCTCGAAGCGCTGGGACATCGCCTCGATCTCGCTGAAGGTGCAGAGATCGTCGAAGAAGCGGTAGCATTCTTCCTCCGTTTTCAAAGATAAGATCGCCTTGAACAGGTGATCGGTCTCTTCGCTTTTCATTTTGCTCTGGTACATCCAACGTTCCTCCTCAACGATCCGATCGGATCGACTCCTGCCCGCGCGGTGTGGCCGCGGCGGACGCCGAATGACGGCTACCCGGAAGCTGCTTGCGGGCAAACCTCGGTTTTCGGAGCTTGCCCGTTGATATTGTCTCTATGGTAACAAAAAGCGGCAGTTCCGTCAAGCGCAATTCGTGCTTTTTGGCGGATATCTTCATTTTTCGTGAACGCTGTCCGCGACGGAAAGAAAAATTTTTGCACCGCAGGCGGCGAAAGCTATGGCAATTCCGCGCGGAAAATGCTATACTGTCTCGAAAGTGGAAAAAACGGCCGCGGACGCTTGACAATCCCTGCGCCGTACCGTAAAATATCTGTCAACCACTCCGATACGCTGCTGTGCCACCGCAGTACAGTACGCTGTCCATACATTCTATTAGGAAAGGACACACACTATCATGGCAACGATCAAAGCTCACACCTTATCCGGCTTTATGGAGCTGCTTCCCGCGCCGCAGACCCAGATGGAGCGCCTTATGGAGGTGCTGCGCTCGTCCTACGGCGTCTATGGCTTTACCCCGCTCGACACGCCCATCATCGAAGCGAGCGATGTGCTGCTCGCCAAGGGCGGCGGCGAGACTGAAAAGCAGATCTACCGTTTCTCCAAGGGCGACAGCGACCTGTCCCTTCGCTTCGACCTGACGGTGCCTCTGGCGAAATACGTTGCCCTGCATTATGCCGACCTCGCTTTCCCGTTCCGCCGTTTCCAGATCGGAAAGGTCTATCGCGGCGAGCGCGCGCAGCGCGGCCGCTTCCGCGAGTTCTATCAGGCAGATATCGACGTCATCGGCGACGGCGATCTCGACATCACGAACGATGCCGAGATCCCCGCCATCATCTATACCGTCTTCTCCCGCCTCGGCCTGTCCCGTTTCCAGATCCGCATCAACAACCGCCGCATCTTAAACGGCTTCTACGCGATGCTGGGCCTCTCCGACAAGTCCGGCGATATCATGCGCACCGTCGACAAGATCGAAAAGATCGGCCCTGACCTCGTGCGCGCGATCTTGGTCGACGACTACGCCATCGAGGGTGAAAAGGCGGATGAGATCCTCGCCTTTATCGGCATCAAGGGCACGAACGAAGAGGTGCTCGCTTCTCTTGAAAAGTACCGCGGCCGCAACGAGATGTTCGACCAGGGCCTCGACGAGCTGACGACCGTCGCCAAGTACCTCGGCGCATTCGGCGTGCCGCAGGAGAACTTCGCGGTCGACCTGACCATCGCGCGCGGCCTCGACTACTACACCGGCACGGTGTACGAGACGACGCTGCTCGACCACCCCGAGATCGGCTCGGTCTGCTCCGGCGGCCGCTACGATAACCTTGCGGAGTACTATACTGACCGCAAGCTCCCCGGCGTCGGCATTTCGATCGGCGTGACGCGCCTGTTCTATGTCCTCGGCGAGCAGGGCCTTCTGAATAGCGACATCTGCACCGCGCCGGCGGACGTGCTCATCCTGCCGATGACCGAGGACCTGAGCGAGGCCATCTCGCTCGCGACCGATCTTCGCGCCGCGGGCGTCAGCACGCAGATCTATACGGAAAAGAAGAAATTCAAGGCCAAGATGAACTACGCCGACAAGCTCAAGGTGCCCTACGTCTACTTCCTCGGCGAAGACGAGATCAACGCGGGCGTCGTGTCCTGCAAGGACATGCGCACCGGCGAGCAGGTGAAGCTCCCCCGCGCGGAAGCGGTGGAAAAGGCCAAGGCCTTTGTGGAGTCTGACCGCCAAAAGCCGGTCATTTGTGAAAAGTAAAAAAGTGGCAGCCCGAAAGGGCTGCTTCTTTTTTGCGCTCCCTCGGGGGAGCGGTTGCTTTCCGCGCAGAGCGCGGAGGGAAAATGCGGCGTGCGCGCCGCAGCACCAAGGGGGGATATTCTCTTTCCGCAGAAAGAGAATATCCCCCCTTACACCCCCCAAGAGAAAGGGCTTTGATTGGCAGTTTCAATCTTGAATGACCTTGATGCCTCCGGAATGGAAATGCCTGCGTGCGGCGCTGCCGCGGTTAGTGTTGCTATACGATTTGTCTCTGCTTCTATTATCCGCTGCCGCTCTGCCAGTCTCGTAGAAGTGCAGCCTAATTTCCGTCTACCGCCAGTCTCATCAATGCGGCGAGCGCAGCAAAGCCGCATTTCGCAGGCAGTCTGCCGCCAGACAAACGTCACTCGCGCCTCACGATAGTAAGGCGCGGTTGCAATCGGTGACGACTCGCAGAAAATTCATGGCGAAGCCATGTACACCGTACTTACATTGCGCAGCGCGTGCAGCTCTTCGAGCCCTAAACTGCCAATGTGCGGGGTCGAGGGGGAAGGCCCCTCGTCCTTTCTCTTGGGGGTGTAAGGGGGATATTCTCTTTCGAGAAAGAGAATATCCCCCTTTGTCGCGTCCCCACACGGTGTGGGGACAAAGCAGCAGCCCTTTCGGGCTGCAAATCCCTCCGCACTTTGCGCGGAAACGAGCGGGTCCCTGCGGGAGGGCGCAAAAAAAGGCAGCCTTTCGGCTGCCGATTTTTTCAGTCCACCGTGCGCATGAAGGACGTCGATCCCTTCTGGAATCTCACGTCCAGCTTTACGCGGTCCGCGCGCATATAGCTCGTGGTGTATTCATAGGTATGCCCGTTCTCGGTCGTGGTGCGGCGCTGATGGAAAAACGCCGCCGAGCCGGGCGCGCAGTGCAGAAGCTGCGCCTCGTGCGGCGCGAGCACAACGGCCTCATACGTGTCCGACGCGGAAAACGGGATGACGCCGACGTGGTAGAGCAGACTGTAGAAGCTGTGCGTCTCCAAAAGCTCGCGCGTCAGGTTCGGGTAGATGTACTCTGGGTAGTACGACGTCTCTAAAATGAGCGGCTCGCCGTCGACGTTTCGCACGCGCGTGAAGCGATAGACCTTCACGCCCGGCTCAAGGCCCATGAGCGTCACGATCTTGGGACTCGGCGTGATGACCGCGAAGTCGACCAGCGTGGACGACGGCGTTTTGCCCAGCTGGGAAATTTCCGTCGTGAATGAATACTGCACGCCCTTGCGGCGGCTGTTCGGGTCGGTGACGAACGTGCCCTTGCCGCGCTTGCGCACGACAAAGCCCTCTTCTTCCAGCGCGCCGATGGCCTGGCGCACGGTGTTGCGGCTGATGTCGTAAACGCGGCAGAGCTCGGCCTCGCTCGGCAGCAGGTCGCCGACCTTGAGCGCGCCGGAGGTGATGCTGCGCTTGATGATGCCCATCAGCTGCGAGTAAAGCGGAATTTCACTGTCAAGCGACAGCGGATTTTTGAGGATCGGATTGTGTTCCATGATGGGAACCTCCCGAGAAATACGTTTTGGAATATTCCCATCATACCACATATCTTTGAGATGTTCCAGTACCTTTTTGCAATTTCTCCCTCATTTTGCGCGAAAAGACAGGGAAAAAGGCGGCCTTCGGGCCGCCTTTTTGAAATTTGACCGCTTCAGTCCAGAATTTCCTGCGCGCCGGTCTTCAGATTCACGCGCACAGAGTGCGTCACGAGCGGGTCGCTCGTCTTTTGATGGTCGATATCGTAGACGGCGGTGGTGTAGACATAGCCGTCGCGGATCTCAAGGGCACCGGGGAAGTAGCTGATGCTGCTGCCATCCTCCGTGACACTGCCGTAGAAGTAGTCCGCATCACCGATACTCGTCCAAGTCTTGCCGCTGTCATAGGAAATGGACAGGTTGTTCTGCGCGGGCGGGAACTGTAGCGTCTTGACAATATTGCCGTGGTTATCAAAGGCGATGGATTCGTAACCGTCGATCTTTACGTACTGCTCGCCGTCAGAATTGTAGAGCTCCGTAACATACGTTCCCATCGTCGCACCGCCGATATGATAACTCATCAGGATGCGGTTGTCCTGCGTTGAAAGGCTCGCGCTGACGGGCGCGTCGTTGAGATAATCAATCGGCAGGGTATCGATCGTTTCGACTGAGCCGCCCTCGTGCCAGCGGCAGAATTTGCCGCCCGCGGTGTACCAGAGGTAACCGCCCAGATCGACGTAGCTGTCGGCGGCTTTGATAAGCGAATCGCGGCTGACGGCGTTCGTCGTGGTGGCCGAAGATGCGTCAGATGGCTCAGTGCCAGACTGGGCGCTGTTGAACCACGCGAGCATCGCGTCGTAGAGCGTTGCATAGTCGCCGTAATCGCTGACCTTATAGTAGTATGCGTCGTCTCGCTGGTAGAGCACGATGTCCGTGCCCTCGAAGAACGCAAGGTGCGAGGAATCGTTGTTGCTGAGCCAGAGCGTGAGCGACCGTGCTCCGTCAGCAGGGGTGAACTTATCATGCAATAGCGCATAGCTGCACTCGTCAAGCCTGACCGTTGGCGTGACGTTCAGCATATCGCGGTCGGTGATCGCCGCATTGTCCCGGTAGAGAAACATCCACGCTGCGCCGCCGTTCGACGCGAGCTGAAGATCAGCCTGAAAATCGGAATCGTCCAGCGCGGGATCAGCCGCCGCGTCGGCGTCCCAGTTCACCGTGAAGCTTCTGACCATCGCCCGGAGTACCTCGGCCTCGCCCTCAACGGCGCGGTCGCGGTTCCAGCCCCACTGATTCTCTTCCGTGCTGCCGTCGAACGTCCAGTGCGTTGTGACCTCGTAGCAGGTGCCGTCCGGCGCATCAAAGAGCGTGACAATTGTGTTGCTCATGCCCTCGTGCGTCACAAAGCGCCAGCCCGCGTCGGTCTTCTCGGCCTTTGCGCCGGTGCTTTCCCATTCCGCCTTCGCTTCGTCAAGGCTCTGCTCGAGCTTCTTTGCGTTGAAGTAGGAGCCGGTGTCGTAGCGGGAGTACCAGAACTCCGTCCCCGGATTGCACGCCCAGGCGGTGATCGGCGCATAGAAGTAGTAGCTGCCGTCGCCCGAAATGAGCCGCGCCTCGCACTGGTTGGCGCGGCCGTAGCCGTCCGTTGCCGCGTTCAGCAGGTTGGGAATGAACATCTTCGGCAGATCAAGCCCCGCATAGTCGATATAGAAGTCGTGCAGGTAATACTTTTCCTCTCCGCTGTAGTTGCATCCGTCGTACCACAGCCCGTCATTGCCGGTATAGGTGCCGATGACCTGATAGCCGGTCTTCTCGCCGCTGGTGTAGCGCAGCACGGTGAGATAGTGCGTCCAGCTCTCTCTGAGGTAACCGTCATCCGTCACATACTGCCCGCCCACGGGTTCGATTTCCACGCCCGCCTCGTTCGTGGGCTTCATCTCGTACTGGAAGTACCACAGCTCCAGCACCGTGCCGTCGGGGGAAAGGTTGCCGAGCGAATCGCCCTGCTCCAGCTGCGTCACGCGCACGTCGGCGACCGTGTCCTCGGCCACCTGAGAGGCGTAATTGCCGTCTTCGGACGTGCAGTAGCTCATCGTGCTCTTCTTGAGTTTCTCTACTTGCGCGGCAGCGTAGGCGTCCATCGAGGGGTAGAGCGTGTCGTCCTCCTTTTCCAGCCGGTAGACCCAGCGGATGCGGTCGGTATCCTCGGGAAAGGCGTCGCCGCCCTCGAAATGATAGCCGATGCACAGATACAGCGTGCCGTCCTCCTGCTCCAGCAGGAAGACGAGGTTCGGCGAGGCCTCAGGGTCATGATCGTCGAAATTGTCCGGCAGCTGCACGCGCCACGCGGCCTTGTTGTCGCCGCGCAGTGTGTCCAGATCGGGCAGCAGGGTGCCGTCAAAGTTTTCCTGCGTCAGCGTGACGGATTCCAGCGGCATGTAGACCGCCACTGTGCTGCCGTATGTCAGCGCGACCGATTTGGCGCCGTTTCCTTGTGAAAGCTGAACGGAAAAGCCGTTTCCATCGGAGACATAGTAGAGCGGGCGGAAATCCTTTCCGGTCGTAAGCTCCGAGTTCCCGAAGACAAACATGGGGTTATAGCGCGAGCCGTCGAACGGCGCGGTCGATGCGTCCCTGCTGCCCCAGCTCGTCGCGCAGCCCGCCGTCAGCGTCAGCGCCAGCACGAGGGCGACAACGCCGAGCCCGCGCTTTTTCTGCGCGCCGAGGACGTTCGTGATGCGCCGCTTGAGGCGCTCGACCGTGCCGCCGAAGCACGTCGTCGCGGGCAGCGCCCGCACGCTGGACTGCACGGCGGCGAGCAGTGTCCGGCTGTAAGCCGCGCGCTCGGGGAGTTCGAGCCCGTCGGTCGCCGCGCTGTCGCAGGCGAGCTCAATGTCCTCGTCCGCCTGACGCAGCATCAGATACACCACGGGGTTGAACCAGTGCATCGCGTTGGCCGCGAGCAGCACGAGCTTTAAGAGCATATCGCGCCGCTTGAGGTGGCACAGCTCATGGCGCAGGATGTAGCGCAGCTCCTGCACGTCGTAGCGCTCGTGGGGCAGGAGCAGCCGCGGGCAAAGAAGACCTGTCACCGCGGGGGTGGAGATGGCCTCGCAGACGATCATCTCCGGCGCGCTCACGCCTAAGTCGCGCGCCGTGTCAGAGAGCATCGCGGCGTAGTCCGCGCGGGAGACGTCTCTCTTCCAGCGGCGCACCGTGCGGCGGAAGAGGGCGTAGGAGATGCCCTGATACAGCAGGAACGCCGCCGCGCCCGCGAGATAGCCGTAAAACAAGATCGTCGTCACGGGGATGTAGCGTGTCGTCTTCTGCTCGGGATTCGTCACGGGGCGCTGGATGATCGTGTCGCGCACCGCGGCGGGGGACTGGCCGCTTTTTTCGGCCATGTCGCCAAACAGATTATCGGTCGATTGGATGGCTGTCTTATCCGTGCCGACAAAGAGGGTGTAGTCCTTCGGCGGCGCGGCCTGCACCGGCGCGTTTTTCACCGAAAAATCGACCGGCAGCAGCAAAAATGCCGCCAGCGCCAGCCACAGCCAGCAGCGCGTTTTCGCACGGTAGCGCTCGCGCCAGAGGGGTTTGAGTACCAGCATCGCCAGAATGGCGAGGGAACCTAACAGGGAAGTTTTCAACAGATTCAGCAGAAATGTTTCCATGGTGCGTCCTCCTTTTTATCGCCGTTTACCGGCTCATATCGTCCAAAAACTGCCGCAGCTCGTCGATCTCGCTCTGCTCGAGCGGCTGCTCGGCGTTCAGCGCCGCGACGAAGCTGCCGAGCGACCCGCCGTAGAGCCGCTTCAGGACGCTGCGGCTCTCAAATTCGAGGTATCTGTCCTTTGAGACGAGCGGCGTGTACAAATTGTTCCGCCCCTCGCGGCGGCTCGAGAGGAATCCTTTTTCGCACAGGCGAGTAAGGTAGGTGTTGACGGTGTTGGCGCTCCAGCCGTGGCTCGCGAGCGCGCCGTCGAGATCGCCGCGGCTGACCTCGCCGCCGACGGCCCAGATGGCCTGCATCACGGCAAGCTCCGCGTCGGGCAGTCTCTTCTTATCGTCCATGGGTTGACCTCCTTAGATGATCTACTACATTTGTCGTTGATAACTATATACTACATATGTAGTAGTTTGTCAAGCGCCTTTTATGTCCTTTTTTGTTTTGCAGCGAAAATTGCAGAAAACAGGGGAAAGACATGACGGCAAATCGTCAAAATGAAAGATGCTGTTCAATTATTTGAATGAGTTCTTGCAAATCTTTCTGAAAATCGCTTGCTTTTGTGCAAAGCGCAAGGTATAATGAAGAAACCGTATGAAATCATTTGGCAATTCAATAAATAAAAATTTGAGAGGAGATCTTTATCATGGCAAAGTTCAAAGTTTACTACACCATCGAGCTCAACGAGGTGGCCACGCACATCTTCGAGTCCAACGACTTTGAAGTGAAGCTGTGCAGCCATAACGACGAGGAGACCTACGTCAAGGAGCTCGCCGAGTTCCAGCCCGACGCCATCATGTGCCGCACCGAGCCCATCACCGCCAAGATGATGGACACCTGCAAGAACCTCAAGGTCATCGGCAAGCAGGGCGCCGGCCTCGATAACATCGACATGGACCACGCCCACGCCAAGGACATCACCGTTGTCTACGCGCCTGCCGGCAACGCCAACGCCGTCGCCGAGCACGCCGTCATGCTGATGCTCATGTGCGCCAAGCGCTTCACCTATGTCGACCGTCAGTTCCGCGGCGGCAACTTCCTCGTCCGTATGGGCATGGAGCACACCTATGAGCTCGGCGGCAAGACCCTCGGTATGATCGGCTGCGGCCGTATCTCCCAGCTCGCCATGCAGAAGTGCAAGTACGGCTTCGGCATGAACGTCATCGGCTACGATCCGTACCTCACGCAGGACAAGATCGGCGATCTGTGCGAGCTGAAGGCCACCGCCAAGGAGGTCTGGGAGCAGGCCGACTTCGTGTCCGTGCATCTGCCTGTCGTTCCCTCCACCGAGCACTCCATCGGCCGTGAGCAGTTCAGCTGGATGAAGCCCACCGCTTCCTTCATCAACTGCGCGCGCGGCGCTCTGATCAAGGAGAACGAGCTTGTCGAGTGCCTGAAGGACGGCACGCTGTTCCAGGCCGGTCTCGACGTGTTCGAGCATGAGCCCATCCAGGAGTCCAGCCGCGAGCTGTTCAACCTCGACAACGTCATCATGACCCCGCACATGGCCGCCACCACCGAGCAGAGCGTTCTGAACTGCTGCACCTCCGTTGCCAACGACATCGTCGCCGTCTGCAACGGCCAGGAGCCCAAGGTCAAGGCCCAGAAGCCCAAGTTCTAAGCTATTTCTGTTTCGTAGAAACTACTTATTAAAAGGGACGCCTCGAAAGAGACGTCCCTTTTTTGCGCCCTTGGGCGCAGGGGGGGCAGTCAGGCAGAGCTGCTGCTTTTTATTCCAACAGCGTGTGGAGACGCGGGAAAGGGGGCCATTGTCTCACGCGAGACAATGGCCCCCTTTCCCATGCAGCGCCAGCGGCGCTGCTTTCCCTGCGCCTTTGGGTGCAAAACGATCCCGTGGTGCAAGATATTCTTCATTCTTGTTAAATAGTTAACGAAATGAAAGAAAAAAATCAAAATTGCCTATATTTTTCGCAACTTTGCAGTTGATTTTTCATTTTTCTGTGTGTATAATCAAAATCGAAGAAAATCGGATCTCATTCCGGATTTACAAATTTTAAAGGAGAAGTCAAATGAAAGAATTGTACGTCGTCAACTGCTGCCGTACCGCTGTCGGTTCCTTCGGCGGTTCCCTGAAGAACACCCCTGCCGCTCAGCTCGGCTCCATCGTTGTGAAGGAAGCCCTCAAGCGCGCGAATGTCGCTCCCGAGAATGTCGATGAGCTGATGTTCGGCTGCATCCTGACCGCCGGTCTCGGTCAGAACGTCGCCCGTCAGGTCGGCGTGGGCGCCGGTCTCCCCTATTCCGTCCCCGCCTATACCGTCGGTATGGTCTGCGGCTCCGGTATGAAGTCCGTCATTGAGGCTGGCCGCGCCATCCTCGCCGGCGATGCCGATATCGTCGTCTGCGGCGGCACCGAGAACATGAGCGCCGCTCCTTATGCCGCTCCCGACGCCCGCTGGGGCGCCCGCATGGGCGACAAGAAGCTTGTCGACACCATGATCAAGGACGGCCTGTGGGATGCGTTCAACAACTACCACATGGGCACCACCGCCGAGAACATCTGCGATGTTTGGGGCATCACCCGCGAAGAGCTCGACGCCTTCGGCGCTGCCTCCCAGCAGAAGACCGAGGCTGCTCAGGCTGCCGGCCGTTTTGACGATGAGATCGTTCCCGTCCCCGTGAAGGTCAAGAAGGAGATCGTCGAGTTCAAGAAGGATGAGTTCCCCCGCGCCGGTTCCACCGCCGAGGGTCTTGCCAAGCTGCGCGGCGCGTTCCCCGTCGGCCCCGAGGGCGTTGAGGACGAGATCGTCCACACCTTCGAGCCCACCGGCATCCACGAAGCCGATACCAAGAAGCACGTCCAGCGCGTCACCGCCGGTAACGCCTCCGGCATCAACGACGGCGCTGCCGCCATCGTCCTCGCTTCCGGCGAGGCCGTGAAGAAGTACAACCTCAAGCCCATGGCCAAGCTCGTCAGCTGGGGCCAGGGCGGCGTCGACCCGAAGATCATGGGCGTCGGCCCCGTGCCCGCTTCCCGTCAGGCCATGCAGAAGGCCGGCCTGACCATCGACGATATCGACCTCGTCGAGGCCAACGAAGCCTTCGCGGCCCAGTCCATCGCTGTTGCCCGTGAGCTCGGCTTCGACATGAGCAAGGTCAACGTCAACGGCGGCGCGATCTCCATCGGCCACCCCGTCGGCGCTTCCGGCGCTCGTATCATCGTCACCCTGCTGCACGAAATGCTCAAGCGCGACGACGCCAAGAAGGGTCTTGCCACCCTCTGCATCGGCGGCGGCCAGGGCGTTGCCACCATCTTCGAGAAGTGCTAAAGCACCTCTGAGCCCTGAAAATAAAAGGAGACCTCGAAAGAGGTCTCCTTTTTATTTTGTCCTCTGCACGGTGCAGGGAAAAAAGCAGTGCCCCTGCCAAGACGCAAAAAGGAAGCAGCCCTTTCGGGCTGCCCCTCACGCGCCCTCGCGGGCGCAAGCGCCGTACAGTGCGCCGCGCTGCGATTTAACCCTCCGCCTGCGCGGCGACGATCGCCTCGTAGATCGTCTGCGGGTCGAGCTTATCATAGTCCGCGCTCGTCGCCATCGCGGCGGCGTCGACCTGCTCGGCGATGAAGTTCGTGAAGTACTCCTCGCGCACCTCGTCGGCTGCGGCGGACTTGTCGAGCGGCAGGCGGAGCAGGATGTGATAGCCGAAGCTGGATTCGACGATGTCGCTCACCGCGCCCTCGTCGAGCGCGTAGGCGGCGTCTTCAAACTCCTGCACCATCGAGCCGGTCGTGAAGGTGTAGCCCGTGGGATGGCTCTCGCGGCCGGGGTCCTCGCTGTACTCGTCGGCGAGCTCGGCAAAGTAGGAGGCGATGTCGTCGCCGGTGTAGGAATTGAGCTTTTCGACGAGCTCCTCAGCGAGCGCTTTCTTTTCGGCCTTCTGCTCGTCGGTGAGGGCTTCGCCGGTCGTCATGTCCTTCGTCGCAAGCAGGATGTGGTCCGCCGTGATGTAGCCCTGCTCGGCGGCGTAGACGGCGAGCTCCTCGTCGGAGGCGTAGAGCGCGCTGCCCTCGGTATTGTAGAGCTCATAGAGATTCTGATACAGGTAGTTCGAGCGCGCGACGCGGTCATAGGTCTCGCGGCGCATGCCGAGCTTGGCGATCTCGGCCTCAAAAGCTTCCTCGCTGCCGTACTGGTCAATGTAGCTCTGGTCGCTCTCGGCCATGGCGGCCTCCTGCTCGGCGGTAAGCGTCACGTCGTACTTGCTGGCGAGATTTTCAAGCACCAAGTGCTGCTTGACGGACGAGAGCACGCTTGCTTTCACATAGTCGGCGACACTCATGCCGTCGGAGAGGGCGTCGTCCCAGTTGATGGACGAGCCGGTGTAATACTGCATGTAGCTGTTGAGATACGACACGTCGTAGCCGATCCAGTATGCGACAAGGTCGGCGCTCGCGCCGTTGCCGTTCAGGCTTGCGACGATCGCGTCGGGCGCGACGCCGGTCGCTTCGTAGCAGAGACCCTCCTGCATCGTGCCGGAGGTGAAGCCGTTCGAGGGCGAGAGCGACACGACGGCAAAGGTGAGCGCCGCGGTGATGGCCGCCGCGCCAAGGAACGAAAGCAATCTCTTCTTGATCATAATGTTACCTCTTTTTCGTTTTCTTCCTTATTCACACGCAGGTCTCCGACCAGCGTCAAGGCTGTATCCAATGCGTCCTCGCCCAGCGAAAGACGCAGCAGGAGCTTCGGCTCCGTCCCCGTGGCGGAGAGCGTGAGCCGACGGCGGTTCTTCGGCAGTGAGCAGAGGGCCATCACGGCCTCCACGGGGACTGCCTCGGACGCGGCAAAGGTGAAGGTGATCTCGCTGCCGCGCTGCGAGATATCGCTCACACCGATCTGCACGGCCTCCGCGCGCAAAAGCGCGACGTCCATGAGCTTGAGGACCGGCTGGGGCGGCTCGCCGTAGCGGTCGATGAGCTCGTCGAGCAGCTCCTGCGACTGCTCGGCGGTGCGCAGCGCCGCGATGCGGCGGTAGATATCCATGCGCTGCTCGCCCGAGGGAATGTAGCTCTCCGGCAGGTTGGCCGAGACTGTGAGGTCTGCCGAGCATTCGGTGCGCTGCGGCGCTTTTTCACCGCGCTGCTCGAGTACGGCCTCTTCCAGGAGCTGCAAGTACATATCGTAGCCGACGCTCATCATGTAGCCCGACTGCTCGGGGCCGAGCAAATTGCCCGCGCCGCGAATCTCAAGGTCGCGCATCGCGATGCGGAAGCCCGAGCCGAACTCCGCGTATTCGCGGATGGCCGTCAGGCGCTTGGCCGCAACCTCGGTGAGGATCTTGCCCGTGCGGTAGGTCATATAGGCATACGCCCGGCGCGCGCTGCGGCCGATGCGGCCGCGGATCTGGTGCAGCTGAGCGAGGCCGAGGCGGTCGGCGTCCTCGATGATGAGGGTGTTGACATTCGGAATGTCGATGCCCGTCTCGATGATCGTCGTGCAGACGAGCACCTGAATTTCTCCGTCCGAGAGCTGCTGCATCACGGACGACAGGCCCTTTTCGTCCATCTTGCCGTGCGCGACGCCGATGGTGACATCGTCGCCGAGGAGCTTTTTGAGCTGGGCGGCGCAGCGGTCGATGGTCTCGACGCGGTTGTGCATGTAGTAGACCTGCCCGCCGCGCGCGAGCTCGCGCCGGATGGCGTCGGCGATGACGCTCCAGTTATGCTCGAGCACATATGTCTGCACCGGCTGGCGGTCAACGGGCGGGACCTCGATGGTCGACATGTCGCGGATGCCCGAGAGCGCCATGTTGAGCGTTCTGGGGATGGGCGTTGCCGAGAGCGTCAGCGTGTCGACCTGACGCGAGAGCTCCTTAAGCTTTTCCTTGTGTGTTACGCCGAAGCGCTGCTCCTCGTCGATGATGAGAAGGCCAAGGTCCTTGAAGTGCAAACTCTTTTGCAGCAGCGAGTGCGTGCCAATGAGTAAGTCGATCTTTCCCGCGGCGGCATCCTGCAAAATTTGCTTCTTCTGCGCCGGCGTTTTGAAGCGCGAGAGCACTTCGATGCGCACGGGGAACGAGCGGAAGCGGTTCAGCGCCGTCGCGTAGTGCTGCTGGGCGAGCACGGTGGTCGGCACTAAGATGGCCGCCTGCTTGCCGTCGAGTACGCACTTCATCACGGCGCGCAGCGCGACCTCAGTCTTACCGTAGCCGACGTCGCCGCAGAGCAGGCGGTCCATCGGCGTACTGCGCTCCATGTCGGCCTTGATCTCGGCGATGGCGCGGAGCTGATCGTCGGTCTCTTCGTAGTCGAAGGCCTCTTCAAATTCCTTCTGCCACGGGGAGTCGGGCGAGAAGGCGAAGCCAGGACGGCGCTGGCGCTCGGCATAGAGCGCGATGAGCCCTTTGGCGAGGTCCTTTGCCGCGGCGCGCGCCTTCGTCTTCGCGCGCGACCAGTCCGTGCCGCCGAGCTTACTGAGCTTCGTGCGTATTTGGCCGTCCTCGTCCTCGCCATGGCCGCCGATGTATTTCGACACCATGTCGAGCTGCGTCGCGGGGACGTATAAGCTGTCGTTGCCCGCGTAGCAGATCTTAATATAGTCCTTGTCCACGCCGTCGACGCGCATGCGCTCGATGCCCGCAAAGCGGCCGATGCCGTGGTGGACATGCACGACGAGATCGCCGGGGGAGAGGTCTTCATAGGAGCGCAGCGCGGCGCGGGCCGACGTCTCCTTCTTCGGCCGCGCCTTTGCGCGCTTGCCGGAGATGGGAGCGGTCAGCTGGCCCTCGGTCAGGATGACGAGCTTTAATTGTGGATATTCGCTGCCCGCGCTCAGCGCGCCGAGGCCGATGACGGTCTCGTGCGGGGCGGGGAGGCGGTCGTTTTTCAAGTTGAGCTGCGCGCGGATGTTCCGCTCTTCCAAAAGGCGCCGGAAGTTTTTCGCGCGCGTTTCGTTGCCGCAGAGAACGAGCACGCCGCAGCCTGCGCCAAGATACCGCTCCATGTCGCCCGCGGCAGTCTCGAGGCTGCCGCCATACGACGGCAGCGATCGCGCGTTCATGCTGAGGATGGCCCTCGGCGGCAGCAGATTGCGCGACGTGGGGAGCGAATCGAGCAGCAGCACGGGGAACGCGCCCATGCGATGGCTCAATGCCTCCTGACTCAGCGCGAGCGCGGCAAATTCGCCGCACAAAACGCCCTCTTCGATCAGGGGCTTTACGTCCTCGGAGAGCTCCCAGTGGTAGTTCTTGCTGCGTTCCAAAACGCGCATGCCGTCGCTGACGGCAATCAGCGTGTCGGGTGAAAGATAGTCGAGCGCGCAGACTTCGTCGGGGTAGCACGCGGCGAGATACCGGTCCATGCCGCCGAGCGGCAGGTCGTTACGAAGGCGCTCGATGTCGCTGCGCAGCGTTTGGACGATGGGGCTGTCTTCGGCCTTTTTCGCGATCTTCTGCGCGGCGCGCCCAAGGCGCTCGAGCATTTTTTCGCGCCCGCCGTCCGAGAGGGCGGGCAGCACCTCTGCCGCGGGCAGGACGGTCAGGGATTTGACGTTCTGCGTGCGGCGCTGGGTCGTCACGTCGAATTCGCCCATCGCGTCGACCTCGTCGTCGAAGAATTCGACGCGCACGGGCGCGCTCAGCGGCGACCAGACGTCGAGAATGCCGCCGCGCAGCGCGAACTGGCCGATGCCCTCGACCGTTTCCGCGCGCGTGTAGCCGCTTTCGACAAGCTTTTTCGAGAGCGCGTTCAGGTCAAAGCGGTCGCCGAGCGAAATGTCCGTCACCGCGCCGCGCAGCGCGTCGGGCGGGAGCGTTCGCTGCATCAGGCCGTCGACCGTCGCGACCAGGATCGGCGCTTTTCCTGCGGCAAGGCTGCACAGCGAGCCGATGCGCTGCTGCTCCCAGCCGTGGGAGGCGAACACGCGGTCGCGCAGCTGCCATTCGCGCGCGAACAGCAGGCTCACGTCCTCGCCGAGCAGCTCGTGCAGGTCGCCCGCCATGCGGTTTGCCTCGTTTTCATCCGCGCAGACGATCAAAAGCGGGCGCTGTGTCTTGTGCCGCACGGCAGCGGCAAGCTGCGCGCGGTGCACACCCGAAAGGCCCGACACGGCGATGGGCGATGTGCCCGCGTCGAGCGAGAGCAGCAGCTCGCGCACCTCGGGAAGAGATGCGAGCGCTTCGTTGAGTTTGTTCATCCCCTGCGCCATGCCGTATCCCTCCTCCCGCAGCGCGCAAAAGGGCAGATCCGCCGCAGCCGCGGCGGGTCTTGCCCGTGGTCGTCAGTCATTTTATTATATAGGCTTTTGGCAAAAAGTCTATGTCGATTTTTTAAATTTTGGCGGCAAAAAAGCGTTCAGCCGTTGTAGCGGTTCTGCGCGGCGCTCACGCCGTCGGTGATGATGCACTCCGCCGCGCCGAGCGCGCGGTCGAGCACACCGTCGATGACCTTGCGCTCGCTGGCCGTGAACGGGCCGATGACCCAGTCGACAATGTCGTGCTCCGGCGCGCCGACGCCGACCTTGACGCGCGGGAAAGCGTCGGTGCCGAGGTGCGCGATGATGTTCTTGAGGCCGTTGTGTCCGCCCGCGCTGCCGCTGCCGCGCACGCGGAGCTTGCCGAGCGGGAGCGAAATATCGTCGGAGATGACGATGACGTGGTCGGCGGGAATTTTATAGAACCGCGCCGCCTCGCCCACAGCCTCGCCGGAGAGGTTCATGTAGGTCTGCGGCATCATCAAAAGCACATTCACCCCGCCAAATTCGATGACTTCCGTCAGCGCGCGGAAGCGCAGGCGGTTGCAGCGCAGATCGCGCTTGTCGATCAGGCGCTCCGCGGCCATGAAGCCGATGTTGTGGCGGGTGTTTTCATACTGCTTGCCGTAGTTGCCCAAACAGACGAGCAGCCATTCCGGCGGGCCGGATTTTTTGAAAATCATGAAAATGTTCCTCACTTTTTGCGCCCGTGAGGGCGCGGATGCTTTTTCGCACAGGTGCGAAAGGCTTTGCGGCACATGTGCCGCGTGATGCGACCCCCATTTTCTTTCCCGAGAAAGAAAACGGGCGTCGCCCGTCCAAAAGAAAGGCGTTTGCATTGGCAGTTTGAGGCTTGAAGAGCTGCACACGCTGCGCAATGTAAGTGCGGTGTACATGGCTTCGCCATGAATCTTCTGCGAGTCGTCACCGATTACAACCGCGCCTTACTATCGTGAGGCGCGAGTGACGTTTGCTTGGCGGCGGACTGCGTGCGAAATAGCGGCATTGCTGCGCTCGCCGCATTGAGTAGTGCCTCGGTAGACGGAGATTACTGCGCACTTCTACAAGATGGGCAGAGCGGCAGCGGACAATAGAAGCAGAGGCAAGTCGTATAGCAGAACCAATGGCGGTGAGCGTCAGCAATACCGCCACGCAGGCAGTTGCATTCCGGAGGCAAAAAGCCCCTTCGAGCCCGAGACTGCCAATCTAATCCCTTTCTCTTGGGGGTCAAAGGGGGATATTCTCTTTCCGAGGAAAGAGAATATCCCCCTTAACCGCGTCCCCACTTAAGGTGGGGGACAAAATCGTTTTAACGAATTAGTTAAAAAGTTTCGCGATAGAAATTTCCTGATATGTGCGCTCAATCGCTTCGGCGAACATCGGCGCGACGGTCAGGTACTTGATGCGGGACTTGGCGAGTTCCTCTTCGCCGGCAGGGGCGGGGATGGTGTCGAGCAGGGCCAGCTCTTCGATGCTGCTCGCGGCCAGGCGCTCGAGCGCGGGGCCAGAGAGAACGCCGTGGGACGCGCAGGCGTAGACCTTCTTCGCGCCGCCGACCTCAACGATGGCCTTGGCCGCGTTGCAGAGAGAGCCCGCGGTGTCGACCATGTCGTCGAAGAGGATGCACTCCTTGCCCTCAACGTCGCCGATGACGTTCATGACCTCGCACTGGTTGGCCTTCTGGCGGCGCTTATCGACGATGGCGAGGTTCATGTGCAGCTTCTGGGCGAAGGTGCGGGCGCGGGCGACGGAGCCGACGTCGGGGGAGACGACGACCATGTCCTCGCACACGGAACCGAACTTCTTGGCGTAGTAGTCGACGAAGATGGGGTTGCCGAAGAGGTTATCCACGGGGATATCGAAGAAGCCCTGGATCTGGTTGGCGTGCAGGTCCATCGTCAGCACACGGTCAACGCCTGCGGCAACGAGCATGTTGGCCACGAGCTTGGCGGAGATGGGGTCGCGGCTCTTGGCCTTGCGGTCCTGACGGGCATAGCCGAAGTAGGGCATGACGGCGGTGATGCGGCCGGCGGAAGCGCGGCGGCAGGCGTCGACCATGATCAGAAGCTCCATCAGACTGTCGTTGACGGGCTTGCAGGTGGACTGAACGAGGAACACGTCGCTGCCGCGCACGGTCTCGTACAGGGAGACGGAGGCCTCGCCGTCTGCGAAGCTCTTGACCTCGCTCTCGCCGAGCTTGGTGCCGATGATCTTGCAGATGTCCGCTGCCAGTTTGGGGTTTGCGTTGCCGGTGAAAATCTTGATGTCCTTACCGTGAGAGATCATGTTGATGTACTCCTCTGTTTATAAAAATTTTTCTGAAGTTACTTTTTCTCGTGCGCCGCGCGCCACTGTTCCGCCCAGCCGGGCTTGTTGACCTGACGCTCGCGCGCGATGGCGAGGGAATCGGCGGGCACCTCGTCGGTGATGGTGGAGCCGGCGGCGATGTAGCTGCCGTTTCCGACCGTGACGGGGGCGATGAGGTTTGTGTTGCAGCCGATGAAAGCGTCGTCGCCGATCGTGCAGCGGAACTTTTTAAAGCCGTCGTAGTTCGTCGTGACCGTGCCGCAGCCGAAGTTGATGCGCTCGCCGCAATCGCTGTCGCCGACGTAGGTGAGGTGCGAGATCTTCGTGCCGTTGCCGATGACGCTGTTTTTGATCTCGACAAAGTCGCCGACTTTGACATGATCGCCGATCTTCGAGTTCGGGCGGACATAGGCAAAGGGACCGACGGTCGTGTGCGCGCCGACAGTGCTCTCATTGAGCTGCGAGGCGTTCACCTCGGTCTCGTCGCCGACCGTGCAGTCGCGGATCATGGCGTTCGGGCCGATGGTGCAGTTCTTGCCGATGACGGTCCGGCCGCGCAGGATCGTTCCCGGCAGGATGACCGTGCCGCTGCCGATCTTGACGCGGGGGTCAATGTAGGTATTGTTGGGGTCCATGATGGAAACGCCTGCGGCAAAGTGCTTGTCGGCGATCTTGCGGCGGCACATGTCCTGTGCGGATCTGAGCTCCTCGTCATCGCCGACGGGCAAAAAGCCCTTCGTGATCTCCGCCCCCTTGGGGAAGGCGGCGAAGGCGCCGTGCTCCTTGAGCACCTTGCAGCACTCCTTCGCGTCCGCGGAGTAGACCGCGCCGCCGGAGAACACGCCCACGGGCAGCACCGCGCCGTTGACGATGAGCACGCTGCCCTTTTCATCCTTGAGGAGCGTTAAAAGCTCTTCCCCGTGTCTGGCACCGTCGACGTAGACAACATCGGCGTTTTCGGGGACGTAGGGGCGCATCATGTCGTGCGCCCGTTTGTCAGACACAATAAAAAACCGCTCAATGCCCCGCCCCATCAGTTCTTCGACCATCCACGTGAGAATGGGGCAGAACAAAATGGGCCTCAGCATCAGCGGTGTTTGTTCTTTTGTCAGGGTCATATCGTCCGGCATAAAGAGAACTGCCAACTTCTGATCCATCGGAGCTCATCTCCTTTCAATTCTACTCTCTATTAACGACATTATAGCAAAGATGCCCGAAAAATCCACCGTTTCTCACAAAAAAAACAAAAAATTTTTGATTTGGCGGCTTTACTTTTGTATTTTCAAAATTTCGTTTCAAAAGACTGCATTTTAGGTTGAATTCGCAATATTTTTGCGGTACAATGATAAAACTTTCGCATGGAGGAGGTGCTGTCATGCTGAATATCGTGCTCGTCGAGCCGGAGATCCCGCAAAACTGCGGCAATATCGCGCGCACCTGCGCGGCGACGGGGGCGCATCTGCATCTCATCAAGCCCCTCGGGTTCGACATTTCCGACCGCGCCGTCAAGCGCGCGGGGCTGGACTACTGGTACCTTGTGGATATCAGCGTGTACGAAAATTTAGCCGACCTTTTTGCAAAGCATCCCGAGGCGGAACGCGACTGCTGGCTCGCCACGACCAAGGCTCCGCAGGACTACTGCCAGGCGGAATTCAAGGACGGCTGCTGGCTCTTTTTCGGAAAGGAGACCGCGGGCCTGCCGGAGCCTTTCCGCGTGGCGCACTATGAGCGCTGCATCCGCCTTCCGATGCGGAAGGAGGCGCGCAGCCTGAATCTATCGAACTCCGTGGCGATCCTGACGTATGAAGCGCTGCGGCAGACGGGCTTTCCCGGTCTCAAGCACGAGGGGGAAATGCTCGAAAAGGAGTAAATCCCAAATTCGTTTTAACTGCGTAACCAAATCGTATGTGTATATTATGAGGAGGAAACAACATGAATTATAACAAGAAGACTGTTCTCGATGTGGACGTGAGCGGCAAGAAGGTGCTGCTGCGCTGCGATTTCAACGTGCCCCAGGACAAGGAGACCGGCGAGATCACCTCGGATAAGCGCATCGTGGCCGCGCTGCCGACCATCCGGTATCTGCTCGACCACGGCGCGGCGGTCATCGCCTGCTCGCACCTCGGCAAGCCAGAGCCGAAGTTTGAAAAGTGGGTGAAAAAGCAGACCGAAAAGGGTAAGGACCCCGCGACGCTGACCGAGGAGAAGTGGAAAAAGTCCCTCGACAAGCTGACGCTTGCGCCCGTCGCCAAGCGCCTGTCCGAGCTTTTGGGCAAGGATGTCATCTTCGCGCACGACGTCGTCGGTGAGGACGCCAAGGCCAAGGCCGCGGCGCTCAAGGGCGGCGAGATCATGCTGCTTGAAAACACCCGTTTTGAAGCGGGCGAGACCAAGAACGACCCCGAGCTCGCCAAGGCCCTTGCCTCGATGGCGGAGCTGTACGTCTCCGACGCGTTCGGCACGGTGCACCGCGCGCACGCGTCCACCGCGGGCGTGGCCGCCTATCTTCCCGCCGTGTCGGGCCTGCTCGTTGCCAAGGAGCTTGAGGTCATGGGCAAGGCGCTCGACGATCCCAAGCGCCCGTTCGTCGCCGTGCTCGGCGGCGCAAAGGTCAGCGACAAGATCGCCGTCATCAACAACCTTTTAGACAAGGCCGACACCGTCATCATCGGCGGCGGCATGGCCTACACGTTCGCCAAGGCGCAGGGCGGCGAGATCGGCAAGTCCCTGCTCGAGGAAGACAAGTGCGCCTACGCGCTCGAGATGATCGAAAAGGCCAAGCAGAAGGGCGTCAAGCTCCTGCTGCCGGTCGATACCGTCGCGGCGACGGAGTTTGCCGCCGACGCAGAGCCCCACGTCGTCGACGCGATGCACATCCCCGCGGATATGATGGGCATGGACATCGGCCCCAAGACCGTCGAGCTCTTCTGCGCGGCGACCAAGGGCGCGGGCACGATCGTGTGGAACGGCCCCATGGGCGTTTTTGAGTTCCCAACCTTTGCGACCGGCACGAAGGCCATGGCCAAGGCGCTCGCCGAGAGCGGCGCGGTCACGATCATCGGCGGCGGCGACAGCGCGGCGGCAGCCGAGCAGCTCGGCTTTGCCGACAAGATCACGCACATCTCCACCGGCGGCGGCGCGTCGCTCGAGTTCCTGGAAGGCAAGGAATTACCGGGCGTTGCGTGCCTTTTAGACAAGTGAGAAAAATCTCTATTGATTTTCATATATTCGCATAGATCTTAGATTTAGACAGTAACAGGAGAAAAGACCCAATATGAATCGCAGATACCGTAAAACCATCATCGCAGGCAACTGGAAAATGAACAAGACCCCCAGCGAGACCAAGGCCTTTGCCGAACAGTTCAAGGCCATCCTTCCCAAAACCAAATGGTGCGACATCGTCGTGTGCGTGCCCACGGTCGACCTTTCTGCCGCCGTGCGCGCGTTCAAGGACAGCCGCATCGCTGTCGGCGCGGAGAACGTCTACTTTGAAAAGAGCGGCGCCTACACCGGCGAGATTTCCGCCGACATGCTCGCCGACCTCGGCGTGCGCTATGTCATCGTCGGCCACAGCGAGCGCCGCGCGCTCTTCGGCGAGACGGACGAGATCGTCAACAAAAAGGTCCTCGCCGCGCTCGAGGCGGGGCTGAACCCCATCATCTGCGTGGGCGAGAGCCTTGCCCAGCGCGAGATGGGCGTGACGATGGAGCTCATCGCGCTGCAGGTCAAGTCCGCCCTCGCGGGCGTGAGCGCCGAGCAGATGCGCCGCTGCGTCATCGCCTATGAGCCCATCTGGGCCATCGGCACCGGCAAGACCGCCACGGGCGAGCAGGCGGCCGAGGTCTGCACCTATATCCGCTCGCTCATCCGCGCGCAGTACGGCGCGCGCATCGCCCGCAGCGTGACCATTCAGTACGGCGGCTCGATGAAGGGCTCGAACGCCCACGAGCTGCTCTCGCACGAGGACATCGACGGCGGCCTGATCGGCGGCGCTTCGCTCGACCCCAAGGCACTGATGGAGATCGTCCACGCTGCCAACCAGGAGTAAGGAGGAAAATCGATGAATAAGACCCCCACCACGCTGATCATCATGGACGGCTTCGGCCTGTCCAACGATACCGTCGGCAACGCGGTGCGCGCGGCCAACACCCCCGTGCTCGACGGCCTTTTTGCCGAGTATGCCCACACGACGCTCCAGGCCTCCGGTCTTGACGTGGGCCTGCCCGCGGGCCAGATGGGCAACAGCGAGGTCGGCCATACCAACATCGGCGGCGGCCGCGTCGTGTTCCAGGACCTGCCGCGCATCACCCGCTCGATCGAGGACGGTACGTTCTTTGAAAATCCCGCCTACAACAAGGCGATGGACGACTGCATTGAAAAGGGCTCTGCGCTGCACCTTTACGGTCTGCACTCCACCGGCGGCGTGCACTCCACGCTCGACCACCTCTACGCGCTCTTAAAGATGGCGCACATCAAGGGCTTAAAGCGCGTGTATATCCACGCCTTCCTCGACGGGCGCGACACGCCCCCGACCTCCGGCCGCGACTTTGTCGCAAAGACCATGGAAAAGTGCCGTGAGCTCGGCGTCGGCAAGATCGCGACCGTCATGGGCCGCTATTACGCGATGGATCGCGACAAGCGCTGGGACCGCTTAGAGAACGCCTATGACGCGCTCGTCTACGGCGAGGGCGTGCAGGATCCCGACCCCATTCACGCCATCGAGGAGAGCTATAAAAACGGCGTGACGGACGAATTCGTCGAGCCCATCGTCTGCGACAAGGACGGCATGATCTCCGACAACGATTCGGTCATCTTCTTCAACTACCGCCCCGACCGCGCCCGCGAGATCACGCGCGCGTTCGTCGACCCCGCGTTCGACGGCTTCAAGCGCGAGTTCTTCCCGCTCACCTACGTCTGCAACACCGAGTATGACGCGACCATGCCGAACGTGCTCGTCGCCTTCCCGCGCATCAGCGTGAAAAACGGCCTTGGCGAGTACCTGAGCAAGATGGGCATGACCCAGCTGCGCATCGCCGAGACCGAGAAGTACGCACATGTCACGTTCTTCTTCAACGGCGGCGTCGAGGACCCGTATCCCGGCGAGGACCGCGTACTCGTCGCGTCCCCGAAGGTCGCGACCTACGACCTCCAGCCCGAGATGAGCGCCTACGAGGTCGCGAGCAAGTGCGTCGAGCGCATCGAGTCCGGCAAGTACGACGTCATCATCCTGAACTTTGCCAACTGCGACATGGTCGGCCACACGGGCGTCTTCGACGCGGCTGTCAAGGCCGTCGAGACCGTTGACGAGTGCGTCGGTCAGGTCGTGGAGGCGACGCTCAAGATGGGCGGCATCGCGATGATCACCGCCGACCACGGCAACGCCGAGCAGATGCTGCAAAGCGACGGCAAGAGCCCGATGACCGCGCACACGACGAATGTGGTGCCCTTCATCCTCTGCGGCGCGGGCACGGAGCTGCGCGAGGGTCGGCTCGCCGACATCGCGCCGACGATCCTCGACGTGATGGGCCTTGAGCAGCCCGCGGAAATGGACGGCAAGACGCTGATCGTCCGCTAAAAAATCGAATCTGCCATGTTTAGAAAAAGCTCTGACGGTACACACTACCGTCAGAGCTTTTTTGCTCGCAATTTTCGCACGAGCCGCAAAGCGGCGGAAAGGATGAAACATGGCAGGATCGAACGGCCGCGCAAAGCGGCACTTCTTCGGCGGGACGGGCTTATACATAGCCCTGTTCCTCGGTGTGACGGCGCTGGCCGTCGCGGGCTATTGGACGCTGCTGCCGAAAAATACGACGGACAAGGACGCGGAGAACGTCTCCTCACAGGTAGAGCTTCCCGTGCAGGACGAGACGCCGCAGATGCCGGAGGCGGCAAAGCCGGCAGAGCCGGTGGAGGAGCCGCCCGAGGACCTCACCGTGATGGATGAGGCCACGGGCGTGGAGGACACCGTCCCCGCGATGGAGAGCGAGACGGACGCGCAGCCCGTCGCCCCGCGGCTCGTGGTCGCGCCGCTCGTGGGGGAGGAGGTCGCGGCGTTTTCGGTCGACGAGCTCACGTATAACGAGACGCTTGGCGACTGGCGCACGCACGACGGCATCGACATCGCCGCCGAGGTCGGCACACAGGTGATCGCCGCGTGCAGCGGCGTTGTGACGGCGGTGCGCGACGACGACATGATGGGCACGCTCGTGACCATCGCGCACGACGACGGGTACGAGACGACGTACGCCAATCTCCGCAGCTCGCCGGGCGTCGGCGAGGGACAGTACGTCTCCGCGGGCGAGGTCATCGGCGCGGTGGGCAGCAGCTCGATCGCCGAGTTCTCGATGCCGGCGCATCTGCACTTTTCGGTCAGCAAAGATGGGGTACCCTGCGACCCGAAGGAATTTCTAAATTAAAAATAGAGGCCGCTCAGTCATGGCTGAGCGGCCTCTATTTTTAGGGAGATCACAGCCCGCTGCGCGCATAAATCGCCCGCCAACGGCGGGCGATTTCCACACTTGCGGGCTGAGAGGTGTTTTTTGTCACGCACATGTCACGACAAAAAACGATTTCAATTTATTTCGCGCCGTGCGCGGCGCGAAAATCTGCGATGCCTTTAATATTTGTGGGCGCAAAGTCTGCGACGTGTTTTGGCGTGATTTGCGGGAGTTACTTCTTTTTTGCTTTGGGGGTGGGAGAGAGTTCGTTGAGCAGGGTGAAGCCTAAGATCAGGGCACCGCCGATGACTTGCATTGCGGTCATGCTCTCGCCGAGCAGGGTGACGGAGACGAGGACGGCGACGAGGGGGTCGATGTAGCTTAAAATCGCGGCCTCCTGTCCGGGCAGCTCCTTGAGCGACGAGAAGTACAGGCAATACGTGATGCCCGTGTGGACAAGGCCGACGATGAGAAGGTTCCCCCAGCCGACGGCGTTCAGCGAGCTGAGTGTGATACCATTTGTCGAGAGCACGTAGGGGATGAGTACGACGATGGCGGACAAAAACTGCAAAAACGTGCGGTGGATGCCCTCGACCTGATGGATGGACTTGTTGAGCAGGATGACGGTCGCGTAAAACACCGCCGCGCCGAGGCCGAAGAGAATGCCCTTGAGGGCATCCGACCCGCACGTGTCGCCAACGCCGGTGATGAGCACAAGGCCGAGCGTGGACATCACAAAGCAGAGAAATTTCTTCCCTGTCAGCTTTTCATGGAAGAGGATGGGGCAGACGAGCGTGACGATGACGGGCGCGAAGTAATAGCTCAGTGTGGCGACGGAAACGCTCGTATAGCGGTAGGCCTCAAATAAAAGGATCCAGTTGACGCCCATCGCCGCACCGGAGAGAAGCAGCAGCGGCACCTCCTTTTTGATGCGCGCGAAGGGGATCTTCTGCCTGCTGACAAGTAAGTATACGCCGATCAGCAGCGCGGCCAGCACGGCGCGGTACAGCGCCAGCTCGCCGGACGAGACGGGAATATTGCGCACAAAAGGCCCCAGCGTGCCGAAGACGGTCATCGACATAATGAGCATGAGACGGGGGTCGGCCTTTTTCATAAAAATTCCTCGCGATCTGACAGAACATGCAAATGGTAGTTGCCGACTATCATAGCACGCGGACTTCCCGCCGTCAATCGGGAAAGTAAAAAGAGAGGGGCCGCCCAAAAGAAAACCTTTCGGACGGCCCGGAGGAGAGAGATGGGAGCGCTAACGCGTCAATACGCGGAGCAAAACAGCAAATTCGCCAAGCCCGAACACGGACAGAAACGCCACGCCGCGCAGCTGCGGCTTTTTGACGTGGAGCGGCGTGATGTACAGTACGCCAAGCAGGAACAGCCCCAGCGCGTAAACGACCGCGCAGTTCAGGGCAAAGCGCAGCGAGAGCAGGTAGAAAAGCGGCGCGAGCACGGCGCTCGCCGTGACCGGCACGCCGAGGTAGTAGGCGCGGTTTTCGCTTGTGCGGCCCTGCCGCTCCTCTTCCGTCACGTTGAAGTAGGCGAGGCGGATGAGCGCGCAGAGCGCGAAAAACGACATCGTCGCAAGGAACCAGAGTCTATCGCAGTCCATGCTCCAGCCGATGGCGGCGGGCAGCACGCCGAAGCACACGAGGTCGTTGAGCGAGTCGATCTGGATACCGAAGCGCTTTTCCTGTTCGGTGCGGTCCTTTTTCGTGCGGGCGATGCGCCCGTCGAAGGCATCGAGCAGCCCTGCGAGCATCAGGCACAGCATGGCGTCGAGAGGCTCGTTTTGCGCGGCGGAATAGAGGCCGCCAAGCCCCAGCAGCAGCGAGAGATAGGTTGCGATCACGGTGTAGTCATAAACTCCGATCATAAAAAACCGTCCGATCCTTTTGGATTGCAGCACCATTATACCAGACGGCGGCGGGGAAGTATCGCTAAAATGCTGACAAGGTTATTGGCTGTGGTGTGAACGCTCGATGACGCGCGCAAAGCGCGCTTCGTCGTAGATGACCGGCACGGGGTAGACGGGGTTCGCCTCCTGCGCGGCCCAGGTGGCCATGAGGGGAATGTCCTCTTTGCGGATGCAGTTGAAGTGGTCGGGGATGCCCATGCGGACGTTCATCGCGCGGATTTCGGCGATGAACGCCTTGGCGAGAGATTCTTCGCTCTCGCCCTTGAGGCCGACAAGTGCAGCAAGACGGGCAAGGCACGGACAGGCCGCTTTGCCGTAGTCTTCGAGCACGAGAGGGAGAAGCACCGCGTTTGCAAGGCCGTGGGATACGCCGTAGAGCCCGCCGAGCGTGTGGGCGATGGCGTGCACATTGCCGACGCTTGCGCGCGTGAACGCCGCGCCTGCGTCGAACGAGGCCTGCAGCATCGCCGCGCGGTCGGGGAGCGACGTGCCGTCGCGGTACGCGCGCTCCAAATGCGTGAAGATGGTCACGACGGCATGTTCCGCGAGCAGGCGCGTCTGCTTCGTGTTGTAAAAGCGGCTCAGGTACGCCTCGACCGCGTGCGTCAGCGCGTCCATGCCGGTCTCCGCCGTGATGTGTGGAGGCAGCCCGACGGTCAGCGCGGGGTCTAAGATCGCGTAGCGTGGAATGAGGCAGAGGTCGGAGATCGCATACTTGTGGTGGTCACTGCCGGTGACAACGGCGGCGATGGTCGTCTCCGACCCCGTGCCCGCCGTCGTGGGCACGGCGATGAGCGGCGGAATGCGGCGCCGGACCTTTAAGAGTCCCGCAAGCTGCGAAAGCGGCTTGCCCGGCCGCGCGAGGCGCGCCGCGGCGGCCTTGGCTGCGTCCATCGGCGAGCCGCCGCCGATGACGAGAAAGCAGTCGCAGCCATCGAGTTTGTACTGCACGGCGATCTTTTCGACCGTCTCGACCGACGGATTCGGCTCGACCGAGGAGAAGATGGAGAGCAGGATGTCCTGCTCGTCAAGTTTTTCCTGCAAGGCGCGGAAGTGCTCGTCCGCGCACTGGCGGCGGCTCGCGATGACGAACGGGCGGCGCAGGCCGTTTTCGCGCAGAATGTCTGCGGCACGCAGTAAACTCCCCTCGCCTGAAAAGACCTCCGGCGTGCGCCAGGGGAGAAAGCGCGCGCCGACGGCAAAGCAGCACTGGAACGCGCGGCAGAAAAACGTGTTCATAGGACTTCTCCTCTTCCGAAAAATACAGACTCAGTATACCACGGAAAAACGCGCAAAAAAAGGACCGCGCATTGGCCGACTCCGCATAAGAAAACATGCGCCGTAAAAGGCAAATTTTGCACGGACTCCTTCGTTGCGCCGTCTTGCCATGCGTCAGCATGCCCGCACCGTCGCGCCTCATCTCCGCACAAAATTTGCTCTTTTTCGGTGCAAAGCAGTTTTGCCAATGAATTTTTGAGATGAAATCAGCTGAAAAAATCTCCCCATACTGGCGTATGGGGAAATTTTTTCGGTTGTATTTCAGCCAAAAAGGCGCAGGCAAAACCGCATGTTTTCTTATGCGGAGTCGGCCTTCGCGCAGCCCTTCTATATGCTTTCTGAACGGCTTACTCCTCGTCGTCCTCGGTCTCGATGATGCCGTAGCCGCCGTTGTTGCGGCGATAAACGACGCAGATCGCATCGCCGAAATCGGTGTTGCGGAAGACGAAGAAGCTGTGGCCCAGCAGGTTCATCTGCAAAATGGCTTCCTCCACGCTCATGGGCTTGACGGTGAAGCGCTTGGTGCGCACGATGTCGAACGTGCCCTCCTCGTGGGCTTCGAACTCCTCGGGCAGCTCCGGCAGCACAGCCTCGGCGCGCAGGTTCTTGGCAAGGCGGGTCTTGTTCTTGCGGATCTTGCGCTCGATCTGGGCCGTGGCCTCGTCGATCGCGCCGCGCATGTCGCCGTCCGGGTCCTCACATACCGCGCGGAACAGCGTGCCGTTGGCGCCGCGGAGCATGATCTCGGCGACACAGCGGTTCTTCTTTTCGACGGAGAAGGTGACAGAAGCCTCGGGCTCCTCCTTGAAAAACTTCTCGAGCTTGCCGACCTTTTTCTCGGCATAGGCCTTGACGGAATCGTTCAGGGAGACTTTTTTGCAGGTGTAGGTGAATTTCATAGTGTTGGCTCCTTTCGTTGGTGAGGAAGGAAAGAGGGGGCGAAGGGCTCTTCTGTTTCCTTTTCTATATCATAGCACAAATGAACGAAAATTTCAAATGAACGATATATGAATTGAGCATTCTTGTACATATTGACAAAATATAAGGCACACGACGCGAATTGACAAAAGGCGGCAGAATGCGGCAAAAGCTCCCATTGACGTTTTGGCGGACGGGCGGTATCATAAGCATCGGAAGCTTTCCAATATCCCACCCAGTTGAGCCGCGGGCCATCCTGGCCGGCGGCTCCTTTTTATTTCACGCAAGAAAAAAGCGCCCTCAACGGGCGCTTCAATAATGTTCTCTTTTTAGTTGCTGACGTCATAGAATGTCTTTTCTCCCGGCGTTACGTAGCCGAGCTGATCGCGGGCAAGCTCCTGCAAAAACTCAGGGTCGTCGGCCTTTTCGAGCGCCGACGAGAGCGCGTCGTTCTCCTGCTTGGCAGCGTCAAGATCGCTCTGCAGCGCGGTGAGCTGGCTGCGCGCGTCGTCGATCTGGCTCCGCAGATGAATGAGCTGCACCCCTACCAGTGCGATCAGAATTGCGATGACGAGCATCGTGAGAAAGCTGGTGCGCTTTTTGCTTTTTTTGGCCTGCTCTGTCATGCCGATGAGCCTCCTTTTTCCTTGCGCGGCGCAGCGAATAACGGGCGCGGCGCTCATACGACTTTATTATAAGCCGGTTTCTGGAAAAAAGAAAGTATCTTTTGCAAAGTTTGGCAAGTTTACCATAAACTTTTTGGAGCCACCGCAGCGGCGCCGCCGCTAATCGCGCAAAGGAGAACAGCACCTCCGCCCAGAAGGCCCATAGCGGACGGAAAAGCCGTGCGCAGAGCGTGAAGTAGCTCACCGCGCCAAAAAACGCCGAGCAAAGCATATAGAGCCGCAGCTCGCCCCCGCCGATGCGCAGCGCGAAGAGAAACGTCAGCAGCGCGAACGCCGCGCAGTAGAGGAGATCGAGTGCGCTCGTAAAGCGCCGCTTCGTCGCCCGCCGCAGCCGCACGGCGCGCAGCAGGTCATAGAGGAGAGAAAGGATGAAGCCGAGCAGGAGCGAGGCGAGAAAGCACCGCGCCTGCTCGGAGAGCGACACGCCCACGGTGCCTCAACCCCCGAACAGGCGCGAGAGCAGGCCGCCGCGGCTTGACGGCGCATCCTCAAAGGCGATGGCGTCAATGCGCCCGTCGACATGCAGCTCGCCGCCGTCGAGGCTCAGCTTGCCGATGTGCAGGCTGTCGCCCGTGACAACGAGCACGCCGAGCGACGTGTTCATCACGATCTCGGTCTCATCGAAGCGGTCGACATCCTCTACGCCGGAGACCGTCAGGCTCTCGCGGCCGGATAATTCGATGCGCTGGGGAGAAGCGGGGGAAGTGTCGTAAGTCATAGTCAGAACCCGTCCTTTCGCTTTGGGCGCAAAGAAAGCGCCCTCCATACGATAACGTATGAAGGGCGCACCCCAAATAGTACGGTTTACTGTGCGTTCACTTCGCGGTAGAGGAGCGAGGCCTCGCTCTTGCCGGCGGTCTCGGATACATCGAGCACCTCGACCGCGAGCACGCGCTCGCCGAAGTGCAGCGCGATCACGTCGCCGACCTTCACGTCGTACGACGCGCGGGCGACCTTGCCGTTGACGGTCACGCGGCCGCCGTCGCAGGCTTCGTTGGCCACGGTGCGGCGCTTGATAAGGCGCGAGACCTTGAGATATTTGTCAAGACGCATGAAATTCGTCTCCTTTTCGGAAAAGTGCGGGATCAAAGGGACTCCACCAACTCAAACGGCGGCGCATCGCGCCGCCGTTTTGATGATGAAAGAGCTTGACTGGGGAATTACTCCGCAACAGCGTCCTTGAACGCCTTACCGGCCTTGAAGGTCGGGACCTTGGAAGCGGCGATGGTGATGCTCTCCTTGGTCTTGGGGTTGCGGCCGGTGCGCTCAGCGCGGTGCTTGGTCTCGAAAGAGCCGAAGCCGACGAGCTGGACCTTCTCGTCGTTCTTCAGGGAGTCGATAATGGTGTCGAGGGCAGCGTTGATCACAACCTCGGACTCCTTCTTGGAAATGCTGGCTTTTTCCGCCACGGCAGCAATGAGTTCAGTCTTGTTCATCGTTTGATCCTCCTGAATAGTGTCCGGAGACGGGGCCTCCGGGGTGTATATGAGCAAAAAGCGTTGCCGCTTTTGGTCATCTGAGTTGTTCCTTGGCGTTGTTCCACAGCGCCATCAGCTCATCGAGCGGGAGAGCGGACATATCCTCGCCGCGCGCATTCACCGTCTCTTCCACCTTGCGGAAGCGCGCGATGAATTTTTCGCAGGTCTTTGAAAGCGCCGCCTCGGGGTCGACGCCGCAGAAGCGGCCGACCTTGACGGCAGCAAACAGCACGTCGCCGAGCTCTTCTTCAAAATTCGTGCCGTTTTCAACGGCGGAGCGCAGCTCCTGTGTCTCCTCGTCGAGCTTGTCGAGCGCGCCGGAGACATCGGGGAATTCAAAGCCCGCCTTCGCGGCCTTGCTCTGCAGCTTGTCCGCCCGCCAGAGGGCGGGGAGTGAACGGGCGACGGAATCCATCGCGTCGGCCGTGGTGCGCTGGCCCTTTTCCTGCCGCTTGAGCTTGTCCCAGTTGACGAGCACCTGCTCGCTGTCGTCCGCCCGCGTGTTCGAAAACACGTGCGGGTGACGGAAGATGAGCTTTCGCACCACGTGGTCGGTCACATCGTCGGTCGTGAAGCGGCCGGCTTCCTCTTCCATGTGGATGTTGAAGAGCACCTGCATCAGCACATCGCCGAGCTCTTCTTTCATCAGCTCGGGATCGTCGAGGTCAAAGGCCTCGGCGGCCTCATAGGCTTCCTCTAAAAAGTTGCGGCGGTTCGACTCGTGCGTCTGCTCGCGGTCCCACGGGCATCCGCCCGGCGCGCGCAGAATGCGCAGGATGTCAACAAGGTCGTCATATGTGTAGACAGCTTTCTCAGGATAATTTATCATATATTCCCTCTCATTGCAAGGTGTTTTGCGCAATTTCCCTGATTTTTCAGGGGTTTTCAGCGCACGTGCAGGATGCGGGCGAGCTTTTCGCCCTTGGGCAGCAGCGCGAGGTCGTCGCGCGTGACGATCCGCAGTGCGAGGACAAGCGCGACGTACACGATGACCGCCAGCACGACCGCAAGGCCGACGTTCACGATCTGCGTCGTGGTCGCGCCGCCAAGCGCGATGTGGGCGGCGAAAAAGCGATAGGAGAATCTGGCGCACACGGCCATCACGAGCGACGCGACGAGGGGCTTTGCAAAGACCTTGAAGTAATTCGGCTTATCCTCCATCGTGCGGTAGACGAAAAAGAGGTTGAGCGACGATACGATCACAAAGCACACGAGCGTGCCGAAGGGAGCGGCGTGGATGTTGATGGACGGCACGGCGGTGAGGTTGTAGTTGAAGATGATCTTGACCACGCCGCCGATGAGCATCGTGAAAACGGGCACATGCACGCGGCCGTAGGACTGCAGGATGGAGTTTGAAATGAGCATCAGGCAGACGAACATGCTCGCGATGCCGAGCACGGCTAAAAGCGAGCCGCCGAGCTCGCTGTCATAGCGCGGGTAGCAGAGCTTCATAATGGGCTCGGCCAGCGCCCAGAGGCCAAGGCCCATCGGGAAGGCCATCAGACCCGTGACGCGCAGCGACGAGTTGATGACGCGGGACGTGTGCACGCGGTCGTTGCGCGCAAGGGAGGCCGACACCGTCGGGATGACGGAGATGGTCAGCGCCGTCATCATCGACGACGGCAGGTTGTAGAGGTTCATGCCCGAGGAATACGTGCCGTAGAGGTGGCGCGTCTCCTTGAGCGTGTAGCCCAGCGCGTTCTGGAGCTGACCCTGCACAAGCGACGTGTCGATCAGCGTGATGATCGACACCATCGAGGCCGACAGCGTGATGGGGATGGCAATCGAGAGCAGGCGCTTCAAGATCGCGCCGGAGGCATCCGGCGTGTCTGTGCCCGGAGAGTGCGGGCGGTGACGCAAGTAGTCGATGAGCATGTAGACGAGCGCGAGCACCGAGCCGACCGTCACGCCGACGATGGCCGCGGCCGCGGCGATGTAGTCCTCGTACCCAAGGCTCACGACGTACATCGAAAGGCCAAGGCCGATGAAGAGCTTGCTGACCGCCTCGATGATCTGCGAGACGGCGGTCGGCGTCATGCGAAAGCTCCCCTGCGCAAAGCCGCGGAACGCGGCAAGGCAGCCGACGCACACAACGCCCGGGGCGAGCGCCTTGATGCCGTAGGCGGCGTTCGGGTTATTGAGAAGCGCCGCGCACTTCTCGTTGCCGAACCACATGATGACAAACGAGAGGACACCGAGCGTTAAAAACGCGGCGAACGACACCTTGAGCACGCGCCGCGCCTGACGCTCGTGCCCGAGCGTCTTCGCCTCCGAGATCATCTTCGAGAGCGCCACGGGAAGTCCCGCGGTCGAGATGGTCAGAAGCACGGCATAGATGTTGTAGGCGTTGTTGAAGTCGGCGTTGCCCGTCTCGCCCAGAATGTTCGCGAGCGGAATTTTGAAGAGCGCGCCGATGATCTTCACGATGACGACGCCGGCGGCCAACACCGCCGCGCCGCCGAAAAAGGACTGTTTCTTTTCCGTAGCCATTAAAATTTCGACCTTTTCCTTTTCGCTGAAATAAACTGTTTTACAGCCGCTCAAGGCAGCCGAGGATGAGCGAGGAGAAATGCGGGGCCGACTGCTCGGCCATCTCGTTGACCTCCTCGCCGGAGAGCGGCTGGGGCAGCACGCCCGCGGCCATGTTGGCGCACAGCGTCACGCCGAGGATCTCATACCCGCAGTGCGCGGCGGCGATGGCCTCCGGCACGGTGGACATGCCCACGGCGTCCGCACCGAGCACGCGCGCGGCGCGCACCTCGGCGGGCGTTTCGAACTGCGGGCCGGGGAAGTACATGTAGACGCCCTCGCGCAGCGTGAGGTCCTGCTCCCTGGCGACCTCCTTGGCGAGCTCACGCAGGCGGGGAGAGTAGACGTTGGACATATCGGGGAAGCGTGTGCCGAACTCGTCGATATTCGGCCCCCAGAGCGGGCCAAAGTCGAAAAGCTTGATGTGATCGGAAATGAGCATCAGATCGCCCGCGGAATACTCGGTGTTCACCGCGCCCGCGGCGTTCGTCACGATCATCGTCTTTGCGCCGAGTAAGCGGATGACGCGGCAGGCGTAGGCGGCGTCCTCCATCGTGTAGCCCTCGTAGCAGTGCATGCGGCCCTGCATGACCGCCACGCGCTTGCCGCGCAGCTCGCCGAAAACGAAGCGGCCCTCGTGTCCCGGCGCGGTGGACGCGCGGAAGTGCGGGATGTCCGCATAGCTCACGCAGGTGCGCGCCTCGACGCGGTCGCCGAGAAAGCCCAGGCCGCTGCCGAGCACCAGCAGCACCTCGGGACGGAAATCGCCGAGGTGAGACGCGATCATATCCGCGCTCTCGCAGTAATCATCATAGGTGAAGTGCGGCTTGACCGCGTCGGCGGTAAAGAAATCACTCTTATTCATCGTTATTCTCCTTGTTCGGCGTAGAAGCGGGCGAAGTCCATCAGGTTCGCGCGTCGCTTTTCGGGCCGGTCGATGTATTCGCGCGGGTATTTGGCGTTGAACGCGCGGCGGATCTGCCCGCCGCCGACCATCTTGGTCGAGCCGCCCGCGCCGAGCGAGAGGATGGAGTGCAGCTCTTCCATGATGTAGATGTTGTAGAGCCCCGTGCCGCCGGGCTTCGTCCAGCCGACATTTTCAAAGCTGCCGGACATGTACTTCTGGCGGTAGAGGTAATAGGGGGCAAAACCATGTTTACGCAGCGTGGGGTCGGCATAGTCCAGCATTTGCGCGACCTCGTCCGCGCCGGGGATGCGGCTGCCTTCGAGCATGATGCGGCTGCCCTTTTTGAGAGACAGCGTGTGCACCGTGATGTTGTCCGCGCCCATCGAGATGACCTCGTCGAGACTCCTTGCAAAGCCCTCGGGCGTGTCCTCGGGCAGACCTGCGATGAGGTCCATGTTGACGTGCGGAAAGCCCGCGGCGCGCACCTGCTCCATCGCGCGGCGGATGTCGTCCGCTGTGTGGCGGCGCCCGATGGCCGCGAGAACGTTGTCCTCCATCGTCTGGGGGTTGATGGAAACGCGCGTGGTGTTGTGCGCGCGCAGCACGCGCAGCTTTTCTTCGTCGATCGTGTCAGGGCGGCCCGCCTCGATCGTGAGCTCGGCGAGACTTCCAAAATCAAAATTCTGTTCCAATTTCGTGAGCAGGCGGTCCATCTGGCCGGCGGTCAGCGTGGTCGGCGTGCCGCCGCCCATGTAGAACGACTTGACGTTCAGCCCCAACTCGCGCACGAGCTGCCCCGCCGCGGTGATCTCGTCGAAAAGCGCCTCTAAATACGGCTCGACGAGCGAGAACGACTTTTCGACGCTCTGCGCCACAAAGCTGCAATACGCGCACCGCGTCGGGCAGAACGGGATGCCGACATAGAGCGAGATATCGTTCGGCTCCAGCTCCGCCGCGGCGCGGATGCCGGCGTCTGCCGCCTCAATGGCGAGGCGGGCGCGCGCGGGCGTGACGCAGTAGAGCTCCTGCAATTCCTTTTCCGCACGTTTTTTGCCGCCCTCGCGGATGAGCGAGAGCGCGACCTTGCTGGGCCGCACGCCGGTCAGGCTCCCCCACGCGGGGGAGATGCCGAGCAGGTCCTTCGCCGCGCCGAAAAAGCTGATGCCGACGGCGTGACGGCGCTGACCTTCTTTTTCATACTCCGTGCCGGAGAGGGGATAGTCGTAGCTGTGGGCGGTGGACTTGCCGTCCATGCCCAGCTCCGTCGTCACCTGCACGCGCTCGTCCTCTTCGGTGAGCGTCACGCGCGCCCAGCGCGTGTCGCCGGTTTTGTCGACCGTGCCGTAAACGGGCTTTTCGCCGGGGAAGAGCGTGAGTAAACTCTGCTCCAGCGCGTATTTTTCATCATGCCCAATGAGCTCAAGTTTCATGTGGTTTCGTGTCCTTTATCGCAGCGCATGGCGCAGATACGGGTTCATCGCCTTTTCACGCGCGAGCGTTGTGGAATTCATGTGGCCGGGGTAAACAGTGTAGTCGCCTTCGATCTGGGCGAGACGGCGCAGCGAGGCGAGCATCTGCGCGTCGTTGCCGCCGGGGAGGTCGGTGCGGCCCATCGAGCCTGCAAACAGCGTGTCGCCGGGGAACATCGCGTCGCCGACCAGCAGCGTCACGCCGCCGAGCGTATGGCCCGGCGTGGCGAGAACTTTGATCGTGAGCGAGCCGAGCGGCAGCGTATCGCCCTCGCCATAGTATTTGAGATCGGGGACGAGGTCGGCCATCGGGTAGTGGTAGATGCCGGTGGAGTGGGCGTCCGCCTCGCCGATGTAGACGGGCACGTCCGGCAGCGCCTTTTTGAGCGCAGGCACGGCGAGCGTGTGGTCGCGGTGTCCGTGGGTCAGCAGAATGTATTTGAGCGTGACGCCCTCGCTTTTGACGAGCGCGAGCAGTCTTTCCGCCTCGTCGCCCGGGTCGATGAGCGCGGCGGACTTCGTTTCCTCGTCGATGAGCAGGTAGCAATTCGTCTGCAGGGAGCCGACGACAGTGGTGATGACTTTCATGAAGAAATAACCCCTTTCTTTACTGCTTTTTCGGTGCGTCTAAGTCGGCGGAGTCCACGATCAGCGTGAACGGCCCGTCGTTGAGCGATTCGACCTCCATGTAGGCGCCGAATTCGCCGGTTTCAACATGGTAGCCCTTTTCGCGGCAGATCTCTACGAACTTTTCATACATCGGGATGGCGATCTCAGGCCGCGCGGCGCTTAAAAATTCGGGACGGCGGCCCTTGCGGCAGTTGCCGTAGAGCGTGAACTGCGAGACGATAAGAAGCTCGCCGCCAACATCGTCGAGGGAGAGGTTGATCTTGTCGTTCTCGTCGTCAAAAATGCGCAGCGAGCAGAGCTTGTCCGCCATCTTGCGGCATTTTTCTTCCGTGTCGTCAGGCGCAACGCCCAGCAGGATCAAAAAGCCCCTGCCGATCTTGCCCTTGAGCTCTCCGTCGATCGTAACGGAGGCGTGTTTAACCTTAGTCAATACTGCTCGCATGATAGATTCCTTTCTATGCCCCAAAGGGGCGGCGTTTTGGTCCCCACTGCCGTGGGGAGCGCGGGTCAAAGGGGGTATTCTCTTCTCGAAGAGAATACCCCCTTTGTATCCCCCAGAGAAGGACGGGGGGAGTCCCCCTCGACCCCCGACATTGTGAGTTTGTAGCTTGAAGAGCTGCACGCGCTGCGCAATCGGGTGCGGTGTACATGGCTTCGCCATGAATCCCTGCGATACGTCACCATTTTGCAACCGCGCCTTACTGTCGTGAGGCGCGAGTGACGTTTGCTTGGCGGCAGACTGCCTGCGGAATGCGGCATTGCTGCGCTCGCCGCATTGAGTAGTGCAGCGATAGACGAAAATTAGACTGTACTTCTATAAGATCAGCAGAGCGGCAGCGGATGATAGAAGCAGAGGCAAATCATATAGCAGTTCTAAACGCGGCTTCGCCGCGCGAAAGCATCTGCATTCCGGAGGCATAAAGGTTGTTCGAGCTTGGGGCTGCCAATCAAACGCCTTTCTTTTGGACGGTCACACCGCCCGTTTTCTTTCTTGGGAAAGAAAATGGGGGGTGTGGTCCTGCCGCCCGCAGGCGGCATTTCTCTCCGCGCGATGCGCGGAATTTAGCCCGCGGGACGATCCACCTTCATCACTCCGCTGATCTGATGCAGCCGACGCATGACCGCCGCGAGATGCTGCGCGTCGGAAATAAAAATACTGAGGTGAATGACCGCAAAGCCATCGGCGGTCGTCGTCGCGTTGATGGACGCCACGCGCGTCTGCGAGGACGAGAGCGCGGCGGAGACGTCGAGCACGAGGTCGAGGCGGTCCTTGGCGTAAATGTCGAGCGCGGTCTGATACGATTCCTTGACGTCCGTGCCCCAGCTCACTTTGATCCAGCGGCCGCGCTCCTCGGGCTTTCTGCGCTCAATGGCAGCGTTGGGGCAGTCGCAGCGGTGGACGGACACACCGTAGCCGCGCGTGATGAAGCCGACGATCTCGTCGCCGGGGACAGGCGTGCAGCACTTGGAGAATTTGACAAGGCAGTTCGACAGCCCCTCGACCACGATGCCCTGCTCGCTCTTCGTGCGCTTGGGGACGGCGGGACGCGTCGCGCCGGAGTTGTCCACCGGCACGGTGGCGGCGCGCTCCTCCTTGCGCTGCTTTTCGAGCTTGACGATCTCGTCGTGGATGCGGTTGACGGCCTTCTGCGCGGAAAATCCGCCGTAGCCGATGGCGGCGTACATCTCATCCATCGAGCCGAACGACGTCTTCTTGAGAAGCGCGGCCTCGATGTCCGTGCCGAGCACGTCGCTCATCGGGATGCCGAGGTGCTTGAGCTCTGCTTCAAACGAGATGCGGCCGTTGATGATGTTTTCCTCGCGGCGCTCCTTTTTGAACCACTGGCGAATTTTGCTGCGTGCCTCGCTCGATTTGGCAATCTTGAGCCAGTCGCGGCTGGGGCCGTGCGCGTTTTTCGAAGTCAGAATTTCGACGATGTCGCCGTTTTTGAGCTGATAGTCGAGCGGGGCGATGCGCCCGTTGACCTTCGCGCCCGTCATGCGGTTGCCGATGGCCGAGTGGATGGAGTAGGCAAAGTCGATGGGCGTCGCGCCGGCGGGGAGGTTCGTCACGTCGCCGCGCGGAGAGAAGACGAAGACCTCGTCGGCGAACATGTCGACCTTGAGCGTGTGGACGAATTCCTCGGCGTCGGTGTTCTCCTGATTTTCAAGCAAACGGCGCACCCATTCGTAGTTGTGCTCGCCTGCGTTGCCGGAGATGCCCTGTTTGTACTTCCAGTGCGCGGCGACACCGTATTCGGCGATCTCGTGCATCTCTTCGGTGCGAATTTGGACCTCGAACGGGATGCCGTCCGCACCGATGACGGTGGTGTGGAGCGACTGGTACATGTTCGGCTTGGGCGTGCCGATATAGTCCTTGAAACGGCCCAGAATGGGACGGTAAAGGTCGTGGATGATGCCGAGCACGTTGTAGCAGTCGGCCACAGTGTCGACGATGACGCGGAACGCGAAGAGGTCGAGCACCTCGTCCATCGTCTTATTCTGCGCGTACATCTTGCGGTAGATGCTGTAGGGATGCTTCATGCGGCCGTAGACCTTGAGATACGGGACGTGCTGCTCCTTCAGGCGCTCTTCGATCTGCGCCTGCACGCGCTCCATAAAGGCCTCGTGCTCGGCCTCCTTGGCCGCGAGCGAGCGGGTGATCTCGTCGTAGCCGACGGGGTCGAGATACTTGAGGGACAAATCCTCAAGCTCCCACTTGATGCGCTGCATACCGAGGCGGTGGGCGATGGGCGCGTAAATTTCCATCGTTTCAAGCGACTTCTGCCGCTGCTTTTCCGCCGTCTGGTACTCCATGGTGCGCATGTTGTGCGTCCGGTCGGCCAATTTGATGAGAATGACGCGGATGTCCTTGGCCATCGCCATGAGCATCTTGCGCAGGTTCTCCATCTGCTCTTCTTCCTTGCTGGCGTACTGCACGCGCGTCAGCTTGGAGACGCCCTCGACCAGATCCGCGACCGCGGGGGAGAACTCCTTGGCGATCTCGGCATACGTGGCGGAGGTGTCCTCGATGCAGTCGTGCATGAGGGCGGCCTCGATGGACTCTGAGTCGAGCCGCAGCTCCTCGGCGATGATCTGCGCGACGGCGAGCGGGTGCGTGATAAACGGCGAGCCGTCCTTTCTGAGCTGACCGTTGTGGTGCGTGTCGGCATAGCGGAAGGCCTTGTCGATCTGGGCAAAGTCTGCGCTCGGGTTGTACTGGTGGATCGTCTCGACAAGGTGGTCGTACATACCGAGCACGAGCGCCGCCTGCTCGCCGGTCTCCACGCAGGTGCCGGGCGCGACGATCTGGAGGGGAGCCGAAGCGGTATTCTCTTTTAATGCTTTATCCTGTGCTGTCATATCCGAATCGTCTCCTTTAATTACGAAAGAAAGCTGTGCAGGGCGGAAAGGTAGGGGCTCTTGTCAAGCTCAACCTTTTTTCCGTCCGCCGTCAGGCGGAGCGTGAGGGTCGTGTCCTTGCGCTCGATCGAAAGAAGCCCGCGCTCGGCGAAGACCTGCAAACACATCGCCGTGCGCAGAAACGTCTCCGCGCCGACCATTTCCGAGCTCAAATGCCGCAGCAGCGGCAGCATGGGCTCGCTGACGCCGTCAGGCCCGACCTCGCGCTCCAGAACGCGCCACGCGCGCACGAACTGGTCGCGCGAGGGGAGCGCCCGCGCCGCGTCGCGCGGGGAGAGCGTGCCGCCGCTGATCAGCTCGCGGCAGAGGGAAAGCGCCTCATTCTCGCGCCCGCTGGGGTCGAGCGAGGGGCGCAGGTCGATGAGCTGGAGCTGGATGGAGCGCTGGGAGCGGAACTCGTTCACCTGCAGATAGAACGCCGCGTCCACACGCATACCCGCGCACACGCCGCACTCGTCGGCGGTGACGGAGAAGAAAATGCCGTCGAAATTCACGCGGCTTTTCTGTAGTTTCAGCTTTAAGTGCCGGTTCTGGCCCACGCCCTGCACGCTCTCGAGCGTTGCGCCGCGCAGGCAGAAGACGGGGCGGTTGTTGCCCGCGCCGTAGGGCTCGAGGAGCGAAAGTGCCTCGACCTCCTCAAGCGTGATGAGCGAGGGGTGCTGCAAGTCGACGTCGACGTCGAGCATCGACACCGGCGGATGCTCGCCCGTGTGGGCGCGCACATACTGGTTCATCCGCGTGCGGAACGCGGGGATGTTGCGCTCTTCGATCGTAAAGCCCGCGGCGAGCTCGTGTCCGCCGAAGCTCACAAGAAGGTCGGAGCACGCTTCGAGCGCATTGAAGAGGTTAAAGCCGCCGTAGCTGCGGCACGAGCCCTTACCCGACCCGCCGGAGAGGTGGATCATAAAGCTCGGGCAGGAGAATTTTTCGGAAAGTCTCGACGCCACAATGCCCACGACGCCTTGATGCCAGTCCTCGCTGGACAACACGAGCGCACTGCGCTCGCTCTCGGGAAGGTCCTCCATCTGCTCGATGGCGCGGCGGAAAATGTCCTGCTCCACGCTCTGGCGCTCGCGGTTGAGCTCGCACAGCTCGCGCGCGAGCTTTTCCGCGCGGACGGGATCGTCGGTGAGCAACAATTCCGCGGCCAACTCGGCGCGGCCCATGCGGCCCGCGGCGTTGATGCGCGGGGCGAGCACAAAGCCGATCTGGATCGACGAGATGGGGCGCGACGTGAGCCCCGCCTCGCGCAGCAGCGCGTGCAGCCCCGTAAAGTCGCTGCGGTCGATGCTCTCAAGCCCGCACTGCACGATGGTGCGGTTCTCGCCCTCCATGCGCATGACGTCGGCGATCGTGCCGATGGCGGCAAGCGTGCAGTAGCGCGCAAACAGCGCATCCTCGCGCCCCTCGCCAAGGGCCAAAACGAGCTTGAGCGCGACGCCCACACCCGCCAAGTGCTTGAAGGGATACGGGCAGTCGGGCCGGTGGGGGTCAACGACGGCCACGGCGGCGGGGAGCTGCTCCTTGCACTCGTGGTGGTCGGTGATGACAAGATCGACGCCGAGCGTCGCGGCGTAGGCCGTCTCGTCCACGCCCGTGATGCCGCAGTCGACCGTAACGATCAGCGTCACGCCGGACTCGGAGAGTGCGCGGATGGCGTCACAGCCGAGGCCGTAGCCCTCCTCGATGCGGCGGGGAATGTGCATCGTCACATCCGCCCCGCGCGAGCGGAGATAATCGGTCAGAAGGCAGGTCGAGGTGATACCGTCCACGTCGTAGTCGCCGAAGACCGCCAGCTTTTCGCCGTTTTCAAGCGCCTTCGAGATGCGCGCGACGGCCTTGTCCATGTCCTTCATCAAAAACGGGGAGTGAGCGAGCGTCTTCTCGCGCTCGAGCGCTTCGGCGGCCTGCTCGCTCGTGGTGACGCCGCGCGCGGCCAGCACCGACGAGACAAGATAGGGGTATCCCGCGTCCATCAGCGTCTTGATGGCATCCTCCGGCGCGGCGGGGATCTGCCAGTGCTCGTACTTCATGTTTCGGCTCACCTTCTTTCTTTTGAGAACTTTTGGACATACTATCTCAGGCAATACTGCCTCATCATATTAATACAATCTATTATTTTAACAAAGACCACCGCAAAGGTAAAGAGAAAATTTGACTATCCACGCGACTTTGTGCTACAATACGGCAGAAAGACCACCCAAAAGGGGGAAAATACCAATGAAACAGATCGCAACGCGCCTGACGGCGCTTCTTCTTGCGCTCGTGATGACCACGACGCTCGCGCTTGCCGCCAACAAATCCGGCTATTCCGACGTGCCGGACAAGAACTGGGCGAGCCAAAGCATCGCGCAGTGCAAGCAGTACAACTTATTGCAGGGCATCGGAAACGGCAAGTTCGGCCTCGGACAGAAGATGACGCGCGCGGCCTATGCCGCGGCGCTCTGCCGCCTGATGGGCTGGAAGACCGTAACGCCCGAAAAGGGCAGCTATACCGACAATCAGGATGCGAAAAAGTGGTATTATAGCGCCATTGAGACCGCGAGCGCGCACGACGTGTTCTCCGGCCACAGCACGACCTGCCGACCGAACGACCCCATCACGCGTGAGGAGATGGCCGCGATGACCGTCCGCGCACTGGGGTACAGCACGCTTTCCGGCACGGTGCAGGATGAGTGCCCGTTCACCGATGTTTCGACGAATCCCGGCTATATCACGCTCGCCTGGCGCATGGGCCTTGTGGTGGGTATGAACTTAACGACGTTCGCGCCGAAAAACGACACGACGCGCGAGCAGGCCGCGGCGGTGCTGCTGCGCGCCTACAACGGCCTCAAGGCCAAAGTCAGCGTGACGAGCGTGAGCGCGGCGCCCTCCGGCGCGGTGCCGGCGGAGAGCCTGACGGGCACGAGCGGTGCGGTGCCGCTGTCCCCGCGCGCGGCGGTAGAGCAGGTCTACGACGCGGCGGTCAAGGCCGGCAAGGGCGGCAGCGTGGTCATCAACGCCGTCCCCGCGGCGCAGAGCGTGAAAGGCGGCAAGGTGGGCGCGCTGCGCGAGCTGACGCAGGACGAGCTGAGCGCGTATTTGAACGACAGCGCCGTGCAGAAATCGCGCTCGAACCGCTTCGACAGCTCGTACCTTCTCTGTAAGGAAAAGGACGGCTCCACGATCTGCGTCTGGTACGAGAGCGAGGCGGACATCGCTGAAAAGACCGGGCTCTGCGCGCTGCTCGGCATCAAGAACGTCTACGTGCTGAAGTAAAACAAAAAATGACAGAGGGATATCTCATGCGAGATATCCCTCTTTTTTGCTGCGTTCAGAAGTTGTCGTTCCAGGAGTCGAAGTGCGGCGGCTCGTTTACCTGCGGCGCGGTGGCGAGCTGGTAGAAGCGGCAGGTCGAAAGGTTCAGATACGGCGTCAGGTAGACGTCCACGACCGCCGAGAGCACGCCGTAGATCAGAGCACCGAGCACCGCACCGGAGAGCGAGTCGGGCAGGTAGCTGATGATGACGTATTCGTAGAGCAGCGCGATAAGCACCGCGGCGATCTGATAGCCGATGAAGCTGAGCTGGAGCAGGAAAAGCTGCATCTTATAGCCATTTGTCTGCCGCTTGCTCAGGTTCAATGCCTCCATCACGCCGAGCTCGGGATTTTCGCACAGGTTCAGCATGGCGAACGAGTAGCGGTAGGCCGCGATGATGCCGGGGATGACGAAAAGCATCGACCACAGGAAGATGAAAACGCCCTCGACGATGGAAAGCAGGATGACCTTCCCGGCAAAGGGGAACGCGTCAAAAAGGCTCTCATACGGCATTTCCTCACGGCGCAGGATGCCGAAGCAGTAGCAGTAATACCCTGCGTTCAGAACGAGCGCGACGAGACCGACGAGGATGCTCACAAAGCTGAACGAGAGCACTGTGAAGCCGCCGGCAGAGTCGATCATATAGCTCACGCCCGAGTTGATCATATCGAGCACAAGGGTGATGAGAAGATAGAAAAGCGTCATCCGGAAGGGATTGACCTCACCGGTGCGCAGCAGTGAGCGCGATTCTGCCTTGATCGCGCCGGTATCGAGCTGCATGGGCATAAAAAAGCTCCTTTCTTGCCGGAACGGGGAAAAACGGACGGCAAAGTGCGGAAAATGCACAAAATTCATAAAAATAGCAATACATAATTATAGCATCGCGTCCGGGACACGTCAAGAAGCGGAAAAATGGGTGATTCCCTCCGCGGGCCGCCGAAAGGAAAATTGTTTGGCAAAATGCTGTTTTTGCGAAAAAATGACGGCGAAATCTGATAAATTATGTAGGAAAATGATGGTCATGAAGAATATTTTCTGGACAAGAGAAAAGAAAGGGGATATAATCTATCCGATTATGGAGCAGTGTTTCCGCTGCTCTGGCAGTATAAAGATGAGGTGAAGACTATGGCACAAGCTTTCTTTGGCGGCGTTCATCCCAATGATATGAAGGCTGCTACCAATGAAAAGGCCATCGAGCAGTTACAAGCCCCTGCTCAGGTGGTGATCCCCATGTCGATGCACTTCGGCGCACCCTGCACCCCGACGGTCTCCAAGGGCGACTATGTCAAGCTTGGACAGAAGATCGGCGAATTCAAAGGTCTCGGCGCTCCCATTCACGCAAGCGTATCCGGTACGGTCGCTGCGGTGGAGCCCCGTCCCTATTCCATGGGCGGCAAGGTCATGTCCGTTGTCATCGACAATGACTTCAAGGACGACTTGAGCGAGGAAGTCCATGCTCCGGCCGATCCCGACGCGCTGAGCGTTGAGGAAATGGTCGAAATGGTCAAGCAGGCCGGTATCGTCGGTATGGGCGGCGCAACGTTCCCCACGCACACGAAGATCTCCAGCGGCATCGGCAAGGTCGATACCGTCATCATCAACGGCGCGGAGTGCGAGCCCTACATCACCGGCGACCATCGCGCGATGCTTGAGCGCCCCGCTGAGATCATCGGCGGCTGCTGCTACCTCGCCAAGATGTTCGGCGTGAGCAAGGTCGTCATCGGCGTGGAGGACAACAAGAAAAACGGCATCGAGGCCCTCAACAAGGTCATCGCCGAGCAGAAGGCTCCTGTCGTGGTCGAATCGCTGCGCTGCCGCTACCCCCAGGGCGGTGAAAAGCAGCTCTGCCAGGCCATCACCGGCAAGCAGGTCCCCCCGGGCGGTCTTCCCGCGAACATCGGCTGCGCCGTGTTCAACATCAACACCACCATCGCCATCTACCATGCCATCAAGGACGGCATGCCCGTGGTGCGCAAGGTCGTCACCGTGTCCGGCAGCGGCGTTGTGGAGCCGAAGAACCTCGAGTGCCCGATCGGCACGCCCGTTTCGCTCCTGTTCGACGCCTGCGGCGGCCTGAAGGACGAGACATTCAAGCTCATCGCCGGCGGCCCGATGATGGGTATGGCGCAGGCCTCCGCCGACTTCCCCGTGGCCAAGGGCACGGGCGCGGTGCTGGCGTTCGCCGCGAATGAGAACAAGGTCTCCGAGGACCCGACCTGCATCCGCTGCGGCCGCTGTGTTGAGGCGTGCCCCATGCACCTCGAGCCCCTGTACCTCTATTTATATGTGCAGAAGAACCGCATCGAGGATCTCGAGGCGGCCCACGTCATGGACTGCATCGAGTGCGGCGCGTGCTCTTACATCTGCCCGGGCCGCCTGCACCTGACGCATTCGTTCAAGGTCGGCAAGCAGAAGGTCAAGGAAGCCGCCGCCAAGGCCAAGGCCGCGGCTGAGGCTGCCAAGGCTGCTGAAGAAGCAAAGAAGGAGGCTTAAGAGATGCTGAATGATTATAAGGGTCTGAAGCTCATCGCTTCCTCCAACCCCCATATCCGCAACAATGAAGACACGCGCTCGATCATGCTCGACGTGATCATCGCGCTGTGCCCCGCGCTCATCATGAGCGTCATCCGTTTCGGCTTCCGCGCGCTGATCTCCGTGCTCGTGAGCGTGGTTTCCGCGATGTTTTTCGAGTGGCTCTACCGTAAGCTGATGCACAAGACGCAGACGCTCGGCGACCTGTCCGCCGCCGTCACCGGTGTCCTGCTCGCGTTCGTCTGCCCCGTGACGCTTCCCTACTGGATGCTGATCGTCGGCAACTTCTTCGCGATCTTCCTTGTCAAGCAGCTCTACGGCGGCCTTGGCAAGAACTTCCTGAACCCCGCGCTGGCCGGCCGTGCCGCGCTCGTCGCGTGCTACACGAGCCAGATGACCTCCTGGATCGACCCGGCCTCCGGCAAGGCGCCCCTCTTCGGCGGCGCTGACGTCGTGACCGCGGCCACTCCGCTTGCGATGATGAAGGGCGGCGAGTTTGCCGAGGTGACGGCACAGTACAGCCTGTCCGATATGTTCATCGGCAACATCGGCGGCTCTCTCGGTGAGATCTCCGCGATGATGCTGCTCATCGGCGGATTGTACTTAATTTTCCGCAAGGTCATCTCCTGGCAGATCCCCGTTGCCTACATCGGCACGGTGGCAGTCCTCACGTTCCTCTTCCCCCAGGGCAACGACGCGATGAGTTGGATGCTCTACAACGTGCTCGGCGGCGGCCTGTTCCTCGGCGCGTTCTTCATGGCCACTGACTATGTCACCTCCCCCGTCACGAAGAAGGGCCAGCTGATCTTCGGCATCGGCTGCGGTCTCATCACGGTGTTCATCCGCTACTTCGGCTCCTATCCCGAGGGCGTTTGCTACTCCATCCTTGTGATGAACTGCTGCACCTGGATCATTGACAAGTACACCAAGCCCACCCGCTTCGGCGTAGATAAGAAAGCAGCGAAGGAGGCGGCAAAGAAATGAAGATCGAAGGTAAATTCATTTTCAAGGTAGCCGGTACGCTGACGGCGATCTCGCTGGTCGTCGCGCTGCTGCTGGGCCTGACCAACATGCTGACCGCGGACAAGATCGCGGCCATCAACAAGCAAAAGACCGAGGCGGCGCTCGCCAAGGTCGTCTCTGCGGCCGACTGCGAGTTCCCCCCGATGGAGGAGATCCCGCAGGCCATGATCGACGCCGCCAACGACCAGGGCGGCAAGCTGAGCGAGGTCTATGAGGTGCAGTCCGGCGGCGATACCATCGGCTATGCCTTCAAGGTCACCGCGAGCGGCTCTCAGGGCAACATCGTGATGATCGTCGGCGTGGACACCGACCTCACCGTCACGGGCGTTTCCATCGTCAAGGCTTCCGAGACCGCAGGCATCGGCTCCAAGGTCATGGACAATGAAGCGACCTCCGCCGGCACCGGCGCGCTCGATCAGTTCGTCGGCAAGTCCGGCGCGGGCACGCTCGTCGTCAAGCAGAACATCGACGCCGTCACCGGCGCGACGGTCTCCACCAAGGGCGTGACCAAGGGCGTCAACGCCGCTCTGGCTGCCGCCGAGGCCATGAACTGAGAAAGGGGGAACGATCTATGAATTTCAACAAACAGCTCAAAGACGGTCTGATCTACCAAAACCCCGTTCTGGTGCAGGTGCTCGGTATGTGCTCCACCATGGCCATCACCACGAGTGTTGCAAACGGCTTTGGTATGGGCATCTCCGTTCTCATCATCCTGACGCTTTCGAACATCTTTATTTCCCTTCTGCGCAAGATCATCCCCAACGAAGTGCGTATCGCGTGCTACATCGTCGTCATCGCGGGCTTCGTTACGATCGTTGATCTGTGCCTGCAGGCGTTTGTCCCTGACATCGCCGAGAGCCTTGGCGTGTTCATCCCGCTGATCGTCGTCAACTGCATCATCCTCGGCCGCGCCGAGGCCTTTGCCAGCAAGAACTCCGTTGCCGCCTCCGCGGTGGACGGCATCTGCCAGGGCATCGGCTACACGGTGGTGCTGCTGATCCTGAGCGCGTTCCGCGAGCTCTTGGGCGCGGGCACGCTGCTCGGCATCCAGGTCATGCCTTCTTCCTATGTTCCCGCCGGTATGCTCACGCTGCCCGTCGGCGGCTTCCTCTGCCTCGGCACGCTGATCGCCATCATGCAGTGGGCGCTTGCCAGAAGCGAGAAGAAGAACGCGGAAAAGAAAGAAACGGAGGGTAAATAAAAATGAGTGTGACTAAGTTACTTGCTATTTCCCTCGGCGCGATCCTGACGAATAACTTCATCTTCTCGCAGTTCTTGGGTATCTGCCCGTTCCTCGGCGTGTCGAAAAAGAGCGACACCGCCATCGGTATGGGCCTTGCCGTTACGTTCGTCATGGGCCTTGCCTCGGCGTTCTGCTACGGCGTGAACATCATCCTCGTCAAGCTCGGCCTTGACTACATGCAGACCGTCGCCTTCATTCTCGTGGTGGCGAGCCTCGTGCAGTTCATCGAGATGTTCCTCAAAAAGTCCATGCCGACGCTCTACACGGCCCTCGGCGTGTACCTGCCGCTGATCACCACCAACTGCGCCGTTCTCGGCGTGGTGCTGCTCAACGTGCAGAACGACTACAACTTCATCGAATCCGTGGTTTACGGCATCACCGGCGGCCTTGGCTTCCTGCTGGCGATCTACCTGTTCTCCACGGTGCGCGAGCGCCTGGAGTTTGCCGACTATCCCAAGGCATTTGAAGGCTTCCCCATCGCGCTGATCACCGCAGGCCTGATCGCCCTTGCATTCATGGGCTTCTCCGGCCTGCAGGTGTGGCCCATGTAAGGAGGGGACGAAATTATGATTACAAACGTTATTTACGCTGTCCTCGTGCTGGGCGTGATCGCCGTCGTGTTCGGCCTGATCCTGTCCGTTGCGGCCAAGGCCTTTGAGGTCAAGGTCGATGAGCGCCTGCCCAAGATCCAGGCCTGCCTCGCCGGCGCAAACTGCGGCGGCTGCGGCTACCCCGGCTGCGCGGGCTGCGCCGAGGCAATTCTTGCCGGTAAGGCTCCCGTCACCGCCTGCGCGCCCGCTGGCGCAGAGGGCGCCGCCAAGATCGCTGAGATCATGGGCATGGAAGCACCCAGCGGTGAAAAGCAGGTCGCGCACGTGCTGTGCAACGGCGGCGAGGCCTCTGTGAAGAATTTCGAGTATGTCGGTCTTCACGACTGCGTCGCCGCGACGAAGGTCGCCGGCGGTCCGACCGCCTGCTCCTTTGGCTGCATGGGCTTTGGCACCTGCGTTGCCGCCTGCCAGTTCGACGCCATCCATATCAATGAGCAGGGCGTCGCCGAGGTCGACAAGGAGAAGTGTACCAACTGCGGCGCCTGCCGCGAGGCCTGCCCGCGCAAGCTGATCGTCGAGGTGCCCTACAAGCAGAAGGTCTTCGTCAACTGCTCGAACAAGGAGAAGGGCCCTGCCGTCACGAAGGTGTGCGCCAACTCCTGTATCGCCTGCGGTATGTGTGAGCGCACCTGTAAGTTCGACGCCATCCACGTCGTCAACAACGTGGCCGTCATCGACTACACCAAGTGCAAAAACTGCACCATGTGCGCCAAGGCCTGCCCGCGCAACGCCATCGAGCCCATCCCGACCCCCGAGGAGAAGGAGAAGTTCAAGGCCGCGCAGAAGGCTGCCGCCGAGCGCAAGGCCGCTGCCGCCAAGGCAGCCGCCGAAGCCAAGGCTGCTGAAGCCGCGAAAGCCGCCGAAGCGCCCAAGGCCGAATAAAGGTTCTTAAAAAAAGAGGAACGCGAAAGCGTTCCTCTTTTTTTATAATTTCGAAAACGTGACGGTGTCACTTTTTCGAGAGGGGAGTGCAGCCCGCTGCGCGCATAATGGTCCCGTCAAGATTTATGCGCAAATTTATTTGCAGGCTCCGGCTGAGTGAAGTC
>ENA-UOJP01000161-UOJP01000161.1-human-gut-metagenome-genome-assembly--contig:-C102-NODE-161-length-151318-cov-50.161090_pt1 | contig 151318 bp, 146 predicted proteins | sample MGYA00242353_ERZ723900 | MGnify/ENA metagenome assembly ERZ723900 | reverse complement strand
CCTTCAACCGCTCCCGTTGTTGCCGCAGACCCATCTCCTTAGAAAAATCCACATAAGTCTTATTGGTCAACCGTAGCCGGCACTTGGCTGCAGTGATATCCTCCTTATCTGCTCCGGCCTTTTCCAGAAGTTCCACATCCTGTTTCTGCTTTCGGATGGTACGCTCCAGGCGACGCTGATACTGCAACGCCGCATAGGTATCATATTCCCGGCCTTTATATACCTTCTTCTCATTTTCCTTTCGGTTCTGCTCCGCAAGCCATTCGTCCGTATATTTGCGCTTAGATATGCCCGGCAGGAAGGGAAATTTGATATGATAGCAGTTAATCCCGGCGAAGCCGAGCATCTCACCCTCTCCACAGATAGTATGCATCTCGGCTGTGCTGTAAACCTTTCCCTGCCAGCTCTGGTGATTAAGATATCCGGTCCCGGTGTTTCTGGCCCCCATGTGCCAATCCACCTCGCAGTAGTCTGTCTGCAGTGCAACGAACTCCGCGGCCAGTACGCGGATACCTTTGCGCATTGGTCTGGTATCAACCGGTTCAGCCACCAGGCTTATCTTCCTCTGTGAACTCCTCCAGTTCATCGCCATTATCCATGTCGGACAGTTCTGCCACTCCCTCCTCCACGCTCTGACAGATGCGGTTATAATTCTCCATCAGCTTCTTGGTGTTCTGGAATACCTTTATTCTCTTTTCCCTCCGGAGTTGCTTCTCATGCTCCTTAAGGGCTTCCCTTGCGGCCAGCCTGGCCACTTCCTCCAATGCTACCGTCTGTTTCACCGGCATCACCTCCTCCCGCATCCAGGTACGGGCACGCCCAGCACCCGTACCGTATCCTACCCTTGTTGTTGCGCTGGCCATCACACCCGTGATGCCCGTTGTCTATGTAACACTGTCTCATAATACCGTATCACTCCCTTCGGCGGCCGGCGCAGCTCCGGAACCGGGCACAGGCTGGTGTACATGTACGGCGGCGCCGTCCGGATGCGCTCCTTGATGGCCTCGTCAGCCTGGGCGGCCAGAGCCTTGCTGCGGTCGATGCGGCTGACCTTGGCCTGCTTACTGTCTGCTTTCTTTCTCATGCCTGCCTCCTAATCATCCGCATCAATCAATATCTCTTTCTCTAAATCTCCACCAGCATTCAGGATGTCCACCACAGTAGCCATAGCTATGGGCCTGTATTTTTTCTTTGGATACTGCTGGAACACCCCGCCGTCAGAGTTATAACCGTAGGTATCAAAATACTTGTTAGCAATACGCTTATCCATCCGAACGGAACTGTTAGTCAGTTTCACCTTAACACCATCGGGGTATGTAAATATAATCTTCCACATAATTTAATCTCCCTTCGTATCGAAAATGTCAGTTTAGTGTTTTAAAGCTTATGCCCGCAGTACGGACAGTACGCAATTCCATCCGCTGTATTTCCGTGTTTTTCGCTCCACCTCACCCAATACCAATGTAAATCACTGAGTCGTTGGACAGCGATTTGCTGCTTTTTCAAACCCGCATTATATTTTTCCAGTGCTTTGCACTCGTGGCTCTCTATTACTTCCATAGGTCTGCTCATAATCTTCCCTTCCTCCGGTTCTCCCGGAAAATATTAATTTTAGTTACTAATCGGGATGTTGAATTTAATTACCATCCTTAATCCTCCTTATCCTCGCCTTAAGGCTTTCCATCACCCAGTTCTGCGCATCATCCTTGCGCTGCAGGGCCTGCATCACATCCTCATCCCGTGTCCCGCTGCACACTAGATGGTGGATGATGACCTTCTCCTGCTGGCCCTGTCGATGCAGGCGCTTATTGGCCTGGGTGTATAACTCATAGTTCCATGTAAGGCCGAACCAGATGACGTGATTCCCACCCTGCTGGAGGTTCAGGCCGTAGGCGCTGCTGGCCGGATGGGTCAGCAGGATGTCAATTCTCCTGGCGTTCCAGTCATCCTCGTCCTGCGGTGTCTTAAGCTCCCTCACCCGCAGGCCCGTCTTCTTAAGCGCTTCCAGTAGCCGTGTCCTGTCATGCTGGTAGTTGTAGAACACCAGCGCCGGCTTACCCTGCAGGGACTCGACCAGTTCCATGAACGCCTCCACCTTACACCCGTGAACCTCATGAACTTGACGGTCCTCGTCGTAAATGGCCCCGTTGGCCAGCTGCAGCAGCTTATTACTCAGGGCCGCCGCACTGGTTACGCTAATGTCCTCCCCGTCCTCCGGCAGCTGCAGAACCATCTCACGCTCCAGCTCACAGTAGGATTTAAGGGCCTTTGCGTCCAGCTCCACCGGTATCTCATGGTACGTGATATCCGGAAGCTGCAGGTAATCCTCCGCCTTCATACTGATGCAGATGTCGGATATCTTCTCCAGGATACCTTCCTCACTCCCAGGCTTAGCCTCGTAGCTGTACACCATGCCGTCTGCTCCGCGCTTGTCCGGTTGGAAATACCGTTCCCTGAAGTGGGTGTACCGTTTTCCCAGACGCTCACCGCCGTCCAGCAGGAATACCTGGGCCCACAGGTCATCCAGACCATTGGGGGACGGGGTGCCTGTCAGCTCCACCATCCTTTCGATGCGCTCTCCTACGCTGGCCAAAGCCTTGAAGCGTTTAGCGCTGTGGCTCTTAAAACTGCTGCTCTCATCCACCACCACCATGTCAAAAGGCCAGGCATTCCTGTAATAATCTACCAGCCACACCACGTTCTCGCGGTTGGTGATGTAGATGTCTGCCGGCGTGTTCAGTGCTTTGATCCGCTTTGTCTGGCTTCCCAGTACCGGGGATACCCGCAGCATTTTTGTATGGTCCCACTTGGCAGCCTCCTTCGTCCAGGTTCCTTCCGCCACCTTCTTGGGGGCTATCACCAGGACCTTCCTGACCTGGAACCGGTTATACTTAAGCTCCTTAATGGCCGTTAGTGTGGTTACTGTCTTGCCAAGGCCCTCAACCCATATCTAAGAACAGGCCTAACTTTTTAATCTCAATGATTTGATTAATACAGTGCTGCTGATAGGCATGTGGCTTAAATATCACAGGGCATCACCTCCTTTATGCTCCTTTTGTGCTTATTTTCCATCGGACTGGACCTCTTTCTCGAACTGCCGTAACTTCAGTCCGCATCCGCAATCCTCCAGGAACTGCTCCATTTCCCGGATTCCTCTCAACACCCTTACGTCCTGTCCCATGTCCAGGAGGCGTTTTATCTGTACCTTCTGCAAAGCGCTCAGTTTCCCGCTCTCGGCCTTAAGCTCCACGAACACCGGTCGCATACCGGGCAGTATCACTATCCGGTCTGGCACCCCATCGTTGCCAGGACTTACCCACTTATAGGCCCGGCCCCCCAGTTTCCTTACCTCCCTCACCAGGATTTTCTCTATATCCTTCTCAAGCATCCTGAATCCCTCTGAATATGTTTTTGCTTTTCTCCGCCCATACCATTTCTGGGCTTCTCTCATCCGCCCATTTCCAACAATAGCTTCCCTCAAAAGACTGGGACTCAATACCTAACCGTTTTCTCGCTTCTTTGATTTCGGCCTTGCGGGTTTGTGGACTGTATGTCTTGACAAAACATACGACATCTTTCACAGGGCACCACTGCCTTTTCCCGATTTCTGTAAAATATCTAGCCAAAACTAATTCCGCACAGCATACTTCATTTTCATCTAGCGTCACGATATGCCTCCTGTCTACAAAACCCTCTTATCGCGTGATGTGTTATTATAAATAGGCGTATTAGGCGGTATATATATATACCTAATATATCTATTTTTATACTTATATGGATAATTGGTAGTCATAGTAGTTAGATACTAGAAAGTCTTGTATTTTCAATACTTTTCTTGCCTACGATATCTAGCTACTATATTAACTACTGACTACTTACTGCATGCCTACCAACTACCATCTGACTATTTTCGTTCTACCATGCTAAGTAGTCACGCGCTCAAATCCTTTTTGGTTTCCATAGGGTCCAAATCTTCTGGGCGTTTTTATCCTCTTCCATCCTTTGGTACTTAGCAGGATATTGTTGATTTCAGCGCTATCACTGCGCTTCATGTACCGCTTTTCACCTCCATAACACTCCTCCCAAATCTCTACTGCGCACACTTTATTTCTCTTAACGAGCTCCACGCTCTCATCATGCTGGAGGAATCCATTTAAAAACTGTCTCCGCTGACCGATGGTCAGCTGGTCCCAATTTGACGGTATTGGTCTCTCCAGGAAGTCCTGAATAACCCCCTCTTTCCCTGACAGCTCCCTGTGGCTCTCCTGCTGCTCCATGGCCATGGCCTCTATCTCTTTGGACAGATACAGCGGTTCCCCCATGGCCCAGTACATATATGCCTCGGCCCATATCTGGTCCACCTCCTGTGGCATATCGGTCCAGATGGATTTCTGTGCCGGATGCAGGCCTACATCCACCGGCCAGAATCGACGGTTGCCCGTTGCGTCTTTCAGAAACTCATTGTCGTTACTGGTCCCGAAGAACACACAGCGTCTCGGGTGCTTCTCCGTCTGCCTGCCGTAGGCCGCCCTATAGATGTCATAACACTTGCTTAAAAACTGTTTGATGGCGGATGTCTCCTGTTTCGTAAAGGCCGTAAGTTCTCCCACCTCATTAATCCAGGTTCCCTGTATCAGCTCCGCGGCATCCTTTCCCTCGAATGATGTAAGGCTGTCCGAAAACCACGCCTTTCCCAGATTGGCCAGAAACGTACTCTTACCAATTCCCTGCGGTCCTGTAATGATGGGCATATTATCATATTTCACACCGCCCACGACTGCCCTTGCCACGGCCGCGCACAGAGACTTACGCATGACTGCCCTTGTATAAGGCGTGTCGTCGGCTCCCAGATAAACGCGCAACAGGGTATCCACCCGTTTTACCCCATCCCATGCGAGGTTCTGAAGGTACTGCTTGACCTCGTTAATCTTGTTCTGTTCGCCCACGATTGCCAGAGCGTCCGTCATGTTGTTCCGGGCCGTAATGCCATAGTACGTTTCCATGTACCAGTAGAAACCCGAAATGTCCGTATCTGTCCATAACCGTTTCTCAGTCTCCTTGTTCCATGGCACCGCGCCCAAGACCAGACCCCTGCCCGCAAATTCATCTGTGACAATTCTGCCTTTCAGAAGCGGATCATTTTGCAGTACCAGGATAATGTTATTCACAGTCTTCTTATAATTCCCGTTTCCATCCACTGCCAGTTGTCCCAGCCAGTCCAAGTTTTCAGGATCCGTCACCGTGGTTCCTTCGGCGGAAGCGAACGCCGTCACAGCCGCGTCATGTTTCTCCCGCGCTATCCGGTCAGCCACCGCCTTGTCAGCTAGTGCAAGCTTACTCATGGCCACGAAGGATGGCAGCTTGTTGACTGGTGTTCCGTCTTTGGCTGCGGCATCCTTATCACCGTACATGTGCAGCCGGACCAGGTCGAACGCGTTGACCAGCAGGCCGCAGCAGGGGTCGTGGGAGTGATGGGAGTACAGGAACAGGCCGCCATCATATACGATGGCGCCGCCGGTTGTCTCGCCTCCGGTGTAGGTGTAGCGTCCCGTTGTAGCCGTCTCTTCATACATCCCCGGGATGAATCGCTCCATTGCCTCCACGATGCCGTACGTACGGCAAAAAGCGCCTATAATACCCCGTTTTGTTGTGGGGTCCTCCTGCTTGGCCAGTCGGCGTCGTTCAATGGCATCCGCCCCTGGCACCTGGGGCCACTGGGTGACGTCCTTCCAATCCCCGTACATCCCCAGCAGCCCGTCCAGGCTACAGAATGGGTTGTCATATACCTGATATACATACTGACTGTCGCTGCAGCAGCTTGGCCAGTACATGAGCCTGTGCGGCTCAAACGTGGTCGGGTCACAGAACTCGATACCGATGAGGGATGCCAGTTTCCTGGCCGCCGGCTCATACTCGTCCGCTGTGGCCGTCCGGTCCACCGGCACGATGACGCGCAGTCTGGGAGCGTACCCACTGTGTTTCCGGGTGCTGTACACGGCCGCGGCGCACCCCAGCCCTCCCACGCGCCTCAGGATGTCGTCCGTCTGTCCCGCGGGAATATTGTCCAGGTCCAGTGTGAGCAGGTCCCTGCCCTCCACATGGTCCTGCTTCCTGCGGTTTTCCCGAAGGGTACCGCCCACGAATCCGCCTATGTCCTTAAGCTCATCCTGCTGCGCTTTCGGAAAAGCAAGGTACTGCTCCAGTGTCTCGTCGCCCCTTACCGGAGTGCTGAGCTTTTCTGTGAATTCGGACCACATGATGGTGCTTCCCGGCCACTGTATTGCCTTCCGGCTTCCTGCTGTGCTTATATGCAGCATCCTGTTATTCTGCACCCTGCTCCCTCCTAGTCCTTCATGTAATAGTCATTTTCAAACCCGGCGCCCAGGGTATCGGTTCGGCCATCAGGCCGCATATTTCGTCCACTGTCGTTTCCATGGGCGCGTCGATGATAACCTCGTCATGCACGTGGAACACCACTTGCAGGCCTCTGGCCGCAATTCGTTCCAGTGTCACAGTCAGGCAGTCCCTGGCGATGGCCTGGACAATATTCTCGGTCATCTTTCCGCCATAGGTCGATGTAACCTCCCACTTTCGGGTCTGCTGTCCCATCGTGTGGTAATGAATGGCTGTTTTCCCGAATTGGTTCTCCTTTAGAAATGGTCTGCAATAGTACAGCTTCCGCCCGCTTGGTAACTGCACAGTAAGGAAAGACTGGCCGTAAATGAGGTCCCCTTCCAGCGCGAAAATGAGTCCGTTGATACCCTGCGGCTGCGCTGTCTCCATGACGGCGAGGGCCGCGTTCTCCACGGCGTACCACAGGCCGCATATCTGCCGGTTCGCCTGGCGCCACCGCTGCACAATGTCCGGCAGCTCCTCTTCGGTTAGCCCCATCTTAAGCGCGCCCATGCTGACCAGGGAAGGAGTGCCTCCCTGGTACCCCAGGGCCAGCGTGGCCACCTTTCCCTTCTGTCTCAGGGCATATTCAGGGTTTCCTTTCACAATCCGTTCCACCGGCACCCCGAACATCTGGGCAGCCGTGGCCTCGTAAATCTTCCCATGGGTGGCAAACACCTCGTTCACCCACTGCTCTCCGGCCAGCCACGCAATCACGCGGGCCTCTATGGCGCTGAAATCAGCCACCACGAACTTATGACCTTCAGACGGGATAAAGGCTGTCCTGATAAGCTGGGAGAGTGTGTCGGGCACATTTCCGTAGAGCAGCTTAATCCCGTCATAGTTCTTAGCCCTCACCAGCTTCCGGGCATAGTCCAAAGTCTTGATATAATTTCTGGGAAGGTTCTGCAGCTGTACCAGCCGTCCGGCATACCTCCCGGTACGGTTGGCTCCGTAGTACTGTGTTAATCCGCGTACCCTGTCGCCCTCTCCGCGAGCCGTGTCCATGGCCACGTATTTCTTGATGGAGGTCTTACCCAGCTGTTGCCGAATTTCAAGCATCCGGCAGACATCCTCCGGCAGATTCTCCTTATCCTTCAGCAGGTCCTCCACCGTGGTTTTCTGGAGGTCACTCAGCAGGTCAGGATCATCCGGTTGTTTTTTTGAGTGATTGTTGAGCCATGGTACCAGCTGTGGCTGGCTGTTCGGGTTTGGCAGGCCCGTAAGTTTCATGGCCTCCTCTGTCAGCTTTTGTGTACTGATTCCATCTATGTACAGTGCTCCCTCAATCAGCCCCGTATCCACCCTGACGCCATAGGCGTTCATGAGGACGTCCATCTGCCACAGGCGTTCCTCCTCCTCTGGCATCGGGAACAGGTCCAGGCGCTTCAGTATCTCATGCTCCGTGACCACATCCTGTTTGCAGTATTCCTTAAACAGTGCCCATTTGTCTGCGTCATGCCACGGCTGGTTCCAGGTCCGGCCGCCATTCGTCTTTGTCGGCTTGCAGGGCACGCAGAAATACCGTATCAGTGCCTTGCCGACCGCGAGTTTCTGCTTGTCCTGCGGCAGCCCGATGGCCCTTCCCGTGGCATCCAGGCCGGCGGTATATCCGCAGTACAGGCCGTGTGCCATGGTACAGCGCCACTGCTCAATCGGCGTTTTATACCCGGCACGGTTCAGACAGTACCACTCGAATGCGGCATTATAGGCGTGCTTTATTACGTCCGGATCTTCCAGCGCCAATATCAACCAGCGGGGAAGCTCATCTCCATTTTTCAGGTCCACTACATTTAATGGGTCGTCGTCCCCTCGGTAAGCAAACAGGAGAATTTCAAAATCCGGTGACTGAGCGTATTTGTAAGTCCCGGCCTTGCTGATGTCCACGCTGCTGCGTGTTTCGATGTCTATGCTAAGATGATGTCTCGCCATCCGTCTTACCTCCTGTCAGGTTGAGGGGCCCCGCGGCCCCTCCTATGGTCATCAATATGGCATCCCAGTGATTGGATTGATGGTTGCCGGCTGTTGGGCGGCGTATACTGCCTGCTGACCGTACTGTGGCTGCGGAGCATAACCTGCTGCTCCTGGGGTTGACGGCGTGGCTGCCTGCGGTACTGGTGTCCCGAAAGCCTGTGCTGCACTTGGCGCGCTGCCCCCCAGGGAATCCCCGTCTCTCAGCTTCTGTACAGGACCCAGCCCGCACCCGATTCCCTTCTTTCCGCCGAATGCGTAGGGATAGAAAGAAACATTCACGCGCCCATACATACCGCTGTATACCTCTGACTGGTTAATGATGGGGTTCCCCATTTTGTCAACTATCTCAGGTGGATAGTCTGTCTTGGCGCTAGCGGTGAACACCCAATGGCCCTTGCACTCAGGTCCAAAGGCCATGCCGTCGGATGGCCTCACGCCATCCCCATCATAGACTGGCACTGGGACGATTGGCGGGCACTGCCCGTTCCATTTCTCGCTGATGCCCCGCTGCTTCGCGGCCTCAATGGCCGCGTTAATCCTTCCCATGGTGTCCGTGTCCGTTTTCGGCACCAGCACAGTCACCTGGTACTTCTCCTCCTGTCCTGGCTGATAAGCGTAGGGTTTAAACAGGTGCACATAGGACAGCCTTACTTCTCCAGTTGTTACGTTCGTTAATTCATTCATGTTATTCTTCCTTTCATTAATTTAAGTTGTGGCCTCCATTCTCCAGATGTATAATCAAAAGAAAAGGAGGCATGTGTATGAGACAGATTGATAGAATCCTACAAACTCTTGGCGAACCATACGATATCCGGGCTTTTGATGGCGAGGACTGCATCCATAGGACATTCGGCAACTACGAATTTGAGGTTTCTGGCACAAACCGCAAACGCTGTATTTTATATGTATGGACAGTCTCGCCTAAAGAAGTGGTCGCTATTTATGCGGACATCCCGACTGAGCACCTGAAGGACGTCCTGGGTTATTATGCTTCCATATACCAAAACATTCCGGGCCAAATCCGGGTTGAACGCCAAGATATAGAAGTATGACGCCTAAATCCCTTCTGGAAAGCTTTTTCTCCTCTATGACCCTGTCAAGCTCTTCTATGTCCTGAGGGTCGTCTGTTTTCAATTCAAATCTCCTAAGCTCGCCTAGAGTATGGCTACGTGGCGGGCTTATCTTAGCCTCATCCATAATCAATTTTCCTCCCCAAACGCCTCCGCGGCGCTTACTTTATTTGTGATTGCTGGTCGATTATCTGTTTCTTCTACTAATGCCGGTTTTCCTGGCTTCTTGATGACCAATTCGCCTACAAGCTCCTGAAAATCCTTCTTACCTACCACCTTCTCTACCTGGGCCAGCGAAAGCGGCTTGCGCTCCCACAGGATAGTATCTGATATACCGTTCGATGTAAGGGTGCCGAACGCCTTGTCCATGTCGGTCCATTCCCTGGAGCCACGCCCCTCCACAGCCTTCCAGCCCGGTACTTCTTTCCCGGCCAGGCAGTCCGCCAGGGCAACATCCTGGGCATCACTGAGCCACTTCGCCACGTCCCTGCCCTTAAGCAGGTACCGGCCCAGCTCTTCATTTGTGAGGAGTTTTGGGTCTGTCCCCACCAGGAAGGCCAGTTCCACGTTCTTTTCCGCACGGGCCTTGCATCTTCCTCTGGCCCTGCAGTACTTACATGTCTTTGGCGCTGGGGCAAACTCGCCTTCGCCCTTTATGGCTAACGCTGCCCGTTCCTTGACATACTCCCCGAACTGCAGCATCTCATCCAAGGTACACTCCCATTCGGATATACCGTCCGGAAGCCGTGGCTGTACAATAGACAGCCTCACGGTCCTGACCTTGTACAGCAGACGGTATGCTTCATAGGCGCCTAAAGCGTACAACAGCATTTGGGGATTCCACTCCGCCTTCACGCGGCCGTCTGGGCTCTTCCCATACTTGAAGTCAATGACGTGCAGGATGTTTCCCCCTATCAGAATGCAGTCCGCCGTCCCAAATCCTTCCGGTACGTATGTACTGAGGTCCACCTGTTTTTCAATTGCCACATAAGGGCTGGAAGGATACTTCATGGCCACAGACTTGATATAGTCCAGGTAATCATCCGTGTAGCCCATCATCTCGTCATCCCATAGTTCTTCTTTCTTCAGCTTGTTGATGGCGCTGGTCAGCTTCCGTTTTCCAAAATCAACCGTGTAGAAGTAATTCCTTACTTTAAGTTCCGCCAGCTCGTGGGCCAATGTCCCTTCCGCCGCGGCCGTCCCTGAGGGGTTGTCCGGGAATTGCTCTTGGAGCCTGGCGCTTGGGGTGCAGGCCATCCACTGATAGGCACCCGAAGCACTCAGGAGTGCGTGGGCCCTCTCTGCGTGTCCCCCCATCATATCTGCGCCCCCATTCCCCGGAGCGCGGTTGCGAACGCACCATACTGTTCCGGCTGCAGGGACGGCAGCGCCTCCACCCCGAAGCTCCGGATAAGCTGGAGCAATTCCGGCTGCTTGCCTGAGTCCATGAGCGGGATAGCTGCCCTTGTCAGGTCATCCAGCGTGTAACTGGGTGCCGTTGTTGGAACCGGCTGCGCGGGTGGGGTGACAGGTGCCTGCTGTACGGGTGCCGTGTAGACCGGCTGCGCGGGCGCTGTGTAGACCGGCTGTTGTGCCGGTGGGGTGACGGGGTCCTGCTGCACAGGTGCCGAAGCACAGGTTTCCGGGGTAACCCCCGGTATGCTCTCCGCCGTATGGGATGTATGACCGCCGGAAGGAGCCTGCCCCATCAATCTCCTTGCAAATTTCATCATGTCCTCATAATCTTCAAATACTACTGTCATTGTCATAGTCTTAATCCTCCTTGTTTTTACGGTTTTTAGCTAACTTCTCTATGTAAATGGTTTCACCCAATCGATAGACGTTAAAATCTGTTCTTGCGTTCCTCTTTTTCCAGCTCCGCATAATACTAGCCTTTGACGCCGCCTTTTTGACATCCGGATAGGATAGGCACATTGTCCTGTGTGTGGATGACAGGAATTCCAGCAGGGCCTCTATTTCTACGCTTGATGATGCCCTAATCTTTGCCGCTTCCGGGACTTTGACATCGAACTTTATTTCCATAACATACTTCTCCTTTTCATTCAGGTATCTGGTATTCTCACTGGTAATCATGTCCCCATAGGTCAGACCGTCCGTGCCAGGAATTTCCGCATCCAGACTTATCGTCTGTATCATTGTAGTCTGCTTACTGCGTTCGTTGGAGATATGGCTTCGGATAGTCTGGTTCACGATGGTCCGGAACGACCATTGGTGCAGGTCAGGCCTCGCGAACCATTTTTTGACGGCATGAACATATCCAAGGGCCGCTATGTCCGTCAGCTCACTGTCCAGGCGCTGGTTCCGGATGGCCCATTGCAAGCAGTCATGGTTGTCTGCCGCAAACTGCTGCTCTTCGGGGGTGAGCGGGGTGAGCATGACACGTTCCATAGTTTAATCGTGCCCCCCCCCCCGCTATTTTGCCTTTTCTTTCAGTTCATTCAGCGCAGTAAGGTATAACGCCTGAAGGGTCGAAGCCTGGTCTCCTATATCATCACCGGATATCGCTTTTGAAACGCCTAAAAGAAGAACAACTGTAAGAGAAACGACATCTCTATATTTACCCCGTATCGTTGTCTCAGCTTTCTCCCCGTGTGCTTCAATCCCTACGATGGGTACATTCTTTTCAGTTTTTATCATTGATTTTTCCTCCTGAATCCCTTATACTAAGGGTGATTAGATTATCTTGCTATTGGACCTTCGGACGGCTCCACCCGTCGGGGGTCCATTTTTTGTATGACCGGCACGGCATCATTCGGCTCCGCTCCGGGCATCTATTCCTGTACCGACATGTCCGGCACACATCCTCTATCATCGTCTGCCACCTCCTTACTCTTTGACATAGACAGACTTGGTATCGTTGTCATATACCAGCCGCAGCGTGTCGCCGGCACTATCCACAATCATGGCCTCGTTGTTATGTACGGTCAATTTAAAATAGCGCATCTCAAAACCCTCTGACTGCAGCCACTTGCGGATTGCGTACTCCGCAATGCTCTTTGCACCTTTAATCATTTTCCCTCACCTCCCTTCAAATTGCGCCCATCACCAGGGCCATAATCCACCCAGTTGCCACCACCATCCCGCCCATCAGGATGACCGCCGGCACAATCCACTTAGCTGCCCTCGTCCAGGGGCCGTCCCGACGTTTCCTGCGCTGTCTGAAAGTCACCATACGCCTGTGCCCCATGATGTTGGTGAGTACCGCTGTTCCTGGCCCGGTGATGTCCAGGCGCCAGCCGGGATACTGGACCGCTGCTTTGGCGCGGATGGCTAACTCAGTTACTTTTGTCATTGGCTTGTCCCTCCTTCCTCTATTTCGGCTACCGGATACGTCATAATAAATCGTTCCAGGTCACTCCCTCGTATCTTCCGCTGGCCCAGGAGCAAAGACGGGAGCTTCTTTGTACTGATAAGCTCATACACCTTGGTTGGATTAACCCTGAGAACGCCTGCCGCCTCCTTGACTGTGTAGATTGGCTTGTAAGGTTCCACCATCGCTTTTATCCTCCTTCCTCTCATAGTCCCTGCACGGATACCACCGTGTCCGTTCCGGGCACCGGCTATACCGGCAGGTCTTGCATGTGGTTTTGATATGTACCGCCTCCCTCGTTGCGTTTTGTCCCCCTCCTTGGTATACTGTACTTACAGGCTCCTGCCAGAGCCGAGTACGAAAGAAAGGAGCACCACGTTATGAATATGACACCAGTATCATCTTCAAACATTTCATCTATTGGATACGAAGGGACAACTTTATATGTGCGCTTCAACTCTGGGGCCTTATACGCATACTATGATGTCCCGCAGTCCATATACAGTGGACTGATGTCAGCTTCCTCACATGGTAAGTATTTAGCTGCTTACATAAAGGGAAGCTATCGCTATCAACAAATCGGTTAATCAGTGACAATTAAAATCACCGCAGGGCCTTCCACCGATATATCCATTTGCTGGTAAGGCTCTGCCTGGATTATCTCCACACCTTCCCGCTCCCTCAGTTCCTCCATCAGTTCACAGGTCTTTACTTCATTTAATTCCATTTCTCTCTCCTCCTTCCTGCGGCATTTCCAATCCTGTCCTCTCGTAAAAACGTTTTCGAGATACTCGCCCTGGCCGTACAATGAAGCCGTCTGCTTCCATCTCGTCGTTTATCTTCTTGATAATTAAATACCCATACCTTTCGGAGCAGTCCATGATGGATGCTACCTCTTTGGCTGTCATTAATGGACTTTTCACTGATTTATCTCCCTTCTACGCTACCCCATATTTAATGGCCATCTCTTTTACAATGGCGGTATAACCCTCAATTAGTTTCTTATCCTCTGAAATAATGTCCACCATTGACAGCTTGTCCCGCTTTGATTTGCAGACACCCTCGTCCGCCATTCTGCGGCGCTTGTTTGTCAGTCTGGTTTTCAGGCTTACGCTCATTCTCTTTTCCAAGAGCTCATAACTTTCTGCCCTTACCTGCTGGAATGCAGTACCCCCGCCCAGCTCCTGGGCCATCTTATTAATGAGGTTCCGTGTGTCATCCCGCCATGAAGTGGTGTCCAATGATACCACATCCCGGATGCTTTCTATCCGGTCAGCATTTTTCTGGCCGGCTTCCTTAATCTCTGCCAGCTCCGCCGCCTGACGCTTCTGTTCCATCTCCATGTTGATGAGTAGGCGGAGCTCTGGGGACATTTCCTGCAATCGGAGTACCATTTCCTTTGTCTTGTCTTCCACTTTTGTGAAGTAATCCCTGGCCTGTTCGCCTCGTTCATTTTTCTGTGTCATGGAAAGCTTTTTTGCAAAACGTGCGGTGAGCTTATAATCTGTGGTAGCTTGTCCGCCCCATTCGTCATTTAGTACGAATGCCCAAAAATCAACGTTTTCTTCCGCGAACTCATTTTCTAAAATATTGCGTTTGCACCACTTAGAATAATTGCTGGGATTCAGTTCTAAGAACTCGTATAATTTCTTTGCCGTAGTCATCCCATTTGCGTCAATCCCCAGAGCAATCTCAATCGGGGTTAACTTTGATGTGTCAATGGTCTTGTTCAATAAATCATTCATTTTATGCATCCTCCTTATTTTGTTTAGTTTTTCTCAACCTTTCGAGTAAAAAAATAGGAATGTATTTCAGTTAGCGGGATATCCAATGCAGATATCGCATTATCTATCTCTTCTTGCCCCCATTCCACATTATTATTAAGCTTATTACTGACAGAGACATCGGATAAACCAATTATTCCAGCGAAAGTTGACTGGGTTCCACATTTTTCCCTTATCCTCCCTCTAAGCTTTCTATAATCAAATGGACCTTTGCTCACAAATCTCACCTCCTTTTAGTTGAGTTTTCTCAACAATTCATATCATAGCATTTGTATAATTCGCTGTCAAGCGCATTTTTAAGTTTTTCTCAACTTTTATAAATAGTTGTTGATTTTTTCAAAACCATGTTTTATACTTATTTTAAAGATATCTTTAAGACCAGGAGGCGTCCTAATGAAAAATGCCGAAACAAAAGACCGAATTAAAAAGGCCTTAGGAATAAGGGAAATGAAACAATCTGAATTAGTAGAGAAAACAGGTATAGATAAAGGACAAATGAGTTCTTATCTTGCTGGAAGATATAAACCAAAACAGGAAAATCTTAGCCTTATTGCAGAGGCACTAGGCGTAGATGAAGCATGGCTGATGGGATACGATGTCCCCATGGAAAGAAATGAGTATGAAGACCAAACTTTACTCAGGTTTGATGCGGAGTTGGATGACGCTTTAGAAATCCTAGAATCCGCAGGATATGCTTGGGCATATTCACAATCTTCTGATAGTGACATCATCATAAAGGACAAATCAAATCGCATAGTCGCTTGTATGCGTGACTATGAATTAGTAAGTAGATATGAGTCTTTTCAAAGAAAAGGAAGCGTGACTGCTGAGTTCCTTTTAACAGATTCAAAACAAGCTTTTCTGATGTACCTTGATAGCCTGGGTTATCATCTGTACAGGGATGACCCGGAACATAAACCGTTTATGTCTACCAATGAATTAACATGCAGGCTAGACTATAACACGTTAGACACATTGAAATCGCGCATAGATAGCTATACTAAAGCAACCGTTGATGCGGAACTGTTATCCTTAAAGGAAGAAGAAATAAGACAAGAACGTCTTGAAAAGGAAAGAATACTTCAGCAATTGCAAAACAAAAATGCTGTTTTATCTTTAAACCAAAACGTGCTATCTATACCTGATGATGTACTATCTGTAAAAGAAAATAAATCCCATCTAGAACCCGTAGCCGCGCACGAACGTACCGATATAGAAGTAACCGATGAAATGCGCAAACACGATGACGACCTAATGGATAATGATGACTTATGGGATAAATAAGAGGTGTTGATTCTTGAACTACTACGAGACATTGATTGATGGCGCTACTTATGATGGCTTTATAGTAAAAGAACTCCCCTTAAAATCCGGAGATGGTCGCTGTAGAGGACGTCGTATCGCTATCCGCCAAGATATACCAACACTAAAGAAAAAGGCCGATGCTTTGGCCGAAGAAATAGCACACGGAAAAATAACGGTTGGAGACATAAGTGACCAGACAGATCCATCAAATCGTCGTCAGGAGCGCTTGGCTCGTTTAATGGCTTATGAAATCCGCTTTCCACTAATGGATATAGTGCATGCCTTCAAGGCTCATTGTACAAATATTTACGAAATGTCGGAGTATCTTGATGTATCCGAAGATACTATTAAAGATGCCATTGACTTTTACAAGCAGAAATATGGCGTAAGTACTACTGTAGATAATTACATCATACAGTTTGAACCTTATTTGCAGGTGCATGAATTTTGGATGTCTCCATTAAAATAACCGAATAATAAAAAGCCCCAGGAGCTACCAACTCCCAGAGCTTTTCACATAGATTTTCTCTTACCGGACACCCCGGAAGATATAATTACCTTAAGCAAGTAAATTATACCATTCCTGGAGCGTCCTGGCAAGGGGCGTATTTCTTTTACCCATTTTTAGGAGGAATGATATTATGCCAGTATTTAAAGATGAAGAACGTAAAACATACTATGTCAAGTGTTACTATACTGATTATACGGGAACTAAGCGACAGCGTAAGAAACGAGGATTTGCGCGTCAGAAAGATGCAAAAGAGTGGGAGCGTAACTTCCTGGAAACACAACAGGCTGACCTGACCATGTCCTTTGAAAATTTCGTAAAGATATACAATGAGGATATGAAACATCGACTACGGGAACATACTTACATCCAGAAACAGTACATGATTGACAAAAAGTTGCTTCCTTTCTTTGGGAAGATGCCGGTCTCACAGATAACACCCGCGCATGTGCGTAAATGGCAGAACGAATTAATGGCTTATAGAACCGAAGATGATAAGCCCTATTCCGAAACATATCTTCGAACCATAAACAATCAGCTTGCGGCCATAATGAACTACGCCGTAAAATATTATAATCTCAGGGATAATCCATGCCGAAAAGCGGGCTGCATCGGAAAAGGCCATGCCGATGAAATGCAGTTCTGGACAACGGATGAATTCAAGAAATTTTTGGAAAAGATATCAAACAAACCTGGGTCAAGGGCTGGCTTCCTGACCCTATATTATACCGGACTACGTATTGGGGAATTGCTGGCTTTGGAATATGCCGACATTGATTTTAAAGACTGCTGCCTGACCGTTAATAAATCATACCAGCGTTTGGGAGACAGGGATGTGATAACACCTCCTAAAACACCAAAAAGTATCCGGAATATATCCATCCCAAAGTTTCTGAGCGATGAATTAAAAAACTATACTGGTAAACTTTACGACCTTCGAAAGCATGACCGAATTTTCCCCTACACCAAACATTTCTTTGAACATGAAATGAAACGCGGTACCAAGGACGGGGAAGTCAAACGAATACGCCTGCACGATATCAGGCATAGCCATGCAAGTCTGCTTATTGAACTGGGATTCTCGCCCCTGGCGATTGCCGACCGCTTAGGACACGAAAAAGTAGAAACCACACTCAATACCTACTCACACTTATTTCCTCATAAACGGGACGAGGTAGCTGAAAAGCTACAAGATTGTTTTTAGTACCATTGCAGTTCCATGATGCAAAAATAAAAGCCGAATTTCCGCTTATATCCAAGGAAATTCGGCTTTTTGTATACTATTCCCACTCAATCGTAGCCGTAGGCTTCGGACTCAAGTCATAACACACCCTGTTCACATTCTTAACTTCCTTCAATATACGGTCCGTAATCCTCTGCAGCACATCATAATCAATGCGCTCAATGGAGGCAGTCATAGCGTCCACAGTATTGACTGCACGGATGATGACAGGATAATCAAAGCAGCGCGCATTATCCCTGACTCCAACTGATTTAAAGTCCGGTACAATAGTAAAATACTGCCACACTGTCTTGTCCAGGCCGGCGTTTGCAAATTCCTCGCGGAGAATAGCGTCGGACTCCCTGACAGCTTCCAGACGTTCTCTGGTTATGGCCCCCAGACAGCGCACTCCTAATCCGGGACCAGGGAACGGCTGACGGTATACCATGCTGTGAGGCAGGCCCAGCTCCAGTCCGCAGGCGCGCACCTCGTCCTTGAACAGCTGGCGCAGCGGCTCTACCAGAGTGAAGTTCAAATCCTCAGGAAGTCCTCCCACATTGTGGTGGGATTTTACCACCTTGGCTGTCTTGGTTCCGCTCTCCACGATGTCCGGGTAAATGGTTCCCTGGGCCAGGAACTCGATTCCTTCCAGCTTTCTGGCCTCCTCCTCAAACACGCATATAAATTCAGCGCCGATAATCTTGCGCTTTTGTTCCGGGTCAGCCACTCCGGCCAGCTTTCCAAGGAAACGATCTGCGGCGTCCACATATACCAGGTTTGCATCCATCTGGTTCTTGAATACATCTATAACGCTCTCGGATTCCCCTTTTCTCATAAGGCCATGGTTTACATGGACGCAGGTCAGCTGTTTTCCGATGGCTTTGATGAGCAGGGCCGCTACCACTGAGCTGTCCACGCCTCCTGACAGAGCCAGGAGCACCTTCTTGTCTCCTACCTGCTGGCGGATTAATTCCACCTGGTCGGAAATGAAGTTCTTCATATTCCAGTTAGGCTGGGCCTTACATGTATCGAACACAAAGGAACGGAGAACCTGGTCGCTGTCAGCTTCATCCCAGCTATGTATGGAACGCTCACAGGCAGCCGCGTTGTGGCCTGCCGCCATTACCGGGTATCCTGCTTCATACAGTTCCGGACGCACATCAATGGGAGAACCGTCCACAACATTATTAGGGCCGCCGTTGATGATAATTCCTTTAACATTGGGAAGTTCCTTAAGCTCGCTGGCTGTGATATCGTGGGGATAAATCTCACTGTACACCCCCATCTCCCTGATGTCCCTGGCCAGTTTTGTGTTCTCTGTGCTTCCCAGGTCAAGAATTACAATCATATCCTGTTTCATCTTCTGCCTCCTGAATTTATTAGAATTCTGCTTCTTTTGCTAAAATGTCTTTCTTGGTTCTTTTTAATTGTTCATTTGACCGAAACGCCTGTATCGCCGCCCGCACTGCCGCCTGTACCGCCCGCCCGTGCCGGCTGCCCCGATTCCCGTTACTCTGACAATTCTCCCAGATAAGCCAGAACCGCCCGCAGACATCCGTCCACCCCTGTCAGCCCGCTGTCCAGGCATAAGTGGTAGTTCTGGGCCCGGCCCCATGTGTTGCCGGTGTAATACTGGTAATACTCCTTGCGTTTCCGGTCCACCTCCCGGATACGGCGCTCCATCTCCTTCTCATCAGAACCTGGCTCCAGTATAAGCATACGCTTAATCCGGTCCCTCATTTTGGAGTAGATGAACAGGTTAATGCTGTCATCCAGAATCATGTCCGCACACCGTCCCACAATTACACATGGACCGTGAGCAGCCAGCCTGCGGATGACGTTGGACTGGGCCACGAAAATCTGGTCCGACATGGGAACTTTGTAAATGTCAGAAAAAGCATGGTAATACTGCCTGTCTAACGGGTCGTGAATTACGATATGCTCATCGTAGTTTTGAAATGCCTCTTCTGCAATATTGATATCGTCCGCAGCCATGGAGATTAACTCCTTGTCGTAAAATGGGATGTCCAGCTTTTCTGCCAGCTTTACCCCCAGCTCACGGCCTCCGCTTCCGAATTCGCGGCTTACTGTTATGACCTTATCCATTAAGCACCGCCCCTTTCCTTTGGTTGGTTTTGTTTTGGACAGGATGAGCTTTGAATGGGCTTCGCCCTATAAAAAAGCGGCGGGCATATATCCTTATGCGAGCAAGCTCCCAACAGATATATGCCCGCCGCTTTTTGCACTGCTCATTGCCTACGTGGACATTATACCACAATTCCCCATTATTTCCTATGCTTAATATCTCTTATAATCTTAAACAGCTGTATCAGTACCGTGGGTACTGCGGCCAGAATACAGACATTCACTATCTGGCTTTGGGTCAGTGGTGTTACGGAAAACAGGTTCTGCATAAACGGAACAAACATGACAATGCCTAACAGTACCACGCCGGCCGCAAATGCTCCCAGACTGTACCAGTTGGATGAAAAGCCCAGCTTGAAGATGTTGTGCTTACTGCGGCAGTTGAATCCGTGGAACAGACGGGCCAGGGTCAGGGTTGCAAACGCCATGGTGCTGGCCGTGGCCGCGCTGCCGGTTCTGAGGCCTGCGTGGAAGGCAATCATGGTACAGACAGCTATGATTCCGCCCTGGGTCAGGATAGTGGTCATGAAATCCTTTGTCAGGATGCCTGTCTTCGGATTTCTGGGCGCTTCTGACAATAAATCCTTCTCAGCTGGCTCCATGCCGATTGCAATGGCCGGCAGTGAATCGGTCAGCAGGTTGATAAACAGCAGATGTACCGGCGCAAATGGCACTGGCAGGGCTGCCAGGGATGTGTATAATACCGAAAGAATACCTGCCATGTTGCCTGACAGCAGGAACTTGATGGCATTCTTTATATTGCGGTATACATTTCTTCCATTGGCTACCGCCTTGATGATGGTTGCGAAATTATCGTCCGTCAGTATCATGGCTGCCGCATCCTTGGAAACCTCGGTGCCGGTGATGCCCATGGCCACTCCGATGTCCGCCTTCTTAAGGGCGGGAGCGTCATTGACTCCGTCTCCGGTCATGGCCGTGATGGAACCGCGCCGCTGCCACGCATCCACGATGCGGATTTTGTTCTCAGGTGAAACCCTGGCGTAAACGGATATGTCCGTAATTTTACGGTCCAGCTCCTCCTCCGGCATGGCGTCCAGTTCACGGCCCGTCATGGCCATATCGCCGTCCTCATAAATGCCAATCTGCTTTGCGATGGCAGTGGCGGTTATCTTGTGATCGCCGGTTATCATAACAGGTTTAATTCCGGCCCGCTTGGCGTCTGCTACCGCTGCCTTGGATTCCTCCCTTGGCGGATCCATCATGGATATAAGTCCCAGGAAAATGAAGTCCTTCTCATTATCAAGGGACAGGATATAGTCTTGGGGAACTTCCTTGTATCCAAAGGCCAGGACCCTTAATCCCTCCTGGGAAAACTCCAGATTTTTCTGAAGGATAGCCTCCCTATCCTCCCGGGTAATGTCCCTGATTCCCTCTTCCATACGGATTTTCACGGTGCGGTCTAAAAGCACATCCAGGGCTCCTTTGGTAAGTACGGTGGGCACATCGTGAAGTTCGTATTTGGTACTCATAAGCTTCCTGTCTGAGTCAAAGGGTATCTCCTCCAGACGGGGCATCAGCTCTCTGAGCAGGTTTTCGTCCACGGTCGCCTTTCTTCCCATCTCCACCAGCGCGAACTCTGTGGGATCTCCGATGCCTTTTCCGTCTACGATAGAGGAATCGTTGGTAAGTATGGCATCATAGAGAAGATAACGGTGAAGCTGGTTCTTCAGGTTCAGCTGGTCTATGGTAATGGTCTGTCCATTGGTGTAGATGTTCTGTACCGTCATCTTATTCTGAGTCAGGGTACCGGTCTTATCCGAACAGATGACAGAGACACAGCCCAGGCTTTCCACGGCCTTTAACTCCTTGATAATGGCATGTTCCTTTGCCATTTTCTGGGTGCCCATGGCCTGTACGATGGTTACAATGGAGCTGAGCGCCTCAGGTATGGCCGCCACTGCCAGGGCCACCGCAAACATCAGGGAATCCAGGACAGGCATCTTGCGGTACAGGCTCAGCAGAAACACCAGAGCACATATGACCATGATCGCCATGGCCAGACGGCTGCCGAACTGGTCCAGGCTGACCTGAAGGGGCGTCTTTTTTTCCTTGGTGGCATTCATCAGAGCTGCAATCTTACCAATCTCTGTGTCCATGCCCGTGGCAGTCACCAGGACCACTGCCCGTCCGTAAGTCACCAGGCCGCTGGAATACACCATATTGGCCCGGTCAGCCAGGGCGCAGTCGCTGTGAAGGGTGCCGTCGCTCTTATCCACATTAGTGGACTCTCCGGTCAGGGAGCTTTCATTGACCTGAAGGGAATAATTCTCCAGAATTCTTCCGTCAGCCACCACCAGATCTCCTGCTTCCAGGTACAGGATGTCTCCGGGAACCACCTTGGACGATGGAATCTCCACCTTCTGTCCGTCCCTCAGCACCTTGGCGTTGGGGGATGACAGGGATTTGAGGCTGTCCAGGGATTTCTCAGCCTTTGCATGCTGTACCGTGCCCAGGATAGCGTTGAGGATGATGACAGCAAGGATAACTACCGTGCTCTCCACATTGCCTGACACCATGGAAATAAGGGCTGCAATAATCAGGATAACCACCAGCAGGTCACAGAACTGCTCTAAAAACACCTGCAGGGTACTCTTGCGCTTTCCCTCCTCCAGGACATTTTCTCCCTTCTCAGCCAGGATTTTCTCTGCCTGGGAAGATGTCAGCCCCTGTTCCGTTACCTGAAACTGGCCGAGTATCTCTTCTTTTGTCTGTTGATACCATTCTTTCATGTACTTTCCTCCTCGTTGTGAGCACTTAGCTCCCATCCTTTAGGCGCTTACGTGCGATTCATGTCATCTCCACTCAGCGGTCGTCCTTTGACCACTTAGTGGAGTGGCTCGTAATGAGTTCTTAGTCTATTATGCGCGTATCCCTGCGCCAAAATGCCATGTGCATGGCAAAAAAGCAATTCAAAAAAACATTTATCCGCCATGCTCCGGCACCGGGAAACCCACAAAAAAAGACTTCTATGGATGGCTGCCAGGATATGTAACATATCTGCAAACCACGCATAAAAGTCTTGTAACCGCAAAGGCATATATTGCCAGGTTCCGTTGGAACCGAGGTTGTTGACAATATATCTAAACTACTCCCTTTCGAGCTGTTCCGCATTCATTATGAATTTTTATTGAGTTTATCCTTTTTTTCCGGAAATGTCAAGGGGGTTTTAAAAATTTATATTATATTTAACTGCCCTCATCTTCATCCTTTTTGGGTGCGCCCAGACGATAAAAAGGATATCTTTTATTGGTGCTATTTTTCTGTCAGGTCATTTCAGAGCGCCCATCAGTCATAGGACGGCTCTCCCTCGCCCCCAATCCGTTTTCTTCCCAGCTGGTACACCACCTTGTAGAAGGTAGGCAGAAGAATCAGGGTAAGGACCATGGATGCCATAAGGCCGCCGATATTTACCAGAGCAATACCCTGCATCATCTTGCCGGCCCTTCCATAGGCCAGGGCATTGGGTATCATGGAAATGACCGTTGTCAGGGTTGTCATGAGAATGGGCCTCATACGGATGGCTCCCGCTTCCACCAGCGCCTCCATAAGTGGCACACTGACCAGCATGGATACCATGCTGATGGGGCTGCCGGTCAGGTACAGAAGGCCGAAGGAACCAATCAGGCTGAAGGGAATGGTCACCATGACCATCAGGGAATACTTGGGTGACTCAAACTGTATGCCCATGACAATGAATATAAGGAACACGCCTGTAACCAGGGCGCCTCCCAGCGCTCCCAGCTCCTCCCCCATCATTTCGTCCATGCTGTTGGTTGCCGGGCTGAAAACGATATTATAATACTTCTTAAGGCTTTCCATGCATACTCCGGCCATACTTCGGTCATATTCCGCGCCCTGCCACTCTGCCCCCTGATATTCAAAATCCGCCGGAATCTCTGCATATTCCTTTTTCCTGATTCGCAGAACACACAGTGACAGGAGAAATGACAGCTGCTGGTACCCCAGCCATATCAAATCCCCACAGGAACTTCTCTGTCTGGCTTTTCAGTGTCTGGTCCCCAAACTCATGACGCTTTCTGGATATCCTGCTTTGCCGCGTCCCAGTCCTTACCTTTCATGAGACAGACACCTTTGTTGCTCTTAGAGACAATCTTTCCCAGTCCGTGTTCTTCCAGAAAACTTCCCAGCTGCTTGAGGTCGTTCCTGATGGTCTTAAGGGAACATTGCACATCTGCCGCCAGGCGCTCCACAGTCACAAATCCATCTGACCTGTACAGCAGCTTCAGAATTTTATATTGCCGTTTCTGCATCATGTTCCCTCCTGTATCCTGTTCCATTGTCCTGCCATCCCTTCGATATTCTTATATTAACAGCTTTCCCCTATTTTCTATTTCCAAAATATTGACAGAAAGCTTTGGTTTTCTTCAATAGTTTTTCCAAAATCCATGTTGCGCCTTTTATTGGGGTCCCACAAGAGATTGTTAATGCAAGGGTTCTCCAACTGGAGAACTTACCTTTAATATAAAAAAAAGCACCGCCCGGATAAGAAATCTTAATATCTCTTATCCGTTTGCGATGCTCCCTTTATTAGTCATTCTAACAGGTTTCTGTTACCATTTCATGCAGAATCACCTCATCCGTCTTTTTCATGCCATCCCGTGCAATGACAGAAATGGTATGAATAGTTTCTTCGAAATCATCTTTGACAATCCCATCTCCTGGTTGGAAACTCTTACCGGCTTTGGCCTGCTGATACGCCAGAAATGCATTCCTCAGGCTGGACGCAATCTTCATTGCACAGGAAGGTTTTGCGCCATCACAAATCAGACCCGAATTCACTACTAACGAATTTGTAAGCAATTCCCTGATGATTTTTTCACCTTCCCCACTCAGGAATGCGATTCCTGCAACAGAAGCAGATGATGCAGACACAACCCCACAATAAGCTGATAATTTTCCGATTCCCTGCTTCATATACAGGCCAAGCAGATTAGCAAAAATCAGAGCCCGGTATAACTGATTTTCCTCACAGTGGTGTTCTCTAGCATAAAGGATAATCGGAACAGACACGGTAATGCCCTGATTTCCAGAACCAGAGTTGATAACAACCGGCTTCTCACAACCGCTCATTCTGGCATCCGAACCGGCCGAAGCATAAGCAACCATCTTTTCCACAAAATCATCTGGGCGCTTATCCAACACCAGTTTTCCAATATTGGAACCCCAATTATTTTGAATGCCTTCTTCTGCAATAGCGATATTATATTCGATTTCCATATCCAGAATCGGCCGGATTTCACTGTAATCTGTATTTCGCGCAAAATCGTAGATTTGTTCAAATGAAAAGTTTATTGTGTTTTCTTTTGAACTGTTTTTGTCCTGCTTATACAGAATCTCTTCATTTCTTTCAATCAAAGTAATATTAGTATGAGAATCTTCTAGCACAACTTTTGCATAGTCGTCGCCGCTGTGTTCTTCAACCTCAATATAGAGATTCGAAACACCTGGAACCAGTTCCGTATGTACGATTCCCTGCTCAATCAATGCATCTGCCTCACAGAGCCTGCTCTTATCGACATTCTCTAATACCCGTAACTTCTTCTCCGCATCTCCCAGAAAAGCTCCGGTTACCAGTGAGATTGCGATTCCTTTTCGTCCGTCAGTTCCCGGCACTTTTATGCTGTTGGCATTTTTAATCATACTGCCAGATAATCTTGCTATAATTCTGTCAGGATTCGTTCCCAGTACTTCCTTTGCCTTAGCGGCTGCGTATGCAAGTGCAATCGGTTCTGTACAACCAAATGCAGGCACAATCTCCTGTTTAAAATATTCAATGTAATTCATGCTTTATACCATTCCTTTCGCTTCGCTCAAGGCACAAACAAGTACAAGTGCGCCTAAAAGTTCTCTCTATTTTTCACTCTTCACTCCTTACTCATTCTCCAATCCGTACTCGATTACATATTGAACAAAATATTCTACTCCAAGTTTTAAGACGTTTTCATCAATATCAAAATACGGGCTATGCTGCGGAAATCTCCCTTCTGGATTACTGAATCCACCGCCCAGCATCAACAGACATTTCGGGTTTTTATATTTTGCAAAATCCTCTCCACCCATCTGCTGTTCGTAATCAATAAGTTTATCCTCACCGAATACTTTTGCTGCCGCACGGCGTCCTGTATCAACACATTCCGAATCGTTAATCATTGCTGGCGGTCCCCAGTGATATTCCACTTTAATATCCGTTCTGGTCGAAATGGCAACACCCTGAGCCACACGGTTTAAGATATCCGGATAATGGTTTCTCAGCTCATTATTAAATGTTCTGCAGGTTCCCATTAAATGCGCGGAATTCGGAATAATGTTAAATGTGGTACCTGAATGGAATGAAGTTACGCTGACTACAGCCGTATCCAGTGGGCTGACTTCTCTGCTGACAACCTTCTGAAGTGCACCTACCAGTTCTGCACCTGCTACTACCGGATCAATGGTCTGATGTGGCAATGCACCGTGTCCGCCTTTACCGTTGATAAAAATGTCAAACGTATCTGCAGCAGACATAACCGGGCCATAACGAAGAGATGCATAACCTGCTTCAATCTGACTCCAGATATGAAGTGCAATTAAACGGTCACATTCCAAAATCTGCTCCTCATTTTTCATGTAAGCTGCTCCACTGTCTTCGATAAATTCCTCTGCTGGCTGGAACAGCAAACGTACAGTCACAGTCAGTTCATCTTTTATCTTGGAAAGGATTTTTGCTGTTCCTAGTAACATTGTGATATGTGTATCATGGCCGCAGGTATGTGCACAGCCTGAAACCTTTGATTTATATTCGCAATCTACCAGGTCATCCATTGGAAGCGCATCAATATCTGCACGGATTCCAATGATATGATCGTCGGACTTTTTGCCGCGGATTGTGGCGATTACGCCGGTTTTTGTAGAAGCAATGTACGGAACATCCAGTTCATCCAGATATTCCATGATTTTTTTCTGTGTGTTATGCTCCTCCCATGATTTCTCCGGATTTTCATGGAAGTATCTTCTTAATTGGATTAATTCATCTTCGATTATTTTAATCTGATTTTTAATTTCCATAGTCTTCCTCCTAGAACGGTCCATAATTAATTTTAGTTGCAATAACCAATGAAAGTACACTTACAACTGTCAGTATCGTAATCAGCGGAGTAACAAACTTCCACCATTTTTTTAACGGAATCTTCGCAATTGTCAGGAAGATTAACAGGGTACCGCTTGTAAACCATAAAGAGTTTGTAAGTCCATCACCAAACTGGAAAGCAAGAATCATGGTTTGTCTGGTCATACCAACAATGTCTGCCAGCGGAATCAGAATCGGCATCAGAGCCATTGCTTTTGCAGAACCGGAGGTAATCAGTCCATTGAACAGCGCGATAACAAACATAACTGCAATTGCTGTAATGGAGCTCGGAAGTTCCATAAGCGGTTTGGAAATTGCATTGATAATCGGGTCGATAATACCAGAACTTGTCAATATCCACTGGATACCTCTTGCAAGACCGATTACCAGCGCCGGTCTCAACCCGTCTTTTGCACCATCGATAATGCAGTCAATAATCTTATCAGCACTCAGTTTATTGATGACACCAGCTGCAATTGCTGTAAATAAGAAACATGCAGACAAGTCATTCATGGACCAGCCAAATTTTGCGACACCTGCAATTGCCGCAATAAACGTAATCATGAACACTGCAAGAGAAACACTCTGTCTTTTGGTCAGCGGATTCTTTGCGATATCACTATAATCAATTCTGAATTCGCTGTCATCAATATCTGCAGTAATGGAAGCTGCTTTATCGCGTTTTACTTTTCTTGCATATTTCAATACGTAACAAATAACAATTATGTCAAAAATTACCAGCAGAATAAAGCGGAATAAAAAGCCTGAGAACATTGGTAACTCAGCAATTTCATGGGAGATACCAACCGTATAGACACTGGTAGGTGAAATGGAAAAGCTAATCATATCAATCATTGCAGAGCAGGCGACACCAGTCATCAAGTCATAACCGAGAGCCAGACACAGTGATATGATAATAGGAATAAACGGTACAATCTGCTCATTCCATCCCAAAAATCCACCAAAACATGCAAAAATAACCATGATTAAGACTAGAATTTTTTCCGAGCCTACTTTTTCTGCACTCGTTAAGATTTTTGCCACACTTTTATCCAAGGTGTTGGTTCGTTTATAAACTTCGATACAACCGGCAACTAACATTACCAGGAACATCATTCCTGCAGAAGCCTCCAGTCCGTTTGGAATTGCCTGGAAAATAGCCTGCAGTCCTAAGTAAGTTTTTTCAATTGCGTGGAAAGAATTGGGTACAACAATGGTTCTTCCCCCGACAACCTCACGTTCAAAAGCACCAGGGCTTATGAAAAACGACAGGATGTAGCAGGCAACAATAACACCAAAAACAATAATAAATGCGTTAATACTCTTACCCTTATTCTTTTTCTCCTTTGAATTTCCCATAATAATACTCCTTTTAGTTTTTCATATTACTTATCGCATTCTGCCGCAAATCGCCAGCATCACTTCTCCCTCCTTTTACATGTTATTTTCCCATAAGACAGAAACTGCGATTAAGAAATATGGTTATGTTGATTACTAATATAATAAGCAAATCGTATGCCAACTAATTTTGTCCAGAAAACAGCGAATCTGCGTTTCACTGGCTTTCGCATTTTTGCAAAATTGCTAATTTTTTTCTCACTTGTGCAAATAAGTAAAATCTGACTGTTTTTTCCAAATCTATTCACCAATAACAGATATCTTTTGTGTAACTTTACAAAAAATTGGAGATGTGTTATATTATGATGGGTGATCTATTATGTATAAAATCGAGAAAAATTCTCCTCAGGAAATAGCAGATGCAATCCAGTCTTTGCTTCTTCTGGATGTTACAATTGTAGACAAAACTTTGAAGCGAATTGCAGCGACCGGTAATTACCGACATTTAGTGGGGGAATATTTACCGAAGGGCTGTTCTTATGAATATACTATCAATTCAAAGAAAACCGAAATAATTACAGAAACTGCATTAAGCTCACGCTGTGCCCATTGCAAATCCGCTTCCATATGCAAAGAAATTGCAACCGTAGGCTATCCAATTATATCTCGTGACGGACAGGCACTCGGCGCTATCGGTCTGATTGCATTTAAAGAATCTCAATGGATGTATATCAAGGAAAATCAATCCACTATAACCCGTTTTTTAGGCAAGCTTGGAGAATTGCTGGCTGGTAATCTTGCGTATGAAGAAACCATTAAAAATCTGTTTCTCCGCAACCAGGAAATTACAACTATCGTGAATTCTCTAGATTATGGTCTATGCTTAGCAGACACTAATCAGAGGATTACCATTGTAAATAAACAGCTTACAAAGCTCCTAAATCATTCCGAGCAGGATCTGATTGGAAAAAGAGTTGATGAAATCTTTTACCCCCCCCCAATCGCAGACTCTCCTGGAGACGGTACTATGACAGTAAAATCCAGACTGGCGGACCCGCGTATCCGTTTTTCCATAAAGATGATTATCACTCCGATACACGAAGATATCCGCAATTATGTTCTTCAGGTTTCGCGTTACTCCAATGAGTTGATGAACGCATATAATATTATTGAGCGAAAAGATGAGATTAATTTTTCTGATATCTGCGGAGATAGTGCTGCACTTCAAAATATTATAACACTGGCCAAACAAATCTCCACAGGCGATTCTTCTGTACTGATTCGCGGAGAAAGCGGGACTGGAAAAGAATTATTTGCCCGGTCAATCCACTATGCCTCTAACCGCAGGCATAAACCGTTCGTAGCTATCAATTGTGCATCTATTCCAGATACTCTGCTGGAGAGCGAACTATTTGGATATGAAAGAGGCGCGTTTTCCGGAGCTAATACGTCAGGAAAGGCGGGACGCTTTGAACTGGCAAATGGAGGAACTTTGTTTTTAGATGAAATCGGTGATATGCCGCTCCACTTACAGCCAAAACTCCTTCGTGTTTTACAAGATGGTTCTTTTCTAAGACTTGGTGGAAAAAATACGATTAAAGTTAATTTCCGGCTGATTACCGCTACCAATCGAAATCTGGAAAACATGATTAAAAATAAGGAATTTCGTGAAGACTTATATTTTCGGTTAAATGTAATACCAATCAATATACCGCCATTGAGAGAACGCAAGGATGATATTCCTCTTCTTGTAAACATAAAACTGGCTGAATATTGCCAAAAGCTGAATAAACCGCAAAAGAAGATTTCTAATGAACTGATGGAAGTATTTTGCAACGCCCACTGGAAAGGAAATGTCAGAGAACTGGAAAATGTGATTGAATATCTGGTAAATATATCGGAAAAAAACCTTATCACACCAAAATATCTACCTGATTACTTCAAAAGCATAGATATGAATCAGCAAAGCCATCGTATTCCTGACAGTGCAGAAATTCTTTCTCATATGGATGGAAAATCTTTAAATAATCTCACAGAATGCTTTGAAAAAGAGATTCTGATTTCCTATTTAAAACAATATGGAACTACAACCAAAGCTAAAAAAGAAATTGCAAATCAACTCAAAATCAACCTATCCACGCTATACCGCAAACTATACCGATATCATATTGATGATATGAAGAGATGAATACCGCAAAATTTGTTGCAAATGAACTTCGAAAAATGGGGCTGACTGTTTATGAGGGCATTGGTAAAACCGGTATCGTAGCGGATCTTAAAGCCGGAGAAGGCAAAACTGTTATTGGTTTAAGGGCAGACATGGATGCGATTCAGTTGGAAGAACCCGGAAAAGGTTCTAAGGCTATGATTGATGATGGACTGTTTGAAAAATATTCTATTGATGAGATTTACGTTCTACATAATATTCCGTTTATACCGGCAGGCGAGATACTGTTTTCCTCGAAAAAGGGCTTGGGGCGTACTCCGCCGCGGCCCCTTTTTCACTTGCCGCTTTCACCTGCCGCTTTCACCTGACAGTCTCACCCCGTCCGCACTGTCTATACCCCAACAGCCGCCTTCATCTGCTTTACATAATCGCAGACAGGTTCCACGCAGCTTATTCCGTACCTGGCAATCATTTTCACAATGGCGCTTCCCACGATTACCCCGTCTGCCTGCGAAGCCATTTTACTGGCCTGTTCCGGAGTGGAGATGCCGAATCCAATGGCGCAGGGCACATTCCGGCCCTGCTTTACGGTGTCCACCATTTCCTTAATATTCGTGGTAATCTCGCTTCGGACACCCGTAACTCCAAGTGATGATACGCAGTACACAAATCCATCGGATTCCCTGGCTATGGCCTGGGCCCGCTCCCTGGATGTGGGCGCCACCAGATAAATCAGGGTCATATCGTATTTTTTACACGCCGGCAGCAGTTCCTCCCTCTCTTCAAAGGGCATATCCGGCACAATCAGGGCGTCTATTCCACAATCAGCGGCATTTTTCATGAACTTATCCACACCGTATGCAAACACCGGGTTGATATAGGTCATAAATGCCAGCGGCACATCTGTTTTTTGGCGAATCCGGCGCACCGTATCAAATATTTTATCTGTGGTGGTTCCTGAGGCCAGGGACCGAAGGTCTGCTTCCTGAATGACAATTCCCTCTGCCACCGGGTCGGAAAATGGTATCCCCAGCTCAATCAAATCCGCACCGGCCTCTGCCATTGCAGGCACGAGTGCTTCTGTAACGGAAAGATCCGGGTCGCCTGCTGTTATGAAAGGTATAAATGCCTTCTTATTCTCAAAAACCTGCTGTATCCTATTCATAGAGTTCTACCCCCTTATATCTGGCAATAGCCGCCACATCCTTGTCTCCCCTGCCGGAAAGATTGATAACAATAATCTGGTCTTTACCCATGGAGCCAGCCACCTTCCTGGCATAGGCCACCGCATGGGCGCTCTCCACTGCCGGAATGATTCCTTCCATACGTGACAGATATTCAAAGGAATCCACCGCCTCATCGTCTGTCACAGGCACATACACTGCCCTGCCGCTGTCATGCAGCTGCGCGTGCTCCGGCCCGATGCCCGGATAATCCAAACCCGCTGAGATGGAATACACCGGTGCAATCTGTCCATATTCATCCTGGCAGAAGTAAGATTTCATGCCGTGGAAAATCCCCAGCCGGCCCGTTGCTATGGTAGCCGCGGTCTGCTCTGTCTCCACACCCAGTCCCGCTGCCTCACAGCCTACCAGCTTCACGTCCTTTTCTTCTATGAATTCATAGAAAGCTCCCATTGCATTGCTTCCGCCGCCCACACAGGCTATAACCATATCAGGAAGCTTTCCCTCCTTCTCCATAAGCTGCTCTCTTATTTCCCTGCCGATAACACTCTGGAAATCCCTTACCATCATGGGGAAGGGATGGGGTCCCATGACAGAACCTATGACATAATGTGTGTCGGAGATGCGGTTCGTCCACTCCCTGAGCGTCTCATTGACAGCATCCTTTAATGTCTGTGTTCCGCTGGTCACCGGATGTACCTTGGCCCCTAACAGTTCCATACGGTATACATTGAGTGCCTGGCGGTCCGTATCCTCCTTTCCCATGTAAACCTCGCATTCCAGTCCCAAAAGGGCTGCCGCGGTGGCAGTTGCCACGCCGTGCTGTCCGGCCCCTGTCTCGGCAATCACCCTGGTCTTTCCCATCTTCTTAGCCAGAAGGACCTGCCCCAGAGCGTTATTGATTTTGTGGGATCCGGTGTGGTTTAAGTCCTCTCTTTTCAGGTAAATCCTGGCTCCGCCCAGGTCCTTTGTCATCTTCTCCGCATAATAGAGACGTGACGGACGGCCTGTGTATTCCTCCAGCAGATACTTTAACTCAACCGTAAACCGGGGATCCTTTTTATAATACTCATATGCTTCTTCCAGCTCCGTGACAGCGCTCATCAGTGTTTCCGGTATGAACTGACCGCCATGGATTCCAAATCTTCCTCTTGACATTTCTGTTTCTCCTTTTCTAAAACAATTTTTCACCGCAGGGCCTGGGCCATTTCCTCCATCTTCCTTCTGTCCTTCCTGCCCCCTGTTTCCACCGCGCTGCTGACATCAATGCAGTAGGGGCCATGGGATACCGCCTGTCTTATGTTGCCCAGATGTATACCGCCTGCCAGAAAATAGGGTTTCGTAAGCTCTGGTATCATGTTCCAGTCAAACTGGGTGCCGCTGCCTCCGTACCTGTCCTTTGTATAGGTGTCCAGAAGCAGGTAATCACAGGGCAGCTCCTGGGCCTTTAAAATCTGTTCCCTGCTTCTGACCCGTACCGCCTTGATAACCGGCAGGCCGGTGTGTGTTTTCAGTTGTCTTATGTAAGCTTCATCCTCATCTCCGTGGAGCTGTATCAGGTCAATCACCCTTGCGTTTCCCCGGTCCTCTGACAGCTTCACTATCTCCTCCATGGGCGCATTGACAAATACACCCACTGCCTTGATTCTTTTATCCAGCTCCTGCCTTAACTGGGCAGCCTTATCAGGCGTAACCCTGCGGCTGCTCTCGGCAAATACAAAGCCGATATAGTCCGGCAGAATGTCATTGGCCGCCAGTATATCTCCAAACCGGCTCAGACCACAAATCTTAAGCCTGCATGTTTTCATAGTCAATCTCCCCGCATGTTTTACTCTGTCTGTCACGGTTCATGTCCGGCTCTACCCAATCCGGGACTTAAGTTCTCTGAGAGCCCTCTTTTTATCTGGTGCCCGCATCAGGGTCTCTCCCACCAGAACCGCATCTACCTGGTTCTCCGCCAGAAGCTCTATGTCCTCAGGCGTCCTGATTCCGCTCTCCGCCACAAATATGGTTCCCCGGTCCACCAGTTTTCTGAGCCTCAGGGCGTTTGTGAAGTCCACCTCAAATGTCTCCAGATTGCGGTTATTAATTCCAATTATATCGGATCCTGCCTCTGCCGCCATGGCCACCTCCCGGTCAGTGTGAGCCTCCACCAGGGAACTAAGGCCCAGACTGCCGCAGATGCCCATATACCGTTTCAGCTTTTCCATATCCATAAGAGAACAAATCAGCAGGACAGCGGAGGCTCCCAGCACCTTTGCCTCATAAATCTGATATTCATCCACGATAAAATCCTTGCGCAGCAGCGGAAGCTCTATCTCTCTATGGATTTCTTCCAGATACCGGTCTGCTCCTAAAAAAAATTCAGGCTCTGTCAATACGGATACGGCGTCCGCGCCAGCTTCCTGGTACTGCCTGGCTATTTCCACATAAGGAAAATCAGGAGCGATAAGTCCCTTTGAAGGCGAAGCCTTTTTTACCTCACAGATAAAGGAGACTCCCGGCTTAGACAGCGCCGCCTTAAAGGGATGTACTCCATTTGTTCCGTCCTCTCTCTTAATACCAGCCCTCTTTATGGCATCCCCCTTAATGCCTTCTCTCTCTCTGCACTCGCAGGCTGCCTTCATCATTTGTTCCAGTGATTTTACCTGTTTCCGCTGCTCCACCCGTTTCCCGGCGGACCGGGCAATGGTATCCAGTATCATGACGCCTTCACCTCTCCTGCCGCTTTTTTTGTTGCCTGGATAAATTCTTCCATCTTAGCCATGGCTGCTCCGGAGTCAATGATGTCCTGAGCCGTTTTGATACAGTCCCTCACCGTGCAGTCATCAATTCCCAGATATAAGCTGATGGCCGCGTTCAGAACCACCACGTCCCTCTTCGGCCCTTTCAGGCTTCCGGACAGGATATTCCTTGTTATCTTTGCATTTTCCTCAGGTGTGCCTCCGATGAGTTCTTCCAGACTGCATACAGTCAGGCCCAATTCCTCAGGCGTCATATCGTAAGCCGTAATTTTCCCGTAACGAATCTCACATACATGGGTGGGGCCGGTAAGTGTTGCTTCATCCAGTCCGTCTCCCCCGCATACCACCATTCCCCTGGTGACTCCCAGATTAGCCAGCACCTGAGCCAGCGGTTCCACTAAATCACGGCTATACACACCTAACAGCTGCATGGAGGCTCCTGCCGGATTGGACAGGGGGCCTAATATGTTAAATATACTTCTGATTCCGATTTCTTTCCTCACAGGAGCCGCGTATTTCATGGAAGAATGGTATGCCGGCGCGAACAAGAAACACATTCCGGTGTCCTCTAAGACAGTTTCAGCCTGTTGTGCAGTCAGAGCCAGCTCTGCCCCCAGCCTTTCCAGCACATCCGCCGCGCCGCTTTTACTGGATACGCTGCGGTTTCCATGCTTTGCCACCCGTATGCCTCCGGCAGCAGCCACAAATGCGCTGGTGGTGGAAATATTAAAGGTTCCCACCTCGTCCCCTCCTGTTCCCACAATGTCCATTACCGGAAAGGGCGGAGACAGCTTTACCGCCTTATCACGCATAACAGTGGCGCAGGCCGTAATCTCATCAATGGTCTCTCCCTTCATCCTCAGCGCTGTGAGAAAGGAAGATATCTGGGCCTGGGTGGCGTTTCCACTCATGATTTCATCCATAACTTCCTTTGTTGTTTCAAAATCCAGATTCTTATTTTCTACCAATTCATGGATTGCTTTCTGTATCATAGTCATCCTCCTTTTTTACAATACCTGATTTTTATTTCTGTTTTGTTCTGTCCCCCACAAATTACATTGCCTGTGTCGTCCGGATATTAAGGAAGTTCTCCAGTATCCTCCTTCCATCCGGCGTCAATATGGATTCGGGATGGAACTGCAGCCCATATATGGGATAGCCCCTGTGCTGAACTGCCATGACCTCCCCTTCCATACAATCCAGAGCCACCACTTCCAGTTCCTCCGGCAGGCTCTCAGGCACTGCCGACAGGGAATGATATCTGGCAGCCGGTATAACGGGCGGCAGGCCTTCAAATAACCTGCATCTGTTTCCCGCTTTTTCTGAAGCGGGGAACCTCCCGTCCTGTATATGACTGTCCAGCCTGATATCGCTCTGCTTGCCGTGCATCAGCTTCTTTGCATGGGCAATGGTTCCGCCGAATGCCTCGCATATTCCCTGATGGCCCAGACACACGCCCAGTATGGGCATTTTTCCCTTCAGCTTCATCACTGCTTCCTCCAGTATACCAGCATCCCGGGGATATCCCGGTCCGGGCGACAGAATCAGGTGGCTTGGCTTCATGTTCTCTATGTCATCTGCGGTTACCTGGTCATTGCGGACTACCTGTATATCCGGCTCAATGCTCCCAATCATCTGTACCAGGTTATAGGAAAAGCTGTCATAATTATCAATCAATACTATCATCTGTCATCTACCTCCCCTGCCTGAAGGATGGCCTGTATGACGGCCTTGGCTTTATTTGCTGATTCCTCGTATTCCAGTTCCGGAACACTGTCCGCCACGATTCCGCCTCCGGCCTGGACCGTAACCTTTCCGGCCTGCTTTACCGCCATGCGTATGGCGATACATGTGTCCAGGTTTCCGGTAAAATCCAGATATCCCAGAGCTCCGCCGTATATTCCGCGGGGAACGGACTCCAGCTTTTCTATAATCTCGCATGCCCGTATCTTAGGCGCTCCTGAAAGGGTGCCTGCCGGAAGCAGGGACTCCACCGCCGAACAGCCGTCCAGGCCGGGTTTTATATTTCCTTCCACCTGGGAACAGATATGCATGATTTTGGAATACTTGTGTATCATCTTGTACTCCGTCACCTCAACGGACCCGAACTCAGCGATGCGTCCAATATCATTCCTCCCCAAATCCACCAGCATATTGTGCTCGGAAAGCTCCTTTTCATCTGCCAGTAGTTCTTCCTCCAGCCTTCTGTCCTCCTCGTCCCCGTCTCCCCTTGGCCGGGAACCCGCTACCGGAAATGTAGTAAGGCGCCTGTTTTCAAGGCGGACCAGTGTTTCCGGTGACGTGCTGATGATTTCATCCTGGTCTATGTTCATATAAACCATGTAAGGGGACGGGTTGGTAGTCCTCAGAACCCGGTAGGCATTCAGCAGACTGCCTTCATAGGAACTGGTAAACTGCCTGGATATAACCGCCTGGAAGATATCCCCGTCCAGAATATACTCCTTTGTCTTTTCCACCGTATCGCAGAACTCTTCTTTGGAAACACTGCATACAAAGGATGGTTTCTCCGGCGAGGACAGCCTCTTAAGAGGTGTTGTATCATTGATAAGGGAAGCAATTTCCTGTATTTCCTCACAGGCCCTTCCATACTCCTTCAACAAATATTCCAGACCGCTGGAGGTGTTCCTATTTTCCCGGCCTTCACCACCCTTGCGGCCTTCGCAGCGCTCCTGCTCTTCACGGTTTCCCCGTTCCGTCCTTCCTGCCCTCTCTGTCCTGCCGGTTTTCATATTAACCACAATCTGAATCTTCTGTTTCAGGTGGTCATAGGCAATGACCTTGTCAAATAGCATCAGGTCAAAGTCATTGGCCCCGCCTCTGCTGATATGAAGGGTGGGCTCTGCGTACTCAATCATTGCATACGCAAAATACCCTACAAATCCACCGGTAAAGGGCGGCTGTCCTTTCAGCCTGGGCGCCTTGTACTGTGCCAATATCTCACGAAGCACATCCATGGGATGAGCTGTCTGTATTTCCCTGGACGGGAACCGGCTGACATGGCTCTCAATCTTCACCTTCCCGCAGCGGCAGGTAACACGCATCACCGGATTATATCCGAGAAAGGAGTAGCGTCCCCATTTTTCGCCGCCCTCTATGCTTTCCAACAGGTAAAAACGGCTGCTCCGCTCCGCTATACGTCTGAGCAGTGTTATGGGCGTCACTACATCCGCGTAAATCTCGCGGCAGATGGGAATTATATCGTATTCCCCTGACAGACTTAATATTTCATCACAAGCTGGGATTATCATTTACCTTAACTCCTTTCCTTCTTGCCGGCTGTTTATTCTAAACCTTTCACCATTCCCGGGTCCGGGCGTCACATTCATCAAAAAAAGAAGCCCTTATCCCTGCCGACTACATCTGTAATCAACAGGGACAAAAGCTTCTTCCGGCTTCTGCGGTACCACCCTGATTGGCGCTTTCCATGTCCTGCACGTTCCCCGCCATCCTCCGGTCCGGGAAATAAAAAAGCATCAAGTTAAATTTAACCTGATGCTGTGTCATCGAACAAAGAAATAAAATACGCCCGCTCTGCAACGCACCATCATGCGTTCTCCCTGGTAACGGTGGGATACCCGTCAGCCCATACTCCCATCAGCCATATCTCTATGCCCCTGGTTTCCAGCTGCCCTCGCAGGTCCATTCAGACTCTAATCCAATGCTCCCTTACACCGGCCGGAAGCTCTCTGCGCCTGGAATTACAATCTTACTTACTCCTACTCAACAGTTTTTTATGTTTTGTTGAATGTTGAACTCATTATAATCAGCCTATTTTCAAATGTCAATGGTTTTCTTGAAAGTTTTTTATATTTTTCTCATTTTCTTACACTGATCCCGCCCTGAGGTCCCGCCTGGGCATTCCGGCTATCTCCGTCATTGCCTCTGCCAGCTTTTCTGTTGTCTCCCGTATATTCGGCGCCCCAAATATGCCTGATACAATGGCTGCTCCCGCTGCATGGCTGCCGGCCAGGCGCCCTATGTTATCCAGGCAGATTCCTCCGATGGCCACCACAGGAATGTCCACACTGTCGCAGATTGCATTCAGGGTCTCCATTGTCATGGGCCGCGCATCTGCTTTTGTACTGGTGCCGAATATGGCTCCGCTGCCCAGATAATCCGCGCCTGCTGCCTGGGCTGCTCTGGCCTGGTCCACTATTTTTGCCGTAACCCCCAGTATACGGTCAGGTCCCAAAAGCCTTCTGGCCTCAGATGCCTCCATATCGTCCTGCCCCACATGGAGCCCGTCCGCGTGACAGGCCAGGGCCAGCTCCAAATTGTCGTCTATGATAAGGGGCACATTATATTTTTCTGTGATTTTGCGGATGGCGCAGGCCGTTCTCAGCACTTCCTCAAAATTCCCTTTGTCCAGTTCCTTTTCCCTGAGCTGAACCATGGTTGCGCCGCCTTTTAACGCCTCCTCCACCTGCTCCTCCAGAGAAAGCTTCCCGGTCCATGCCTTATCGGTTACTGCATAAATCAAAAGCTGTTTTCTATCGAATCTCAATTTTCTTACCTCTCTCCAGTGTCTCGTCATCCAGAAGGCTCATTTTGTCCATCAGATACATGCGGAATGTACCTGTCCCGCCTCCCCTCCCCGCAGTCTCTCCGGCCGCCAATTCTCCGCAGAGCCCGTGCGCGCTGAGGGCCATGACCACAGCTTCTTCCAGAGGGCCGTCCGGTCCCAGTTCCCCATACAGACCGCAGAACGCTCCCATAAGCCCGTCCAGCATACAGCCGCTGCCTGTAATTCTGGCCATCCAGGGATGGCCGTTTCTGACAATGAACCTTCTTTCTTTTCCGGCCACCACATCCTCTTCCCCGGTCATGACCACAACCGCGCCTGTAAGGTCCCTCAGGGAACAGGCGGTTTCCAGGCGGCTCTCAATCGTACCAAAGGTTCCCGAATCCACGCCGCAGGTATTTCCCGCCTCATGTCCCCTCAGTTCCTGGTTCAGGGCCCGGATTTCCGCCTCATTTCCCCGGATGACAGAAGGAGCGGCCTTCCGGATCATATCAATGGCTGTCTGTCTGCGAAACCGTGATGCAGTGACTCCTACCGGGTCCAGGATAACGGGAAGGCCCAGAACGGCAGCTTTTCTTCCCGCTGCCTCCATGGCCGGTATGGTTTTTTCTTCCAGGGTTCCCAGATTAAGGACAAGACTGCTGCAGATGGAGGTAACGTCCTCCACCTCATGCAGCCCCTGGGCCATAACAGGGGAACCGCCTGCGGCCAGCACCATATTGGCCACATCCCCTGCCGTAACATAATTGGTTATACAGTGGACCCTGGGAGAGCGCTCCCTTAAGTCCTTCATCCATTGTCTCCGCGTCATCTGATTTATCCTTTTTCCTGTTATCTTCCCATGGCTTTGCCGGTCTGTACATCCAGATCCAGCATCCGCCTCATATACTGAAACGCGCCGGACTTATACAGCACCCCAATCAGGAACGCGGCAATGACCGTGCCGCACATGGTGCTCATAAGGAATGGGATTACATAGGCAAAAATGGCCGCTTCCTTCCCCATAACCAGTGTGGCCACCGGATAGCAGAGCATTCCGCCCAGTATGCCGGTGCCAAACACTTCCCCAAAGTAGGCCAGTGTCAGCCTGCCGAAACGCTGGTACAGATACCCTCCTAAAAATGCTCCCACCATACTTCCCGGAAATGCCAGCAGACTGCCCGTCCCCATCAGATTCCTGATAAACGATGTGCAGAACGCCATCCCCACGCCATACCACGGCCCAAGAAATACGCCGGCCAATACATTGGCAAGGTGCTGAATCGGAAAACATTTGGATGCCCCTATGGGGATGGAAAAGCCGGATAAAGACACGGCCACCGCTGTCAGCATGGCGCTTACCGCCAGTTTCTTAATGTTTACTTTCATAGTCATAGTCATACCTCCATGTTTTTTACTCGGAGCCCGCCTATCTTCCTGGTAGAGAGGCATATTCTCTGGTACAGCGGCGTATTGCCTGCACAGCTCTAAAGCCCTCATATGTCCGAACCGCGGTGAAGGCTGAAAAAAGCCCATACCGCGCGGGATATGGACTTAAATTACGCATTTAATACACATACATGTCTCATATTTCCCTACGTTGGCATTACCCAAATCAGGTGCGATAGGTCGAAGTTTGATTACTTCCTCTCAGCCTGCTTCACAAGCTCCCTGTTGTTATTTAGCATAGCACCGGACTATTTATTTGTCAATCAGTAATGAATGAAGCCAGATAAGGAGAAAACTCAAAAATGTGTTTAAGACAGCAGGCACAATAAAGTTATATACACCAATCTTCTGACAAGCGGCAGGCTGAACGCCTACCTTGCGGAGATTAATAAACAGGCGCAGGAACGCTTTGAAAGGCTCGTAGAGCAAATGAAGCAAGCACAGGGCATAACGGAACAGCTAAAGGCAAAAAATGCCTTGGAATGGACAGGACGCCTTAATAATATAAGGGCTTGTGCAGGGGAGATTGTGGAAACGTAAATCATTTACGCATAGATGTAACGCATAAAGAACTGAAATTGGAGAGCAGGTATATAAAGTTTCTTGCTCTCTTTTTTAAGGAAAAAGCGGCTGAAATATAGGCGCTGCAATGAGGAAAATCGTTACCATCATTGTTTTTCGGGTGGTAAAAATTATGTGGCCGTTTGAGTAGAAACTACAAGTTACGAGATAAAAAAATCATATATGCTCGCTTGGTTGATAATGGGAAGAAAAATGATTATAATAAATATTGACGCATCGTGTCAGGTTTTTGGTAGTATTCTATTATCATCAAAGGGAGGAACTGACAATGCAGGAAAGCAGATTATTTAAGATTGTGTATTATTTACTCGATAAAGGACAGGCTACCGCTCCAGAATTAGCAGAAAAATTTGAAGTATCTGTAAGGACAATTTACAGAGATATTGACGCTTTAAGCGGCGCGGGCATTCCCGTTTATGCAGAAGCAGGGCGAAACGGCGGCATTCATTTAATGAATGATTTTGTTTTAGATAAAGGGGTGCTGTCTGAAGAAGAAAAGCAGGAAATTCTAACAGCCCTGCAAAGTATCAATTCTATGAACAATATCGACAACAATCAGACATTGCAAAAACTTTCTGCAATATTTAATATGAGTTCGGAAAACTGGCTTGAAGTGGATTTTTCCAGATGGGGCAATCATGGAACGGACAATGGGAAATTTGAATTGCTAAAATCAGCGGTAATTCATCGAAAGTGCGTAAAAATAACCTATGCAAATTCCAGCGGAATAATTAACGAAAGAATTGTCCAGCCGTTAAAAATGTCATATAAGTCTATGTCATGGTACTTAAAAGCATATTGCATGGAAAAACAGGATTATCGTATTTTTAAGCTGACCCGTATGATAGATTTAGAAATGCTCACGGACGGTTTTTGCAAAAGCTCTTTTCCAGAATTAGATGAATCATTAGGGCAAGCCTACAATACAATCGTACTGCGTTTCCAGAAAAATATGTCATACCGTGTTTATGATGAATTTGATAAAACCCAAGTAAGTAAAAAAGAAAATGGGGATTTAATCGTATCCGCCCCAATGCCAGAAGATGAATGGCTAATCGGGTTTTTATTGTCATTTGGAACACAAGTAGATATTATAGAGCCTGCATATCTGAAAGACATTGTGGCAGAGCAGGCAAAGAAAATTTATGAGAAATATAAATCTTGACACAGGGCGTCAGTATATGTGTGATATAATTTGCCTGTAAATTCTATTTGAGAAAGCGGGGAGTGAAAGTGAAACATGAATGGAAAAAGCAGGAGAAAGAAATATATGGTGTAAAAACAAAACCTTGTGTTGTTGATGTTCCTGCTCAAAAATATATCATTGTTTCTGGCAATGGAAATCCTAACGATGAAATCTTCTCAGATAAGGTTGCGGCTCTGTTTTCGATGGCATATAAAATTAAAATGGCATATAAAGCACTTGCCGAAAAAAGCAACGAAATAACAGATTATACGGTATATCCGTTAGAGGAAATATGGAACATGGTTATAAGCGTATGGGGAAAGAACACCGTGAAATATATTTGAATAATGCTAACCGTACAGAAAAAGCCAACTTAAAAACAACCTTGAGATACAAGGTTACAGATATAGAAAAATAACAACATACTGTTATAAAAGAGAAAAGGAAATGAATATGGGCAGACCAACAGCAAAAACAGATTTACTAACAGCCGCTACCGCTAATTATGAAAAGTTAAATACTCTTGTTTCTGAGCTGACAGAAAAAGAATTATCAACTTCGTTTGATTTTTCAGGTGATGAAAAAAAGAAAGAAGCTCATTGGAAAAGAGATAAAAATCTTCGTGATATTTTCATTCATCTCTATGAATGGCATCAGCTTTTGTTAAACTGGGTATATTCCAATCAGAATGGCGATAATAAACCGTTTATTCCAGAGCCTTATAATTGGAAAACCTATGGAGATATGAATGTGGAGTTTTGGAAAAAACACCAGTCCACATCGTTAGAGGATGCAAAAATTATGTTCCAGCAATCCCATAACGAAGTAATGAAGCTGGCGGAAACCTTTTCAAATGAGGAATTATTTTCTAAAGGCGTTTATAAATGGGTAGGCGGAAGTACGCTTGGTTCTTATTTTGTCAGCGCTACTGCAAGTCATTATGATTGGGCAATGAAAAAATTGAAAGCACATAGGAAAAACTGCGCCAAAATGTAGGAAGGACATATCATGCACTTTGTGAAGGCAAAAGGAATATTATCTGCTAAAAATGGAATTAATTTGTACCGGGGCTGCTCTCACGGGTGCATTTATTGTGACTCCAGAAGCAAATGCTATCACATGGAACACGCTTTTGAAGATATTGAAGTCAAAGAAAATGCGATTGACTTGTTAGAGTATGCTCTTACTCATAAACGCAAGAAATGTATGATAGGCACAGGCTCTATGACTGACCCGTATATTCCATTAGAATTGGAAATAGGAAATGTCAGAAAGGCTCTGAACTTAATATATGAGCATGGCTTTGGCTTCTATTTGCGTTTCTTTGAAGAAAAGAACGATAGTAGGCAATTAAGTATTTGGGATTGGGAAGTAAGATAAATATGAGTGCTGCTTATCAAACAGAATGGATACACTGTCCTGTTTGCAGCAATAAAACCCCTGACAAAATTAGAGAAGATACAATATTGAAAAACTATCCAGCAATCACGGTTTATTAGCTCTATTCCTTACCGAATAAAATATCTGTCCACAGGGCATACTATAACATTTGCCCAAAATCCCCGTTAAAAGAAAATTCAAGACTGGAGGATTAAAAAAATTGAGCAGAGAAAAATCAGAAAAGAATGTGCGGAACATTCCTGTTACCGTCCGACTGAACGAAGAAGAAAGCCAAAAATTATAGCAGTATGCTGCCGCTTGCGGTCTGTCCGTAGCGGAATTTATGCGGCAGTTATGCAAAGACAACGCCCCACAGCCAGAGCCGTCGGCGGAGTTCTGGCAGTTGCTAAACCACCGCCGCCGAAACCTGTAAAGAAATTGAAGATTTTATACTGGAATTACAGCATACTTTCACATCTCCGCAGTGTTTTGATGTGACCGCATTGCAGCATGAAGTTTCCTAGAAAGAAAAAAAGAGCCTGCGGCTCTTTACTTATGACCGGTGAATTATTTTTACACCCGTCACTTAGAGGGCTTAATATGCCCTGGCCTCCCTGGTAAGGACCAGGGTCTCTATGGCATATGCCACACCGTCCTGTATATTGGAACGGGTCTGGCATTTGGCGGTGCGTTTAATACTCTCCATGGCATTTCCCATGGCAACTGTATATTTTATATCCATGGACAACATGGAATAGTCATTCTCGCTGTCTCCTATGGCCATGATTTCTTCCGGTCTCACGCCCCTGGAGGCTGCGTAAAAAGCCAGAGCCCGGCCCTTTTGGGCATAGCTGTGGGTCAGCTCCAGGTTGGTGGCAAAGGAGGACGCAACCGCCAGTTCCGCTATACCGGACAGGCGCTCCTTAATTCTGCCCAGAACCTCCTGCGATTCATGGATGACCGATATCTTATAAAATGCCAGACCCAGCTCAAAGAGCCGTTCTTCCTCCACAAAGGAGAACCGGTCTCTCACTCCCTCATAGGTAAACTCCGCCATGGGAAGCAGCACATTCCGTTCAAAACATGCCCTAAACTGTGCCTCCCCGGCTGTGGTATAGCTGCCTCTGTCCGTCATGAAATCAAAGATAATGTCCTCCTTTTGGCAGCAGTCCAGGATTCCCCCTACCTGTCTCTCAGAAAGCCGTATCTCGTCCATGAGCCTGCCGTCCCAATCATACACAGCGGCTCCGTTCATGCACACCACAGGCGCCCTGAGTCCGGCCTCCTGCAGGGGCTCCAATGCGTCTATATAGCTGCGTCCCGTACAAATCAAAAACTCGGCTCCCATAGCCTTAAGTCCTTTAAGCGCACGCACATTCCTCTCTGAAATATGCCCGTCAGGGCGCAGGAGGGTGCCGTCCATGTCAATTGCAACCAGTCTTATCATATATGCCTGCTTTCTGTCAAATATTCTGTCATAGGTCTGTGTACCTGTCAACGACCCGCCTGCACAGGTCCGGCCGGTTAGTAATGATAGCGTCCACTTTCTGCCGCACCAGCATTTCCATATGCGGTTCTTCATTGACCGTCCATACATTCACTGCCAGTCCCTGCCTTCTGGCAGCCGGGATAAGATCCGGATCCTGCATGTGGTACAGGGCCGGATGCAGGGCATCCACCCCCACTGTACGCCGCCCATAGTCTGCCGCGCCAATCCAGCCGTCCGAGTACAGAAGCCCTGTCTTAAGGCCGCTGTTCAGTTCCTTAAGCCTTACCAGGCTGGGGTGGCAGAAGGATGAATAAATCACCCTGTCCTCCATCCCCATGGAAGCAGTGAGAGCCAGTACCTTTTCCTCAATCTCAGGGTAGAGTATGATGCCGGTCTTAAGCTCCACATTCACCGTCAGTCCCGCAGGCTTTAACAATTCATAGACTTCCAAAAGCGTAGGAATCCGGGCCTCCTTAAAGGCGGGAAACAGCCTGTTAAAGGACAGTTCCTTAAGCTGGGCCAGGGTATAATCTTTTATATACCCTGTGCCGTTGCTCACCCTGTCGATGGTCTCATCATGAGCCACCACAAGCTCACCGTCCCTGCTTAACTGGACATCCAGCTCCACCCCGTCGGCTCCCATTTCCGCTGCCAGCCGGAATGCCTCCAGTGTATTCTCCGGCGCGTAAGCCGATGCGCCTCTGTGGGCCCAAATCTGTGTCTTCATACTCAGTATACCCTCCGATCCATGATTATCATTCATTGAGCAGGTTATATTCCTCGATTGCCTTATTAATCTGCTGCGCCATCTTAGACGCAGCCTCATCAGGGCTGGTTCCATTATTAAGCATGTTCTCTATCTCCGTTTCAACCACCTGCCTGGCCTCAGGAAATACGCTGAGCAAAGCGCCTGCTGACTGGGGAGTGGAATCATGAAGCTGGTCAATAGCAGTACCGAACTGGGGATATTTTTCCAGATTCTCCTTAAATACAGGTTCCTCGTGGGCCTTCACAGTCACAGGGAAATATCCTGTCTGAGCGTTCCAGTAAGCCTGGCTCTCCGGTGAAACAAGGAACTTAACGAACTCCCATGTGGCGGCCTTCTTAGCCTCATCCTCATTGTTCAGAGCCCAGAGAGAGGCTCCTCCAATGGACACTCCGCCTTTATCGCTGTCACTGACCATGGGGAAATAAGCGGTTCCCACCTCGAACTTGCCATTTACGTCTTCCAGAATCTGCTTTAAGGAAGCAGTGGATCCAAGGGTCATGGCAGACTTGCCGGAGCTGAAATCTGCCAGTCCCGCGTCGCCGCCTCTGCCTACATTGGGAGCGTATCCCTTGTCGTACAGTTCCTTCCAGGCCGCCAGTGTCTTTGCTCCCGCTCCGTTCTGGTCAAATTCAACTGTTGTGGCAGCTGCCTTTCGTCCATTTCCGTTGTTTACATAATTCTGCCCCTGCTTGCAGGTAAACTGCTCGAAAAACCAACCGTAAATGCTCAGGGATATAGGTTCTCCGGCCCCGCCCTTGTTCACCAAATCACCGGCAATCCGGCCGATCTCCCCAAGGCTCTGAGGCGCCTGAGTAATGCCCGCCTTGTCAAACATATCCTTGTTGTAGTACAGCAAAGGCGTGGATGAGTTAAAGGGCATGGAATATAAGGTGTCACCTACAGTATAATACGCGGCGATGTTAGGTTCAATCTGTGTTTTATCCCATCCGTCCGCGTCGATTAACTCCTGCATGGGGACCACCCACCCGGAATCAATCATGAACCTGGTTCCAATGTCGTAAATCTGCACCAAATCCGCACCCATATTGCCAATCTGGGCGCTTTTCAGTTTGTTGATGGCATCGTCATACTCTCCCTGATACTGGGCCTCCACCTGGATTCCCATGGTGTTTTCTGAATTAAACTTATTAACCAGATACTCCAATGCTTCTCCGTTCACTCCGCCCATGGAATGCCAGAAGGTGATGGACGCGCCCTCTGCGCCTGCATTTTGAAAGGCATCTGTCTGGGAACCATCTGCCTGAGATGTGCCTGCCTGAGAACCATCTGCCTGGGATGTACCCGGCTGGGATGCGCCCGACCGGGAGCCCGGGTCAGCGGCAGCGCCCGTGCCCGCCGCCGGCGCACCGCACCCTGCCAGCATGGATACTGCCAGTAAAGCTGCAGCATAACCGATTAATCTCTTTTTCATAATTGTTATTCCTCCGTTTATAATTTATTCTTATTTCATTTGATTCCATAAACTTTTCCGGGTGTGCCTAACCTTTTACTGCTCCTGAGAACATGCCCCGTATCAGCTGTTTCTGTCCCAATATAAAGATGGAAATGGACGGCAGGATTATCATAACCACGCCTGCAATCATCAAGGTAATGGACTGGGCGTCCACGCTGTTTAACATGCTGATACCAATTTGCACGGTTCTCATTTCGTTGGATCCGGTCACCAGCAAAGGCCACATATACATGTTCCAGGCATTGATAAAGGTATACACCGCCATGGCCCCGATGGCCGACTTTGTAAGCGGAAGCAGGATGCAAAAAATGAACCTGAGATTTCCGCAGCCGTCTATCTTTGCGGACTCGTACAAAGAGATGGGAAATGATTTATAAAACTGCCGGAACAGAAAGATTCCCATTGCCGACGTAAGATAGGGCACAATCAGCACCTGATAGGAATCCAGCCAGTTCCACTGACTCACCGTCAGATAATTTGATATGATGGTGGCCTCTCCCGGAATCATCATGGTGGCCATTACCAGCATGAAAAGTACGTTTTTGCCCTTAAACTCCAGGAAGGAGAAGGAAAACGCTGCCAGGGAACAGGAAATAATCTGTCCCACTGTTATCAGTCCGGCTGTGATAAAGGAGTTGCACACAAACCTCACCAGCGGTATTTTCACCAGGGCCTGCCTGAAATTGTCCAACGTGGGCTGCCTGGGCACCAGATTCATTTCCGTGGTGAACAGTTCGCCAGGCGGCATGAATGCCACGCTGACCGCATACAGCAGCGGCAGAAGAATGAAAAGGGATACCAGCACATTGGCAGCAATCAGGGCTCCGGTCCTGACTCTCCTTACAGTCATGGCTTTTCGGTTGGCTTCCTCCTGTATTTTAATGATTTCCTCGCGGCTGACCCTGCCGCGGCCCTTTATGGCCAGTGTCTGTTCCATTAATAGCTGACTCCTTTCTTCTCTGCCTTAAACATCAAAAGCGTCATGACCATGATGATGGCAAACAGTATGACGGACTGCGCCGCCGCGCTGCCAAACCTGTAGTTAAAAAACGCATCCCTGTAAATGGAGTACACAATCAGATTTGTGGATTCCCCCGGTCCGCCCTGGGTCAGTATCTTCACCTGACCAAAGGACTGGAATGCCTGTATGATATTCACTACGATGGTATAAAACATGATTGGGCTGAGGCCCGGCAGCGTCAGCCGGAGAAATTTCTGAATCCCGTTAGCCCCATCCACGGATGCCCTCTCGTAGATGGTATCATCAATATTGCTGAGTCCGGCGCTGAAATACAGGAAGTTGATTCCACTGTTAAGCCAGGCTGTCAGCAGAGCCACACATACAAGCGCGTATTTGGGAGCATTGATCCAATTGATATTGAGTCCCAGCAGCTTGTTCATAATGCCGATGGAAGGATGAAGCATGATTTTAAATATCATGGCCGCGGAACTGGACGCGATGGCCATGGGCAGAGCATACGCCGTGCTGAATATACGGATTCCCGGAAATGCCTTATTGCACAGTACAGCTGCCAGGAGTCCCAGGGCCATGCTTCCCACCACCACGATTGCCACGAACAGGAAGGTCACTGCCAGACTGTTATAAAAGGAAGCCGACTTGAACAGCTCCACATAGTTGCCCAGTCCCACAAACAGCTTGGCCTGCCCCATTTTATTTGTCTTATAAAGACTCAGGTAAATGGTCTTGAAAAACGGGTAAAACAGGAATACGGCAAACACCAGGAGGGCCGGTAAAATATATCCATAAGGCCCTGCCTTTTTTAATAATGAATCTGATTTCATCACTGTCTCCTAATCAAATAAAATATTTTCTTCTGTCTGTATGTCAAAAAGCTTAATTTGAGGCATATCCACGTAAAGACGGAGAAATTCTCCCGGCTTCACCCGGCAGGACGCCGGCATTCTGGCCGACAGCTGTCCCGTATCCCCTGTATTCCCGTGAAGAAGCACCTCGCTTCCCAGCATTTCCCTGACACTTATGTAAGCTCCAATCCACCCGCTGCCATTTCCGTTCAAACCACTGGAACCGTTTTTCCCGCTGCATTCTTCCTGATGAAGATCTTCCGGCCTGATTCCCAGGGTTATCCGTTTTCCCGTGTACCCTTTGTCTTTCAGTTTGCTGGCCTGATATCCCTCCAGAGGAAGCCGCCACCCCTGTCCCAGAAGCCAGACTGTTCCATCCTCTTCCAGCACATCCACATCCAGAAAGTTCATGGTGGGGGAACCTATGAATCCCGCCACGAATTTATTTACAGGATTCCGGTAAAGCTCTGCGGGAGGCGCTACCTGCTGTATCATTCCCCGGTTCATGACAACAATACGGGTACCCAGAGTCATGGCCTCCACCTGGTCATGGGTCACATATATGATGGTGGCGTTAAGCTGTTTGTGAAGCTTTGCGATTTCCACCCTCATCTGGGCCCTCAGCTTGGCATCCAGGTTGGACAGGGGTTCGTCCATAAGATAGGCCTTTGGCTTTCTCACAATAACGCTTCCGATTGCAACTCTCTGCTTCTGTCCTCCTGACAATGCAGCCGGCCTGCGATCCAGCAGATGGCTGATTTCCAGGATTCGTGCTGCCTCCCTCACCCTGGCATCGATTTCTCCTGACGGAATCCTGCGTACCCTGAGTCCAAAGGCCATGTTCTCATACACCGTCATATGGGGATATAAGGCATAATTCTGAAATACCATGGACAGATTCCTGTTTTTAGGCTCGACCATGTTCATCAGGCAGTCATCCATCCATAATTCCCCTGAGGAAATATCCTCAAGTCCCGCAATCATTCTCAGCGTTGTGGATTTTCCGCAGCCCGATGGCCCTACAAAAATAATCAGCTCTCGGTCCTTGATATCCAAATTAAAATCCTTGACCGCATTTTGCCCGCCTTTATAGGTTTTACATACATTTACCAGTGAAATATCCGCCATTTCCGTTCCTTTCTCTCTTGCAAATCTATCTATAGATTCTAAATTATTCAGGTAAAATCCAAAAGCAGGTTCGCGTAAAATGGAGGTAAAAACAGGTAAAGTTTCCTGGTTATTCCCGTATGCGGCAATGGATATGGCTTATATGGAGGGCTGAACACATATGAAAAAAGGATTCTGCAATGCGGCGGCTGCCTGCCTTGCAAAATCCTCTGTTGTTTGCTGAAATTGTTATGATTTGAACCGTGAGGTTTGAACTACGGCATTCAATCCTGGTATCTGTTTTATGCCATATTCAAAATACGCTTCATCTTGGTGACCTCGCCGTCCAGGTGATTCACCTTTAAATGATACATGGTGTTAGGATGTAATTCCTTTAAAGCTTCATCCAGTTTACGGTCCAGGTTCAAATGCCCCTCCGCAACCAACTGGATATTCCTGTTTGTCTCATTTTCCAGGGTAATCTCTATGTTTGTTACCCTTTCTTTGAGCGACTGTACGTCCTCTTTAAGTGTCTGTACGTCCTCTTTAAGTGTCTGCACGTCCTCTTTAAGTGTCTGTACGTCCTCTTTGAGCGACTGTACGTCTCCTTTGAGTGTCTGTACGTCCTCTTTAAGTGTCTGCACGTCCTCTTTGAGCGACTGTACGTCCTCTTTGAGCGACTGTACGTCTCCTTGCAGCAACCGCACATCTTCTCCTACCGAGGCAAGGCCTCCCTCGATCCCTCCTAACTTCTGAAGGATCAAATCCATCTTCTGATTTTCCGTCATTTTCCCATCCTTTCTCTTATGCAATGGCTGCTAACCATTGCAGCATCCAACACCTCTCCAAATATCAGATGCCCGTAAAGGCTGATTCCATTATACTATACCGGAAGCTCAATAGCTAGGCCGAATTTTAAAAAATTACAGCAGGCTGTTTCAATCCGCGCCCGGTAATTTAACAGAGTACGGCCGCATCTTATACAGACGCATGGTTTGGCCTCATATCAGTTGTGGATACCGTTTTCTCTCCTCCTGCCGTCTGCACACAGCCGTCCGTCACAGTCTCCTGCCGCATTTAGGACAGTACTCAAAATCTTCTTCTGTTTCATATCCGCAATTGCCGCATTTTTTCCAGGTCTTATAGGCCCCGCTGTCATAATATCCCCTGCGGTGCCCCTCCTGAACCAGCGTCAGGTCGGAACTTTTTATATCCGCCTGCTGGCCGTGAAGCAGCGCCTTTCCCACCTCCGGGTCCAGCTCATAGACAGCCTCACAGCAGGACATCTTTACATAGAACCTCTTGTTCCACTTAAACAGGGGGATGAAGAAAAAGCTGAAATACATATAGGTCATGTATACCTGGCAGCGTCCGTATCCGCCGCACCGGTCACATATGACAGTTTTCACATAATCCAGTATTTTCTGTCCCTGGCTGATTCCTCCTATAAATATCATTGGTGTTATCTCCTATCCTGCATGTATTCCAAAAGTGCGGGCCGGCAAAAGCCGGCCCAATATTTAATCATATGATGGTTATGCCCACTACAGATATGATTTCTTAAGCGCCTTCAAAAGAATCTTAGGCTGCCTGTTGTAAGGTGTCACCGGGCAAATCTTTTTCTTTACATCCAAAAGGCCATAAACCGCAATGCGCGCGGCCCGCACGGAATATTCCTCGGTAAATACCATGTCCTCCGGAATCTCCACAAACTGGCTCACCATCGCAAAGTTGGTGGACCCTGCGGGAATCACCGGCGGCCTGTCGCTCATCTTGCGCGGCTCAAACTGTGCGTCCACATAAGGCATATAGCAGGGAATCACATTGATGACCGTCTTCATCAGCTCCGCAATCCTGTCCTCCGGAATATGCAGATGATGGAGATATTCATTTAACAGTTCCTGCCCGGTACAATCCTTCATAGGCTTCTTTACATAATCGCCTATGGCCTCTGTGTGCAGTCCATATCCCCAGAAAATGGTCTGGTCGGCGGGCTGGTTCACGAAATGAGGCTGCGCCGCAACCACGCTGCTCATAAGCCAGCTGGAATCCTTAAAGGTCATAAGGGCGCCGCTGCCGGGTACATTGCCGGTAAAATTCTCAATGGTCTTTAAGATATCATCGCCTTTGCAGGTAACAGTAAAGCTGAGCCAGTTCGTCTCCTCAGGCTTGGTAAAAAACGGCTCCGGATTTCCCAGTCCCGGCTTCTTACCGGCCACCTTTGCCCAGAGTTCGCCGCTGATTGGCTTCTTCTCAGGAGCAGGCGCGGGTTTGTAAAGGCTTCCCAGGGTAGCGCTGTCCGTCATGCACGCATTGGTCATGATGCAGATATCACTCTTATTTAACTGAACTTCCTCCGTCACATAGGAAGTCTCGGCCGGAGCGTCTGCTTCCTCGCCTGAGTCATCCGCGCTCTCCACTTTCTTCTTCAGATACAGGGTCTTAGCCGTAATTCCGGGGCCGTCCGTAAAATCTATATCTGTCACTTCACAGTTTTCCCGGAAGTTGACGCCGGCCTTCCTCAGGTAAGTCTCCAGAGGACGAATCACACTGTCATACTGGTTTAACGGAGTTCTGGTAACTCCCTCCAGCGTTTCAATACGGCTGAACTCAAAAATCATGCGGTTCATATACCGTCTGAATTCAAACAGGCTGCTGTACTTCTGGAATGCAAAGGTGGTCTGCCACATATACCAGAAATTAGTCTCGAATATATGGGGTGTTTCCTTAAACCAGTCCTGAATGGTCAGGTTGTCCAGCTTTTTTTCGTCCGTCATCAGCAGCTTCAGAAGGGCCATGCGGTCAGCCTGGTTAAATCCCATGGATTTCACATCCAGAATGTTGCCGTCCTTATCCACCAGCCTTGCCTTGGCGCAGGTGGGATGGGCATGGTCAAACTCCAGAATCTCTTCCGTAACGCTGTGTCCGGGCTGACGCAGAGATGGAATGGAACCAAAGAGCTCCCAGAAGTTCTCATAGGTCTCCTCATTGAGCATACGTCCGCCGCGGCATACAAACCCCTGCTCCGGCGTACCGATACCGTCATTGCTTCCCCCAAGTATGTGCATGCCCTCGTAAACCGTTATCTGGTTGGCAGGGAACTTGCAGTCCCGGATCAGATACGCAGCCGCAGCCAGGGTGCCCAGGCCTCCGCCTACCAGATAAGCTTTCCTGTCACCGTAATCCCGGTTATTCATCACCGCTTCCTCAATGGCGGCAATTCTCTCATCTTCCTTTTCCTTCCGGCCGTCCTGCAGCTTCTTTACTGCCACGCCCACAACTGCTCCTGCTGCCGCAGCTGTCAGGATTTTACCCACTTTCTTGTTCATCAACTTACCTTCCTTTCTGTTTTATATATAATTTCTCTGATAATTCAGATAATTGTCCTTCCAGGATTATTCCCCTTTATCCGCATGAAATACACCGCGCCCCGGTTTTTGTATTCCCGGCGTCACATTATGAAACGCCGGCTTCCTTTCCCGCTGTCCTGGTAAAGTAATTAGCCAGGCTGGCAAACTGCTCCAGCGTCAGAGCCTCCCCCCTGACAGAAGCGGGAACTCCCAGGCTCTCAATGGCAGCCGCAATCTGCTCCTTTGTATACGGTACCTCCGGAGAGTTATTTAACCCGTTCTGCAGCGTCTTCCTGCGCTGATTAAAAGAGGCCCTTATAAGACGGAACATGATACCTGGCTCGTCCACCTGCACCGGCGGCTCCTGATATCTTGTGAGGCGGATGACAGCGGAACCCACATTGGGGCGGGGAATAAAGCAGTTGGGCGGCACATTTGCCACAATATAAGGCTTTGCATAGTACTGCACTGCCAGGGACAATGCGCCGTAGTCCTTGGAGCCGGGCCCCACCTGCATCCGGTCCGCCACTTCCTTCTGCACCATGACAGTGATATTGTCAATGGGTACATTGCTCTCAAACAATCCCATGATAATGGGAGTAGTGATGTAATATGGAAGGTTTGCCGCCACCTTGACGGGCCTTCCATCATTATACTCGTCCACCAGCTTATTCATGTCTAATTTCAGAATATCGCTGTTGATAACCGTCACATTGGAATAGCCCTTTAAAGTTTCGTCCAGAATGGGTAGAAGATTGGTGTCAATCTCCACCGCAACCACTTTTCCGGCATGTTCCGCCAGATACTGGGTCATGGTGCCGATGCCCGGTCCTATCTCCAGCACACAGTCATCCCCTGTAATCCCTGCGGCGCTTATGATTTTGTCCAGCACGTGGGTATCTATGAGGAAATTCTGACCAAATTTCTTCTGGAATGCGAATTGATATTTCTGTATGATTTCAATGGTATTTTTCGGATTACCCAAAGTCGCCATGTATTATAATTTCCTTTCTGCGGACCGGATTCGGCCCTCTTTTAAGAGTAATGGATTCCCGTGCAAAAGTCAATGCCCGGGCAAAAGAACAGGCAAAAAAGAAGCGCTGTATATCGTACATTACAGCGCTTTTTGTTTATTTATCAACTCTGCTTCCCATAATCGGTCAGCCTACAGCCGGTAGAGCTTTTTTCCATTTTCCCAGGTGGCCTTCATGACGGTTTCCGGGTCCACTCCCTTTAGCCGGCTGACAGCCTCCACCACATAGGGAAGCTCAAGGGATGAGTTTCTCTTTCCCCGGTTAGGGACCGGCGTCAGATAGGGACAGTCCGTCTCCAGTACAATGGACTCCAGAGGTATATATTCCACCACTTCTTTCAGTTTCCTGGCATTGTTGAAGGTAAGGACGCCTCCGATTCCAAGGAAAAATCCCATGTCCAGGTACTCTCTGGCCATCTCCCTGGTGTAGGAAAAACAGTGGACGACACCTCCGATCTCCCCGGCCTTAGCCGCCTTCATCATATCCAGGGTATCCTTTGCGGCATCCCTGCTGTGGATGATTAAGGGAAGCTTTACCTGCCTGGCCAAATCCATCTGTGCCTCAAACCACTTTTTCTGTATATCGTGGGCCGGTTCCTCCCAGTAGTAATCCAGGCCAATTTCGCCCACGGCCTTTACCCTGGGGTGGCCGCACTGTTCCTTAATCCACTGAAGGCCCTCCTGGTCCAGCTCCCCCGTCTCACTGGGATGGACTCCCATGGCCCCATATATCCAGTCATAGGCTTCGGCCAGTTTCAGGGTACTGCGGCAGCTCTCCAGGCTGGCGGCTACATTCATAACCGCACCCACGCCGGCTTCCTGCAAACGTCCCAGAAGTTCCGGCCGATCCTCGTCAAATGCCTCATCATCATAATGGGCATGTGTATCAAATATCATGATTCTAAACTCCTTTTGCAATCCACATGCTCACACCGTACAGCACCAGAAAATGCACCGGGTAAAACACGCAGAACATATATTTAAGCTGAAATGCCCCCCGTCTTCCATTATACAATACAATCGGCACAAAGGACAGGGCTGACACACAATAGCAGCTGATGCTCTCCACTGCGCAGATTCCCACTCCCGCAACCACCTGGGCCGTATCACTGCGCCGGAACCAGTACATGGCAGCTATGAACAGGACTCCCACCACATTGTAATCAAACTGCAGCACCCATGACAGCGCGCATCCCGCTGCCAGGGCTCCTGCCTGCAGACCCGGATTTCGGGTGGACTCCATGACAGCCATAACCAGTACCCCCGCAAACAGGGTAAACATCATATTCTGATAGTGGGGATAAAACATGGTGTGGTACACAGCCAAATCAAAGGGCACTTCGGATAACAGGGCAAACAGGAGCATCCTGACGGCGTACCACCGTCGGTCCCTGGTACGCACAAATTCCTCTGTTGTGAGATATGCCAGGATAGGAAATCCCAGTCTCCTCACATAACGGCAGACCTGGCCCGCAATCACCCAGTAATGCCCGGAAGGCGTCAGCAGTACCCCATGATAAAGAGCACTGTCTGTTCCATGAAGAATCCCTCCCTGAATCACCACAGCGCCGATATTATCAATTAGAATTGCCACAATTCCCAGAATCTTCAGCTGGTTTCCCGTAAGCCCCTGCCGGCGGCCGCCGTATGGCCCGCGGCTGCGTCCTCTACCCATATCGTACCCTCTTTAGGGCTTTTTAGCCCCCTCATGTTTTAATTTCCTTTCATCATACTCCAAAATGGCAAAAATTTCAAGTTTCTCCCACTTTAGGTTGATTTTTCCAGGATACAGAGTATGATTCTCCCATTTTCATCCAAATTTTGGGGTATTTATATAAAATTACAGGATTCTAATATTTTTTTGCTTATGCCCGCCCAGGATATGCGGCTCAAATCCGGCGGAAGGGAAGCCATTGACGGGCCCGCGGCAGTCATATTTTCCCCGCCGTGCGTACTCAGCCCACCACCATCCGTCTCCAAGCTGCCGCCATCCGTCCCCAAGCTGCCGCCGTTCATCCCCAGACTTTTGCCTATAGCCTCAGCCAGACGCCGTTCAAACTCCGGCAGCTCCTGTTCAACCGGTTCATCCGCATTCACAATGGCGGGCAGGGACACGAATTTCACGGGACACGTTCCGATATTTTCCTCCAGCCAGGGCCTGACTCCCGGCAGGTCTGTGCAGACCACCTGTAAACCGCAGGCCAGAGCCTCTATCACCACAAGAGGAAGCCCCTCGTAAAAGGACGGAAGCACGAAAACATCCGCCTGATTCATCCGTTTTGCCAGCCGGGGCTGGTCCAGCCTGCCGAGAAATTTCACCGGGTAGGGTGACTGCCCCGCCAGCTTTTTAATGGTTTCATACTCCAGCTGGTTACCATACCCTCCTGCCAGCCATACCTCAATTTTCACAGGCTCCGCAGACTGCCCCGCTGCCTGCCTCTGCTGCTCCCCATCCTGTCTTTGCATCTGTTCCAGATACGCAAGACTCCGCAGCAGGCTCATGATCCCCTTCTTCTCCGACAGCTTTCCAGCGTAAATCAGCCGCTTGGCTCCATCATCCTTTTTAACCGGCGTAAAACGGAAAATGGAATCATCAAATCCGCTTCCAATCACTTCCAGCCGCTCTCCGGGCACGCCGTATATCCGGCTGATTTCTTCCCTCTGTTCCCTGTGAAGGCAGAACACCTTATGAAGCTCCTTTATGTGAGCCAGAATATATTCCCGTTCAAGACTGTTTTTCTTTATCTGGCGCAGGCCTGTGCCATGGCATATGGCCGCTGTTTTATATTGGGGAAACGCCTCCCGTACCACGGCTGTCAGCAGATACAGATGATGGCACAGAATCAAATCCGGCCGGAAGCATTCCACTGCCTCCCTGGTTTTCTCCAGAAACGCCTGTTTGAATGCATCCACCATATCCTCTGTCATCTGGCTGTATATGGTACTCTCGTAAGGCATCTCATCCGACATCCCCGCTATGGGAAAGGGCAGGCTTTCTGTCCTGTAATATACCGGATAGAACCGGGTCCCTTCAGGAAAATGTATCTCGTCCTCCTTATAGACCCCTGCCACCACTGCCTGCTCATGCCCCAGTGCAGCAAAACCTTTTACCAGGCCGGTAAGATAAACACCGCTCCCCGTACTGTGGGGTTTCTGGGCTGTTATGCTCAGTATCCTCATAATCCCCTCCATTTCTCCTTAAACATACAAAATACACTTAATTTAAAAACAGGAGCAGGTCATACCGCCCGCTCCTGCCATATTTTTTACGTCTCACAGCTTCCGTACCAGCGGCAGACAACCGGCTCCTGCCGGGCCAATATCCGCAGCTCTGTCTGTATTCCTATCAGCAGATTTCGGCTCCTGCCGGCATACTCTTCTCCGGCGTCATAAGGGCCAGGCTGCCCTCTGCATCCTCGGCGCAGAGAATCATGCCCTCGGACACCATGCCTGCCAGCTTGGCCGGCTTTAAGTTGGTCACTACCATGACCTTCTTGCCCACCATCTCCTCAGGAGAATAGTAAGCCTTAATACCGCTTAAAATCTGGCGCACCTGGCTTCCAATCTTTACCTGGGAACAAAGGAGCTTCTTGGACTTTGGAACCGCCTCGCACTTGATGATTTCTCCCACCTGAAACTGAAGCTTCGCAAAATCATCATAGGTAATCTCCGCCTTGGCCTCCAAATCAATGCCGCTGTCCTCTGCGCTGCCGGACGCTCCTTCCTCACCGCCTGCCTGGTTCCGGTCCGCAGCGGCCTCTGCCCCATGCATGGCCTCCACCTTTTCCAGCACTTCCTTGATGTCCATGCGCGCAAAGAGAATCTCCGGCTTATCCGTCACCCTCTGTCCGCTTGGATACAGTCCAAAGGTATCCATCCGGGACAGCTCACGCTTGCCCGTATGAATCTGCGCCAGAATCTTTTCAGACGTCTCGGGCATAAAGGAATACAGTAAGGATGCCCCGATGGCAATGGCCTCTGTCAGGTTATAGAGCACGGTGGCAAGCCTGTCCTTCTGGCTCTCATCCTTGGCCAATGTCCAGGGTGTGGTCTCATCAATATATTTGTTGCATCTTCTGAAGATGTTAAAGATTTCCGTCATGGCATCTGCCACACGCAGCTGCTCCATCTTGGCATCAGCCTTCTTCACTTCCTCCAGTACTACCTTCTTAAGATCCTCGTCCACTTCCCCGCAGGCGCCCTTATCACTGACCACGCCGTCAAAATACTTGTTGCTCATGGAGATAGTGCGGTTCACCAGGTTGCCCAGTATATTAGCCAGGTCAGAGTTCATGCGCTCCACCATCAGCTCCCAGGAAATGACGCCGTCATTGTCAAACGGCATCTCGTGAAGCACGAAATAGCGCACCGCGTCCACGCCAAAAAAGTCGACCAGGGTATCTGCGTAGAGCACGTTGCCCTTGGACTTGCTCATCTTACCGTCGCCCTGCAGCAGCCATGGATGGCCAAATACCTGCTTGGGAAGGGGCAGGCCCAGGGCCATCAGGAAAATGGGCCAGTAAATGGTATGGAAACGGATGATATCCTTTCCAATCAGATGCAGGTCAGCGGGCCAGTACTTCTTAAACTGATCCGTACTGCTGCCGTCGCAATCATATCCGATACCGGTGATATAGTTGGTCAGGGCATCCAGCCATACATAGGTCACATGCCTGGGATCAAAATCAACCGGTATGCCCCAGCTGAAGGTGGTCCTGGACACGCACAAATCCTGAAGTCCCGGAAGAAGGAAGTTGTTCATCATCTCATTCTTCCTGGATACGGGCTGGATAAACTCCGGATGCTCATTGATATACTCGATCAGCCTGGGGGCGTACTTGCTCATGCGGAAGAAATATGCCTCCTCCTTGGCAGGCTTTACCTCACGTCCGCAGTCCGGACACTTGCCGTCCACCAGCTGGGATTCGGTGAAAAAGGACTCGCAGGGAGTGCAGTACAGCCCTTCGTAATAACCCTTATAAATATCGCCCTGGTCGTAAAGCTTCTTGAAAATCTTCTGCACCTGGGCCTCGTGGTCCTGGTCCGTGGTGCGGATGAATTTATCATAGGAAGTGTTCATCAAATCCCAAATCCGCTTAATCTCAGCGGCTGCCTTGTCCACAAATTCCTTGGGAGTCACACCGGATGCCTCAGCCTTTTCCTCAATCTTCTGTCCATGCTCGTCCGTACCTGTCTGGAAGAACACGTCATATCCCTGCTCCCTCTTATATCTGGCTATGCTGTCAGCCAGAATGATTTCATAGGTATTACCGATATGTGGCTTGCCGGAAGCATAGGCAATGGCCGTGGTAATATAATATGTTTTTTTACAATCCTGACACATATGATTAATTCCCTCTTTTTCTGAGCGGAAGCTAAGGGCCGGGGCAGAGCAGTTCTTAAAAATGCTCCGGCGGCCGCAGCGCCCAATCCGCTTATTTTAATAGTTTTAAGTATAAGCGTTTCCCCCATGTTCGTCAAGACGTGCCCCCTGTTTTTTCCCTCTTTGGAAGGCCCTGCCAGTTTTTTCACTGCTCATAAGTTGTAATTTCCGCTCATATACTATATAATGTCGTAATACAAAACAGAACAGACACCCCAATGGAGGATTTGTTTAGAATGAGACAACGAAAAACCATATTTTTACAATATCTTTTATCCCTGCTCCTGGTTATCTGCCTGACAGCCGGATGCGTGGCGCCCGCGCGTCCTCAGGCTTCCGCTCCTTTGGCAAAGGAATCCGCTGCACAGGAAAGTCCCCAGTCCTATGAACAATATGAGAAAAAGACCATTGATGCCCAGGCGTCCTTTGACCAGCTGACCAACGGCCTGTTCCTGGACGAAGTTGACAATTCCCTTATCACGCTTCACTACACCCTGGCCAATCCGGCCGCCTACGGCATCACTGACTACGATAAAACCCTGGGGACCGTATCCCTGGAGGACAGTAAACAGGCTCTTAATGATGCCAAATCCCTGAAAGTACAATTAAATGATATTGACAGCCGCCTGCTCCGTGAGGACCAGCTGCTCACATACAATATCCTGTTATCCTACTTAAATACCATGTTGGACAGCGAAGGTCTGGAGCTCTACGACCAGCCTCTTTCCTCCTCCCTGGGCATACAGGCGCAGCTTCCCATACTTTTGTCCGAGTATGTATTCTACAATAAACAGGACGTAGAGGATTATCTTTCCCTGCTATCCTCCATTGACACCTACTATGACAGCATCATCGCCTTTGAAAAGGAAAAGGCCGATGCCGGACTGGGGCTGTGCGACACGGTCATCGACCGTATCCTCAAATCCTGCAACGCCTATCTTCTGGATGCGGACCACAGCTTCATGGCAGAAACATTTGCGGAGCGTCTGGAGCAGGTGGAGGGACTGACAAAGCAGGAAAAGGAGGATTTCATTGCCAGGAACCATACTGCCATTGACGAACACTTCGTGCCTGCATACCAGAGGCTGATTGAGGGACTGACTCCCCTGAAAGGAACCGGAACCAACGATAAGGGGCTGTATTACTTCCCCCAGGGCAAGAAATATTACCAGTACCTGGTGAATTCGTATACCGGCACTTCCTATCAGGATATCCCGGCCCTGAAAAAAGCCATGAGCGGCCAGATGATGGATGACCTGACCGCCATGGATGAGCTGCTGACTGAAAATCCCGCCTTGGCGAAAAAACTGTACTCCTACTCCTTCGCCCTCACCGACCCCAACCAGATTCTGGAGGACCTGAGAAAACAGTGCGCGAAGGACTTCCCGGCCATCGAGGATTACACATGCAGCATTAAAAATGTACCCGCTGCCCTGGAAGCCACTCTGAGCCCGGCCTTCTACCTGACCGTGCCCATTGACCGCCCCCAGGACAATTCCATCTACATCAACAACGGAAGCACCAACACCGCCAGGAACCTGTACTCCACCCTGGCCCACGAGGGTTATCCAGGCCACATGTACCAAACTCTCTATTTCAACAAACATAACACCTGTAACCTGCGTAAGCTCCTGAGCTTCAGCAGCTATTCAGAAGGCTGGGCCACCTATGTGGAATACTATTCCTACAGCCTGAACAACGGACTGGACCCGGACCTGGGAGAGCTGCTCCGGCACAATGCCGCCTTCACCCTTGCCCTGTACGCCATCCTGGATGTAAATATCCACTATGAGGGCTGGGACATCAGGCAGGTGGAGGATTACTTAAACCACTACTTCCGCATCAGCGATTCCTCTGTCATTACCACCATCTATTATGACATTGCGGAGAATCCGGCCAATTATCTGGAGTATTATGTGGGCTACCTGGAAATCCTGGGCATGCAGCGCGAGGCCAAAAAAACCCTTGGAAGCCGCTACACCAACATGGAATTTAACCGCTTCCTGCTGGATATAGGCCCGGCTCCCTTCAGCGTCATTAAACCTTATTTTGCGGAGTGGCTGACGCAGCAGAATACGGATGGAAAACAGAAACATCCCGGCACAGGGCCGCGATAACGCTTCCCCATGCCGGGATACCACTGAAAATTCCATATATAACGGTTAACCTTCCATCTGCCGTCCCAAAAACCCGGCAGCCGTGGATGCCAGCTTCATCTCGGCGTCCCCGAACTTGGCCCTTGGCTCACGGCTCATGAGAGATACGGCACCAATGGCGTCGCCTTCGCAGATAATAGGCGCCACCACCTGTGCGCTGATTCCCTCCAGTTCCTCGTCCACTAACTGGATGAAAGCCTTGTCTTCCCTGGCAGCAATGACAGTACTGCGCTCATTGATGGCCTGTTCCAGCTGGCGGCTGATATTTTTCTGGAGCAGGTCCTTCTTGGCCCCTCCTGCCACAGCTATGACCTGGTCCCTGTCCGTGATGCATACGAAAAGGCCGGTGGACTGTGCCATGGCCTCTGCATACTGCACGGCAAATGAGGTGAGCTCCATCATAGGCGAGTATTTTTTAAGGATGATTTCTCCTTCCCTGTCTGTGAATATCTCTAACGGCGTACCTTCCCTGAGCCTCAATGTCCTCCGAATTTCCTTTGGAATGACCACACGGCCCAGATCATCAATTCTTCTGACTATTCCTGTAGCTTTCATAAACAAAATTCCTCCATTTTACTTTCTGTCATTTATCTTCTTTGTTGCCCGTAAATGTAGTATCTGTAAAACAGAGGAATTTATACTTAAAGTAACCTTCAAAGTAAATATGAGGCTTTAAGGGCAGGGACTGCTTTTTATTTTTTTGTGGTCGCCCCGGTCAGTGACCACTTTGTATCCTATGGACGCCATTCTGTTTTTTAATTCTTTAATATTGGCCGCCGCCTCCACGCCTGTGCTGATTTTATTGTCGTAGAGCATGTACTTTTTTCTTACTTCCAGCGGAGACAGGTTTGGCATTACCACATTGGCCCCTGCCATCACTCCCTGCTCCCTTCCATCCGGCTCTATGGTCCCCAGGGCCGTGGTGGCGGGCAGAAGCACATCCGGCAGCATGAGCCGTACAATGGCCAGCAGCAGAAGGGTCTGGCGCAGGGTTCCGGCCGGCCTGTCCTTAAAGGGGGTATCGTGATGCGGGATAAAAGGACCGATTCCCACCATCTCCGGCTGAAGGCCGTGTATAAATTCCAGGTCCTGGGCAATATGGGCCGTGGTCTGATACGGCGAGCCTGCCATGATTCCGCAGCCGGTCTGATAGCCAATGGCTTTCAGGTTATGCAGACATTCCTTCCTGTGCTCAGAAGACATCTGAGGCGGATGGAGACTGGCGTAATGGCATGGGTTGGCTGTTTCGTGGCGGAGCAGATAGCGGTCTGCCCCCGCATCAAACCAGCGCTTATAGGTATCGTACCCTTTTTCACCCACAGACAGTGTGACCGCGCAGTCCGGATACTGCTTTTTAATGCGCTCTACCAGATACGCAATCTTCTCGTCCGTAAACCACGGATCCTCGCCGCCCTGAAGCACAAAGGTCCGAAATCCCAGTCCATAGCCGATACGGCAGCACTCCATAATCTGCTCTGGTGACAGCCTGTAGCGGGAAGCCTTCTGGTTGCTTCTGCGTATACCGCAATAGTAGCAGTCGTTTTTACAATAATTAGTAAACTCCATAAGCCCCCGGACATATATCTTATTTCCGTAATTAGCAAGCGCTGACTCCCTGGCCTTTCCATACAGATATGCGTCATCTTCCTCCCCTATGTTATCAAGCAGGAAAATAAATTCCTCCCCGGAAAGCATACGGGACCCGGCCAGTTTATCCACCAGCGTAATCACCCGATCCATCATGCACCTCTTTCCATTCTTTCTTTTAATCCCAAAGGCAGGACACAGGTATATGTCCTGTTCCTCAACGTTAACGGATACAGTCTGAACTCCACCACAAACGCCTCATTGAGATGTTCCTCGCTCAGTATCTCACCTGTTGGGCCAAACAGGGTGGTCTTTCCCGCGCCGTTGGCTCCCAGGACGGACAGCACCCGGGTGCCCGGAGCAGGCCCTCCCGCCTCAGATTCCGCCTTTTCCGTAAACCGCTATATTTAACATGTTTTTTCCTTCCCCTCTTGTTCTAACATACAAAAACCTCTCTCTGAAATTCAGAGAGAGGATATCATCCGCATACCACGGCTTCACCGGCAGGCACATATGGGTGACTTATGCCAGCCATGCCGGCACACGGCACGCACTGACAAACCACACAAACCGGTTCCCGCACAGCCGGGACAGTTCCGCTCTCTCTTTATCTCAGGGTTGCTTCGCATCAGAGAAAGGTTCTATTTAGTTACTATCATCATATTCCAGCCAGAGGGAAAAAGCAAGGGTTAAAAAATTATCTTGTTCTGTGCCTTGTTTGGGCTTTACGAAAGGCCGATGCCCGTGATATCATAACCACAGATAACTCCGGCTCGCGCAAAAGCATGTATCTGGCTGCGGCAGAAGCCAGCCGGGTAGAAAACAATAAGGGAGGACATACTTTATGGAAGACCGTCTGGCTGTCATCAGCTGCATTATCAGCAATCCCGGCTCCGTGGCAACGGTAAATGAAAAATTCCATCTTCAGTCCGGTCTGATTATTGCCCGCCTGGGTGTTCCCTGCCGGGATTACGGGGTCTCCGTCATCAGCGTGGTTCTGCACGGAACCCAGAACCAAATCAGCTCCTTTGCAGGGGACCTGGGTAAGGTGGACGGTGTAAAGGTAAAATCCATTCAGATGCCGGTCAGCAAGTAAAAGAAAGGGGCAAATCCATGGAACATTTGGAATGGCTGCTGTCTCTGGCAGCAAACACCGCAATCATTATTTTTGAATTTATCGGCGTGGGTATCATCATATACTCAGGTCTTACAAGCTTCCTTAAATTCCTCCGCAGATCCCCCGACACCAAAATTTATTTGGCGAAGGGCCTGGCCATGGGACTGGAATTCAAGATGGGAAGCGAAATCCTGCGCACGGTAGTGGTCCGTGAGTGGAAGGAAATAGGAATTGTGGCCGGAATCATTGTGCTGAGGGCCGCCCTTACCTTCCTGATTCACTGGGAAATCAAAGAAGAGGAACGGACCGAATAAGGGCCTCCATGCGGTCCAGACGCTCATGCATCAGCTCATGCCAGATGCTCTCATCCACAAACGGATTATGGGTATCTGTAATCTCCCCTATCAGCGGGATGATTCCCACCTGATTGGTGTGGGAAGGAAGGCAGATGTCCACATGAAGCCGGTCCATCATCCTCAGGCTTTCGCAGAACTCCTTCTGAAGGCTCAGGGGCAGTCCATTCTGTTCCAGGAACTCCCTGGACAGGGTGTTAAGCCCTACCCCGCCGTGGATTCCGCAGGTATAGATCCTGCCGTCCTTCTCCTTCACGTCAAATATCATAGAGGTACAGCCCGGCGTGTGTCCCGGCGTGGAAATGGTGCGTACGGAAACATTTCCCTGTACAATAGGTTTGTCATCCAGGTAAATCTCATCTGGTTCAATATCTCCGCAGGTATATCCGTCGCTGCAAATCAGATCCTTACGCTCATGTATCATAAATAAATCCCTCTCTCCCAGATAAACTCTGGCTCCGGTCAGTTCCTTCATGGTCCTGGCTGCTCCTATATGGTCCGCATGAGCGTGGGTCAGAAGAATTTTCTTAATATCCATTGGGTCGTATCCCAGGCTTCGGATGCATTCTAACATCAGATAGCATGTCTCATGCATAGCCGTATCTATAAGAATCAGCCCCGCTCCTGTATCAATGAGATAGCAGGCCACCCAGTCATTGCCAGACACATAATAGACGCCCGGCGCCATCCGAAAGGGCGGCAGATAACTGACCCAGGGGGTGCGGCAGCACCGTTCCATCAGCTTCTGGGGAGGAAGGCTCGTGGCCGAAGTACTGTTAAGCGGCATTTAATTGGCCTCCTTTTGTTTACTATTTTTTGCTTTCGCAGGCAGCGCGCAAAACATTGGCGAAAATACGCACCCTATTCCTATGAGCATCAGCACGCAGGATATGGGTCTTGTGAAGAATGCGGCTGCACTGCCTGAATACTGAAATGCCTTCAGCATATTGCTCTCCAGGGTAGGTCCCAGGATAAACGCCAAAATCAAAGGCGCTGTGGGCAGTCCTCCATAGCTCATCATCAGACCGATGACAACAAACACCAGCATCATACCGCATTTGTATAAACTGCCGGAATCCACGTATGCGCTCACAAAGGAAATGATGATAAGAGCCGGATACATATAGTGATACGGAACCTTGAGAATCAGTGGAAATACCCGCATCCCCAGAGCCTGGAGAATCAGTATCAGCACAGCGCATACCATAACAGTGGCAAACATAAGGTAGACCACATTTCCGCTGTTCTTAAATACCATGGGCCCCATTTCCAGTCCATGAATCGTAAGTGCCCCAATCAGGAGGGCTGTGGTGGAATCACCGGGAATACCCAGGGCTGCCATGGGAATCATGGAACCGCCGATGGCCGCGTTGTTGGATACCTCAGAAGCCCAGATTCCATCAGGACATCCTTTACCGAACATCTCAGGCGTCCTGGAACCATTCTTGGCGCTGGAGTAGGCCACAAGGTTGGACAGTCCCGATCCCATGCCGGGAAGGAAACCGATTCCCAGGCCAATGCCAAAGGAGCGGACAATGTTCACAAACTGAGCCTTTATTTCCTTTAACGTGATTCCCAGGCCCTTGATTGACTTTGTGTCCACGTCCGGCATAGCGCCGAATCCCTTGCCGTATTCCTCCACGATTCGGGCCACCCCAAAAATACCAATCAGTACAATGGTCATCCCCAGACCGCTCATAAGGTACATATTGCCGAACACAAACCTGGGCTCTGCATCAATGGGAGAATATCCCACAGAGGCAAACAGCAGGCCGACGGACGCGGAAGCCAGTCCCTTAAACATATTACCCTTGGAAATGGCCAATACCATGGTTATAGCCACGAAGCAGAGTGAAAAATACTCCCACGGACCCAGGGCAAAGGCAATATCTGCTATTTTCTGGCTTAACAGGGCTCCCAGTATGGCGCTGAAAAAGGTTCCCAGGAAGGATGCCACCATGCCGATGGCCAGGGCCTTGCCAGCTTTGCCTGCCTGGGCCATGGGATAACCGTCAAAACAGGTTGCCACCGCGGAAGCAGATCCGGGTATTCCCAGAAGTACGGATCCGATAAATGCCCCTGAACATCCGCCCACCCATAGGGCTATGAGGAATACAACTGCACTTGAGGCATTCATGGTATATGTAAGCGGCATGAAAAGCATGACGGCCAGAGTTCCGGAAAGTCCGGGAATTGCCCCGAATATAAGACCGATGACCGTTGCCCCAAACATCAGAACCAGATTGAAGGGCTGGGTAATCTGCCCGGCGATATAAGGTAAAAATTCTATCATACGTTCCCCCTCCTATTCAAACAGCATGCCTGATGGCAGTGTGAGCCCGAAGGCATATACATAAATCACATAAATGATGACTGCCACCGCCACGGAGAACAGCAGCCTTCCCTTAAGGGTGGATAAACCGCCTCCTGCAAACATGGTTGTGAGCACATACAGGGCTGCTGGTGTGGCAATCAGATAACCTGCCGCTGTCATGGCGGCTATGTAAGCTGTTATTATAATAAGGGACGCCCCCATTCTCACCCATCCTGCTTTTGCCATATATGCCTTCTGTTCTTTCTTGCTCAAGGTACTCTCCGCCAATATACCCAGACCGCATACAGCGAATCCGAAAGCCGCAATGGAGGGCAGCATCCTTGGCCCTGGATAGGCGGCTGTAATGGGGGTGGAAAAGGTAGTGGTCATCAGGAACACCACGGTTCCCAACAGGATTAACACAGCGCCTGTTATCTGGTCTCTTTTTATTCTCACGGCATATCGCCCCTTTCCTGATATTGCTTATACCTGCTTTTCTTCATCATGCGCCTTATGCGCATGTCTTCATTCCAGTTATTTCCTAAGCCCCAGTTCCTCCACCACGGCGTCAATCTGTCCCTGCATTTCCTTTAAGGTGCTCCCACCTTCCTCCAGGCTTAAAAATTCCATCTCCATTCCAGCAGGCGCCAGAGTCTTTACCACCTCCGCGTCATTGGCAGCGGATGCATAGTAATCGTGAATCCTGGATGCCAGTTCCGAATCCATGTCCTTTGGCCCTACCAGGACCACATTTAGCATCTTGAAGCTGAAATCCACGCCCTGCTCAATAAAGTCAGGCACTTCTGGAAGCACGCTGCTGCGTCCGCCCTCATCGGAATTAGAGATGGCTCCCAGGGCTCTGGCCTTACCGGATTCCACATACTGCTTTGCCTGGTTTGCATTTACAAAACAGGCGTCAATGCTGTTTCCCACCAGGGCAGTCAGCTTCTCTGTATCGGATCCTGCCTCCACATATTTGACATCGATTCCCGCTGCCTTTGCAAACAGCCCTGTCTGGATATGTACCGTTCCGCCGGTTTCCACGCCGAACATGACCTCACCCGGTCTTTCCTTTGCAGCCCCAATCAAATCATCCAGGGTCTGATAAGAAGAACCGCCGGATACCACCAGCACATTGTTGGCCTTGTCCTTGGGAACCGCCACTCCAATGACCGTAAAGTCCTCTGTGGCTGATTTATCGTACAGTCCCGCTGCTGTTTTAATCAGCATGGTCAGATGCCACTGTGTCAGGGTGGAGCCGTCCTTTTTTCCGGCTGATGCTTTCTCACACGCGACTACTCCGCCGCCGTCCGTATTATTCACAATGGTGATGGTGGAACCGGACTCTCCTGATACCTTGTTAGCCAATGCCCTTGCCATCACATCGGTTCCGCCGCCGGCTTTGGCCGGTACCTGAATCTCCACATTCTTGGCCCATTCACCGTCCTTTGCGGCACTGCCTCCGCATCCCGTCACCGAAACCGCCATGATTCCTGCCAATATCATCCCTAATACGCTTTTCTTCATGCTTCTGTCTCCTTTTTTAAATTGTTAGAATTCAACATAATTTTCTCGTTTCCATTGAACTCTTTATTGGTTTTGATTATAATGACTGTAATGACTTATTTCAACTTATTGATTTTTATATAATCTCTTAACATAATTAAGTTCAAAAGGAGCCCCCATGGATTTACGCCAGATTGAATATATTGTTGCCATCGAACAGGAACAGAGCATATCCAAGGCAGCTGAAAAGCTGTATCTCACCCAGTCGGCCCTGAATCAGCAGCTGCTGCGTCTGGAAAAGGAGCTGGGTACTCCGCTGTTTGAGCGCAGAAAACACAGCATGATTCCCACCCTTGCGGGCCGTATTTACCTGGCCACGGCCCGCCGCATGGTGGACATGAAACGGGAGACCTACAAAATCATCAGCGACATCACAGAAGAAAACGCCGGCGAGATATCCATAGCCTATACTCCGGAACAGGGTTCCCTCATGTTCTCCTGCATATATCCGTATTTTCGTGAAAAATACCCCAATATCACGTTCAGCATCAGGGAAGCCAGGGTAAAAAAGATGGAACAGATGATACTTCAGAAGGAAGTCACCATGGCCAGCCTTACCTATTTTGGAAACCAGAAGAACCCATTCCTGGAATATGTGGACATGGGTGAAGAGCTTATGGTGCTGGGTCTTCCTGTCTCCCACCCTCTTGCCCATCTAGCGGGTGATGACAGCTTCCGGACCTTTCCGGAGATAGATTTAAAGCTCCTGCGGGAGGACAGCTTCACCCTGATATCCAGGGAGACCAGAATGAGGGACATGATTGACCGTGCTTTTGAGGAAGCAGGCTTCCGTCCCAGGATTCTGTTTGAATCTGTCAGCACCAGGACCGTGGTGAACATGGTGCGGCAGCAGATATGTCCAGCCTTCTTTCCCCAGTCCTACGTGGAGCCCGAAGCCCCCATCGCCTACTTTTCCGTCCGTCCGCGGCAGACATGGATGCGCTGCATGGCCTATCTGAAGGGGTGTTATCTGACCAAACCGGAAAAGTATTACATTGAGCTGGCAACCCGGTATGTACAGGGATGTCTGTAGGACGGGCCATGGTCATGCCGGTGCTGCGCGGCGTAAACGGTATTCGTAAATAACCGCAAACAGTCTGATTTTCCAAAATAAAAGCAGCCAGAACTGTGATTTGAGCATATCAATATCACAGTCCTGGCTGCTTTTTTATGGTCCTCTATATGCGTATCCCGTATATATCTTTCAATATCTCTTCCGCCTTCCCCATCATCTCAAGGCTGTCCTGGTTCTTATTCCTCCTGTCAATATAGTGGAAGGAAGGCACATCCCCGGGCACCAGTTTTAAATCCCCCTTGTAGGACCTCACCAGGTCCGGAATCTTCTCCACCCGGAGTCTGGCCTTCTGATACATGGTAAGCCTTACCTCCTGTCGGTTAATAACCACCTCTGTCACATATGCCCGGTGGGCCAGAGCCCTGATAGCCGCTATCTTAAGCAGGTTCTCCACACTGTGCGGTATATCCCCAAAGCGGTCCATAAGCTCATCCTGCATATCCATGTACTCCTCCTCTGTCTCAATGGCGGAGATACGTTTATAGATATCCAGCTTCTGGTATTCATTCTTGATATAACTTACGGGAATGTATGCATCAATGTCGCATTCCACAACGGTCTCATAGGAATCCTCCTCCAATGTCTCTCCCTTAAGGGCCAGCACGGCCTGGTTCAGCATTTTGCAGTACAAATCATACCCCACGGCTTCCATATGGCCGTGCTGTTCTGCCCCCAGCACATTGCCCGCGCCCCGGATTTCCAGGTCCCGCATGGCAATCTTGATGCCGGATCCCAGTTCCGTAAATTCCCGGATGGCCTGGAGGCGCTTCTCAGCCTCTTCCCTCAAAAGCTTATCCCTCTTATACATGAGAAAGGCATAGGAGGTCCTGTTGGAACGTCCTACCCGGCCTCTCAGCTGATACAGCTGGGACAGCCCCATGCGGTCCGCGTCGTGGATAATCATGGTATTGGCATTGGGTATATCCAGGCCGGTCTCAATGATAGTGGTGGATACCAGAACGTCGATTTCCCCGTTGATGAAATCCGCCATAATCCGTTCCAGCTCATGCTCCCGCATCTGGCCATGGGCAAATGTTACCACCGCATCCGGCACAAGAGCCTGTACGCGGCCAGCCACCTCATCAATATCCGTCACGCGATTGTATACATAATATACCTGGCCGTTCCTTGCCAGCTCACGGTTGATTGCCTCACGCACCATCTCCTCATTGTATTCCATCACATAGGTCTGGATGGGCATCCTGTCCACCGGAGGTTCCTCCAGCACACTCATATCCCTTATGCCTGCCAGACTCATATGAAGCGTCCTGGGAATCGGCGTGGCTGTCAGGGTGAGTACATCTACATTTTCCTTCAGGTGCTTGATCTTTTCCTTATGGGCAACGCCAAACCGCTGCTCCTCGTCAATAATCAGCAGTCCCAGGTCCTTAAACTGCATATCCTTGGACAAAACCCGGTGGGTGCCGATTACAATGTCCACCATTCCCTTGCGCAGGTCCTCCAGCGTCCTTTTCTGCCTGGCCGGCGTACAGAATCTGCTCAGCATATCCACCCGCACCGGAAAATCCTTCATCCGCTGAACGAATGTATTGTAATGCTGCTGGGCTAAAATGGTGGTCGGCACCAGGTACACCACCTGCTTGCTGTCCTGGACCGCCTTAAATGCCGCCCTCAGGGCCACCTCTGTCTTGCCGTACCCCACATCGCCGCAAATCAGCCGGTCCATGATTTTCCTGCTCTCCATATCCTTCTTCACCGCGTCAATGGCATCCATCTGGTCATCGGTCTCATCGTAGGGGAACAGTTCTTCAAACTCCCTCTGCCACACCGTATCCGGCCCATACTGGAATCCGGCCTTCTCCTGGCGCGCCGCATAAAGCTTCACCAAATCCTTGGCAATTTCCTGGACAGCTCCCCGGACCCTGGTCTTGGTTTTATTCCACTCAGCCCCTCCCAGCTTGTTAAGCTTGGGTTTCTTGGCCTCCGCCCCCGCGTATTTCTGGATACTTTCCAGACGTGTGGCCGGCAGATACAGATTGCCCCCGTCCCCATACTCAATCTTGATATAGTCCTTTATGACCTTATCCCGCTCAACCTTCTCGATACCCTTATATATACCCAGGCCGTGCTCCTCGTGGACCACATAATCCCCCACCGACAGCTCGGTGAAGCTCTGTATGGCCTTGCCCTGGTAATTTGTCTTTTTACGGCGCTTTCTTTTTTTCTCCACGCCGAACATATCGCCTTCTGTGATAAATACAAACTTCAAAAGAGAATATTCAAATCCCCGGTGGAGATTGCCGTAGGTAACCAGTATCTCTCCCGGCCGGACCTTGTTGGCAGCGGCATTTACAGCAACCGGATTCCCGGAATCCGGACTGCCGGTACTGTCTCCTCCCCCGTTCCCGCTATCCGTTTCCCGCACATCCGGGCAATAGGCCCTTAGGTCATATTCCCTCAAGTCGCTGGCAAGCCTGCTGGCCCTGGTCCTGGAAGGAGACAGCAGGATAACCCTGTAGCCTTCCTTCTTCCATCTGGTCAGGTCCTTAATAAGAATCTCGAAGCTGTTCTGGTATGAGTTTACATTTTTAACATCTATGCTGAATTTCTGATTCACCTTCATGCCCGGAAGCTTCTGGTCCAGCCCCGTAAGCATAACCGCAAACGGTTTCTGCATCCGGGCCAGGACCTCGGCCGCAGGATGGAGAAGCCCGGTCTGGCCCGGCAGCAGATAACCCTTCTCCAGCCTGTGCACCATGCTTTCCCTGAATTCCAGCTCCACGGTCTCGCCCTTTTCCTTTAATCTGGCAGGCTCATCCAGATAAATTACGCTCTCACCCTGGGGGAAATATTCCAGGAAGGAAACCGTATCAGGGCAGAAATACCGGATATAGGCGTCCAGCCCGCCAATTCTCCATCCCTCATCCAGTCCGTTTCTCAGCTCCTCGATGATGGTATGGATTCTGTGGGCCTCCTCCGGCTTATGCTGCTCCCTTAACGCCTTCTCATATGTCTTTTCTTCCTTTTCCAGCCTTCTGATTCCGGCTGCCAGCTGGTCCCCTGAGAGCACCACCTCCGCTGCCGGATAAATGGTGATACTCTCTAACTGCTCCACCGAGCGCTGGCTTTCCAGATCAAAGGTACGGATAGAGTCCACCTCATCATCCCACAGCTCAATACGCACCGGCACTTCCTCGGTCAGCGGAAATATATCCACGATTCCGCCCCGTATGGAGAACTGCCCCATACCGTCTACCTGGGCCATCCTCTCATAGCCCATGGCAACCAGGCGTTCCTTCCAGGAATCCAAATCAATCACCTGTCCGCTCTCCACCGTGATGGACTGTTCCCTCAGATATTTAAGGGGCAGCAGATGGTCCATAAGGCCATCCATGGTGGTGACCACCACGCCCTCCCTGTCCTCCATGAGGCGGCGCAGCACAGCAATCCGCTGTCTGGTCATCAGGTTTCCATGAATGTCCGCGCTGTAAAACAGCAGGTCCTTGGCAGGATACAGCCACACCTGACTGGTAAAGCTGCGGAAATCATCGTAAATTTCCTTGGCCCTGGTATCGTCATAAGTCACCACCAGCTTCCAGGCAAATGCGCTTGCCTCTCCCAGCTCGTACATCAGATGTACCTTCTGTGAATCCAGGGTCCCTGTTACCTGCAGCGGTCCCTTTCCGGATTTCAGTGCCTGAACCAGATTATCATACTCCTGTAATTCCAATAATGGATTTTCCATTTTATCCCTGCACCCCTTATCAGCCCTTATGGCCGTTAAACTGATTCATTGCAGCGTCAGCGCCCTGAATAATCATCATCTCCACTGCCCCGGCCGCTTCCCGGAACGCGTCCTCCATGACAGCACTGTCCTCCTTAGAGAACCGGCTTAGCACATAGTCAGCCAGGTCCATTTTCTTAGGTTTATCGCCCACTCCCACCTTAATGCGCGGAAACTCCTGGGTACCCAGGTGGGCAATGATGTTTTTAATCCCGTTATGGCCCCCTGCGCTGCCCTTTTTCCGTATTCGCAGCTGCCCCACATCCAGGCTGATATCATCATATACAATAATAATATGTTCCGGATCCACTTTATAGAAATCAGCCGCTGCCCTTACGCTCTCGCCGCTCAGGTTCATGAAGGTCTGGGGCTTTAAAAGCAGCACCTTCTGTCCGCCGATGATTCCTCTTCCGTAACATCCCTTAAACTTTTTCTCCTCCACAGTGGTGCCCAGACGGTCTGCCAGCACATCTATGACCTCAAAGCCCACATTATGTCTTGTCTTTTCATACTCCCTGGTGGGATTGCCCAAACCCGCAATGATGTACATTACCTCGTCATCCTCCTTATCACCTTCTGCCTTCCTGCCAAATCCCAGCCGTTCTTTTATTCTCTCCCATATTCCGCTCATTTTCCGTCACTTTGCCTTCCCGTTTTATGATTTGCCCGCATTTTCCATATTCCTATATTTATAACACGCCTTTAAGCGTTAGATACAAACCACATGGGGTATCTAACGCTTTTTTCCGTTCCATCATTCTATCAGATTACGCTTAAAATGTAAAGCAGATGAAGGTTCTTTCCTCCAGCTTTCCTCCGTCTGCCAATCATATTCCTGTCATCACCGGCTGCCATATTCCCATCATCACCGGCTGCTTCCAACCGCCATGGTTTCCAAAGCCCGTTCCTCTGTAAAATATCCGCATTTCACCAGACGGTCCAGAACCTGCTGCTGGCGTCTGGCTGCCAGTTCCTGGCTCACAGTGGGCGCATAGCAGGATGGGGCGTTGGGGATCCCGGCCAGCAGTGTGCTCTCATAATCCGTCATGTCCTCAGGCTCCTTGCCGAAGTAGCCATTGCTTGCATCCTTCACACAGTAATATCCGTTCCCATAATAAATGGTATTCACATACAGCTCCAGAATCTCATTCTTGCTGTAGTTCCTCTCTAAATCAAATGCCACCAGGACCTCCGCCGCCTTGCGGACCAGCTCCTTTTCCTGGCTGAAATACATGTTCTTGGCCAGCTGCTGTGTCACCGTGCTTCCGCCTTCCACAAAGGACCCTGCCTTTATATCATTGAATACAGCCCTTCCAATGGCTATCACGTCGATTCCCGGATGGTTATAGAACCTGTGGTCCTCCACGGACAGCACCGCATCCACATAAATCTCAGGAAGCTGGTCAAAGGTGGTGTAGTTTTCCTTGGCACGTATGGACGCCACCTTATCTTCAAGGCTCACACTGTCAATGGCCTCCCGGTACAATCCGTAACCCTTCACGGCCACTGTCACGCTGAAACACAGAACCACCATAAGCATTACAGCTGCCGCCCACTTGATACCTGTACGCACCTTCATTCTTTCACCCGCTTTCTCTTCTGAATCATATATTATGGAATCATCTTATCTCATATATGTATCATATCATAAGAGAATACAATAATCTTTGAATTTGCCTTAATATACCGTGACTATTCTCTGACTATTTATGAAATTTTTTCTAAAGGTCTGATTGGTTTTTCTTAAGGTTTCCGGCCCTTATTCCATAATGGATTTTAAGATATTCCGCCCTTGCATAACACCACATACTATGCTAAACTATAACCGTTGTGATGCCTGTATAAGTTCATGATTGGATGAACGTTTCTACCAGCTACCGGAATAGTTGACTACATGCTTCTATTTTGCATACTGGTTTTTTTGTGCCATGAAACCAGGCAAATCAGGCAGTGAAAGAAAGGAGTTTTCCTATGAATCCATCCACAAATTACGACGTAATCATTATTGGAGCAGGTCCCTCCGGCATCTTCTGCGCGTATGAATTAATCCAGAAGAAACCCGATATGAAAATTCTCATGGTAGAAAAAGGACGCCCCATCGAAAAGAGAGTCTGTCCAAAGCGTACCACCAAGGTATGCGTGGGCTGCAAACCCTGCTCCATTACCACCGGCTTCGCGGGCGCAGGCGCGTTTTCCGACGGCAAGCTGTCCCTGTCCCCCGATGTGGGCGGCAACCTTCCGGAAATCCTGGGATATGATAAAACGGTTGAACTCTTAAAGGAATCTGATAACATCTACTTAAAATTCGGCGCTGACACCAATGTATACGGCGTTGACAAACAAAAAGAAATAGAGGAAATCCGCCGCAAAGCCATCGGCGCTAACTTAAAGCTGATCGAATGCCCCATCCGCCATCTGGGAACCGAGGAAGGGTATAAGATTTATACCCGGCTTCAGGAGCACCTTCTGGCCCAGGGCATTACCATGGAATTCAACACCATGGTCAGGGACATCATCATTGAGGGCGATACCGTAAAGGGTATCATCACGGACAAGGACGAGACTTACTATGCGCCTGAGGTGGTTTCCGCCATTGGACGGGAGGGTTCTGACTGGTTCTCACATATCTGCGGAAACCATGGAATCCAGACCCAGGTAGGCACTGTGGACATAGGCGTGCGTGTGGAAGTCCGGGATGAGGTCATGAAGTTCTTAAACGAGAACCTGTATGAAGCCAAGCTGGTATACTATACCCCCACCTTCGACGACAAGGTCCGCACCTTCTGTACTAATCCTTCCGGGGAGGTGGCCACAGAATACTACGAGAACGGCCTTGCAGTGGTAAACGGCCATGCGTACAAATCCCAGGAGTATAAGACAAATAATACCAATTTTGCCCTTCTGGTGAGCAAGAACTTTACCAAGCCCTTCAACGAACCCATTGAATACGGCAAGCACATTGCCCAGCTGTCCAACATGCTCTGCGGAGGAAGAATCATGGTTCAGACCTTCGGTGATTTCCAGAGAGGACGCCGGACCACAGAGGAGCGTCTCTGCCGCAACAACCTGATTCCCACTCTGAAGGATGCCGTGCCGGGAGACCTGTCCCTGGTATTCCCCCATCGTATCATGACGGATATCAAGGAAATGCTTCTGGCTCTGGATAAGGTAACTCCCGGCATTGCCAGCGACGAGACTCTTCTCTACGGCGTCGAGGTCAAGTTCTACTCCAATAAAGTAGTTGTCAATGCTGACTTTGAAACCAGTATCAGGGGACTGCGGGCAATCGGAGACGGCGCCTCCGTCACCAGAGGGCTCCAGCAGGCATCCGCAAATGGCATAAGCGTGGCCAGGAGTATATTAAGGCAGATGGGGGGCTGAATATAGAGACGCCCATAACAGATGGACGCCGGCAATCTGCTGTCATACACGGGGCGGAAAATCCTGTGTGGCGGTTTTTACAATTCCAAAACGTTTGGATTCCCCCTTATTTTAAGGGGACTCCAAACGTTTTTTGGTTTTTTTAACACAAAAACAGGAGCCGTCCCGGTTAACTTCCCGTTATCCGGAAAACAGCTCCCGTTCATTATTCTGTCTGTATCTTATGCCATTCCATCCGCTGCCGCCTCATTCTCCAGCAAGGTTGTCTCGTATTTATTCAGAATGATGGTCTGAATCATATCCCTTGTGTTGGAATTAATAGGATGAGCAATATCGCGGTACTCTCCGTCCGCTGCCTTGCGGCTTGGCATGGCTATGAATAAACCCTTCTCCCCCTCAATTACCTTGATGTCATGAATGACGAATTCGTTGTCCAGTGTGATAGAAACAATTGCTTTCATCTTGCCTTCCTTCTCAACCCGTCTCACTCTCACGTCTGTAACCTGCATGTTTTCTACCCCTTCCGTCTTATCCCGCCGGTCCCCCGCTCTGCGCTCCCCGTGCGATTTGCGGGGCTATGTGCGTATTATAATGTATACCTTTCGTTTTTCTCCACAACGATTTTGATGTTCTCCGATGTGCCGATGTGTGTGGTGTTGGCACGGATGGTATCCCTGCTCTCTACGATACAGTTCTCAATCACCGTGTTGTCACCAATATAAACGTCATTTAAAATAATAGAATTCTTTATTACACAATTGTTGCCCACGTATGCCTTTTTAAAGAGAATGGAGTTTTCAACTGTACCATTCAGGATACATCCGCTGGATATCAGGCTGTTTCTGACCAGAGCGCCAGGGTTGTACTTGGCAGGAGGAAGATCATCGATCTTAGTGTATACATCAGGATACTGCTTGAAGAAGTAATCCCTCACCTCAGGTTTGAGGAAATCCATATTTGTCTTATAATAGGAATCCACGGAAGCAATGTTGCTCCAGTAGCCGTCCAGCTTATAAGCATAAATTCTCTTAAGATTTTTATAGCGCACCAGAATGTCATTGACCAGGTCATACCTGTCTTCTGCAGCGCAGCGCTCCAGCAGTTCAATAAGCTGCCTTCTGCGGATAACATAGATACCGCAGGAAATGGTGGTGGCGTCAGATGCCATGGGCTTCTCCTCGAAGTCCGTGATACGGCCGTCATCATTCAGCTTCACACAGCCGAACCGGGTCACATCCGTGCCCTCTTCCATGTCCTTGCAGACAACGGTAATGTCTGCCTTTTTCTCAATGTGATACTCCAGGACCTTATTATAATCCAGCTTGTATACGCCGTCGCCTGCCGCTATGACCACATATGGCTCATGGCTGTTTTTTAAGAATGTAAGGTTCTGGTATAATGCGTCCGCTGTTCCCCTGTACCAGTCGCCGTTCTCCGGTGTGATGGATGGGGTAAATACAAAGAGTCCGCCCTGTTTACGTCCGAAATCCCACCACTTGGAGGAACTTAAGTGTAGATTCAGGGACCTGGAATTATACTGTGTAAAAACTGCCACGTTCTGGATGTGGGAGTTTGTCATGTTGCTGAGTGCAAAGTCAATGCTGCGGTAGCTTCCTGCAACCGGCATGGCAGCCACTGCCCTCTTATTAGAAAGTTCCCGCATCCTCTTGCTGTTACCGCCTGCTAATACGATACCGATTGCTCTCATTTTACGCCACCTGCCTTTATAATGTAATTTCCGCCAGCCAGTAATCCGTCAGGATAATCGCCTACGGTTGTCTCGCCTGCTATGGCAGTGTTCTTGCCTACCTTAACCCCGTCAGGAATCACAGAATTCTCACCAATGGTCACCAGATCGAACTGATATACCTTGGGGTCATATGTACTGGGCGCATACTCTCCTATACCCAGTTCCACACCAGAGCCAATCCTTACATTCTCAGCAATGATGGCCTTGTTCACAACGGTACCCGCTCCGATGACGGTACCCTGCATTATAATGGAATCCTTCACCACGGCTCCCTTGGCAACGGTGACGCCTGCTCCGATAACGGAGTTCATTACCTCGCCGTAAATCTCAGTTCCCTCACCGATAATGCTTCTCTCAATATTTGCCTCATTGGAAATAAACTGGGGCGGAATCACATCATTCTTGGTGTAAATCTTCCAGTATTCCTCATACAGATTGAACTCAGGAATGATATCAATGAGTTCCATATTGGCCTCCCAGTAGGAGCCCAGCGTACCTACATCCTTCCAATAACCATTATATTCATATGCAAATATCCTGTCGCCTCTTGCGTGGCAGTATGGAATGATGTGTTTGCCGAAATCGCACCCCGGCTCTTCCTTCATCTTAATCAGAGCTTCCTTTAATACAGGCCAGCTGAATATGTAGATACCCATGGATGCTAAGTTGCTTCTGGGAACAGGAGGCTTCTCCTCGAATTCCGTGATGCGGTTAGACTCGTCCGTAATCAGGATGCCGAAACGGCTGGCCTCCTCGATGGGTACTGGCATGGCAGCAATGGTGATATCTGCATTATTGGCTTTATGATAATCCAGCATTACCTCATAATCCATCTTGTAAATATGGTCACCGGATAAAATCAGAACATATTCCGGGTTATAGGATTCCATATACTCCAGGTTCTGATAAATGGCATTGGCAGTTCCTGTGTACCAATCGCTGCCTTTGCTGCGCTCATACGGAGGTAAAATGGTTACACCACCAACGTTCCGGTCTAAATCCCATGGTACTCCAATTCCAATATGAGAATTTAAACGTAATGGCTGATACTGTGTCAATACCCCGACCGTGTCAACTCCGGAATTGATACAGTTGCTCAGCGGAAAATCAATGATTCGGTACTTCCCCCCAAAAGATACAGCCGGCTTGGCTACTTTTTGTGTTAGCACGCCAAGGCGGCTTCCCTGTCCGCCTGCTAATAGCATAGCTATCATTTCTTTTTTAATCACGTTATCACCTCTTGCTGTTAAAATTTTTGTATTTTAATTATACCACAAACTTCGTAAATAGTACATAAATTTTTAAATTTATTTCATCGTTTTTGTGCATTTTTCCGACATTTTTTCCGTTTTTAACCATTTAATGTTGATTTATCTATATCTTGTACCTCTCTCAAAATTTACCACTAAATAACTCCCCCTCGTCCCCGTCTAAACATCATGATAATCTAATCATATTGAAAATACAGGCTTCGCACCTGGCTCCGGGGAAAGTTAAGCCTTGAAACATGGCGGGAAATATCATATAATCACGTATATGTAGTTACCGTCCATTTCCAGGGGAATTGGGGATACTGAATATATAGATGAGAGAAAAGGAGAATATCAGTCATGGATCTGATTACCGTAAGAGAACTTTACAAACATCCGGAGGAACATCTCGGCAAGGAGATAAATGTGGGAGGCTGGGTTCGCAGCCTGCGTGACTCCAAAGCATTTGGCTTCATTGTTGTCAGTGACGGAAGTTTTTTTGAAACATTGCAGATTGTCTACCACGATACCCTTCCCAACTTCGCGGAAGTTTCTAAATTAAGTGTGGGAACAGCCATTCTTGTCAGGGGAACCCTGGTAAGTACTCCCCAGGCCAAGCAGCCATTTGAAATTCAGGCCGCCGAGGTCACTGTGGAGGGAACCTCCTCACCGGATTATCCTCTTCAGAAGAAGCGTCACTCCCTGGAGTTCCTGCGCACCATCTCCCATCTGCGTCCCAGGACCAATACCTTTCAGGCTGTATTCCGTGTGCGCTCCTTAATTGCGTACGCCATTCACCAGTATTTCCAGGAGAGAGATTTTGTCTATGTTCACACGCCTCTGATTACCGGCAGTGACTGTGAGGGCGCCGGGGAAATGTTCCAGGTAACCACCATGGATTTAAACAATATCCCAAAGACAGAGGACGGCAGGGCGGATTTCAGCCAGGACTTCTTCGGCAAGGCCACCAACCTGACCGTCAGCGGGCAGCTGAACGCTGAGACCTATGCCATGGCCTTCCGCAACGTATATACCTTCGGCCCCACCTTCCGCGCCGAGAATTCCAATACCACCCGCCATGCGGCTGAGTTCTGGATGATTGAACCGGAGATGGCCTTTGCTGACCTGGATGATAACATGTGCCTGGCAGAAGGTATGCTAAAATATATCATCCGGTTTGTATTGGAGCATGCGCCTGAGGAAATGAACTTCTTCAACCAATTTGTGGACAAGGGTCTTCTGGACCGTCTCCACAATGTGTTAAATTCCGAGTTTGGCCGGATTACCTACACCGAGGCCGTGAAGATACTGGAAGAACATAACGATGAATTTGACTACAAGGTATCCTGGGGCTGTGACCTGCAGACAGAGCATGAGCGCTATCTGACAGAGCAGGTATTTAAAAAGCCTGTATTCGTAACCGATTATCCGAAGGAAATCAAAGCCTTCTATATGAAGATGAATCCTGACAACAAAACCGTGGCAGCCGTAGACTGTCTGGTTCCCGGTATCGGCGAGATCATCGGCGGCAGCCAGAGAGAGGACGATTACGGCAGACTGACATCCAGGATGGACGAGCTTGGCCTTAAGAAGGAGGACTATGACTTCTATCTGGATTTAAGAAAATACGGCTCCACACGCCACGCAGGCTTCGGCCTTGGTTTTGAGCGCTGCGTCATGTACCTGACCGGAATGTCCAACATCCGTGACGTAATCCCATTCCCAAGAACAGTAAACAACTGCGAATTATAAAGACCCCAACATTTGACAGGAGGCAGACATGAAATTCATCCACACCGGGGATATCCACTGGGGTATGTGTCCCGATGCAAACAAGCCCTGGGGCAAGGAACGCGCCCAGGCCATCAAAGATACCTTCCGGATAATCATAGAAAAGGCAAAAGAGATGGATGTGGACTGCTTATTCATCAGCGGAGACCTGTTTCACAGGCAGCCGCTGATGAAAGACCTTAAGGAGGTCAATTATCTCTTCTCCACCATTCCTGCCGTAAAGGTCATCCTGATAGCAGGCAACCATGACCGCATCAGGGAGAACTCTGCCCTGTTAAGCTTTACCTGGAGTCCCAACGTGACCTTCATTATGGATGAAGATCTGACCTCTGTCTACTTTGAGGACATTAACACGGAAGTTCATGGTTTCAGCTATCACACGGCCGAAATCAAGGCGCCCCTGCTGGAGGATATACAGGTTCCTTTAAACAGCCGCATTCAAATCCTCATGGCCCACGGCGGCGACACTGCCCACCTGCCCATTAATTTCAACAGCCTGGAGCTGTCCCCATTTTCCTACATCGCCCTGGGACATATCCACAAACCTCATGTCCTGGCGGACGGAAAGATTGCTTACTGCGGCTCTCCCGAACCTCTGGATCTGACCGAGACCGGTTCCCATGGCTTTTATGCGGGAGAGATTCATCCTGTCACCAGGAAACTGATAAACCTTCAGTTTATTCCTGCTGCCAGCCTCCAGTACATACCACTGGCCGTGAATGTGTCCAGGGACACTACCAACGGAGAGCTTTGCGACCGCATATCAAATGAGATTGAAAACCGGGGTTCCCAGCATATTTACCGGTTCCGAATCAGGGGCATGAGGGACCCTGACATTGAATTTGACCTGGAGCAGCTCACAGTCAGATACAGGATTGCGGAAATTATTGATGACTCTGAGCCTCAGTACGATTTTTCAGCACTGTTTGCCGAGCATTCCAGCGATATGATTGGATTCTATATCCAGGCCCTTCAAAAAGAAGATATGAGCCCGGTGGAAAAGAAAGCCCTGTATTACGGGGTAAATGCCCTTCTTCATACCACCGATGAAAGGAGCTGAACCCATGAAGATATTAAGTCTGCACATCGAGGGATTCGGTAAATTCCACGACCTGGACATTTCCTTTAAGGACGGGCTGAATGTAGTGTACGGCAAAAACGAGGCCGGCAAATCCACCCTTCACACCTTTATCAGGGGAATACTCTTTGGTATAGAGAAACAGAGGGGCCGGGCAGCCAGGAATGATGTCTACAGCAAATACGAGCCCTGGAAGGGAAGCGGCACCTACGAGGGATGGATGCGGCTGGAGAGCGAAGGCCAGATATACCGTATCCAGAGAAGATTTCAGAAGCAGAACAAGGAGCTGACCATTGTCAATGAAACACGGGGCAGAGAGGTTGAACCCTCCCGAGCCCTTCTGGACCAGCTGCGCTGCGGCCTGTCGGAAACAGCCTACGACAACACCATCAGCATCGGCCAGTTAAAATGCGCCACGGACGGAGGCATGGTGGCTGAGCTGCGCAATTACATCGCCAATCTCAATACCTCCGGCAGCATTGCCCTGAATATAACCAAAGCCACCGCATACTTAAAAAGCCAGAGGCGGGAACTGGAGAATCAGATGGTTCCTGAGGCTGCACGCAGTTATACCGCCCTTTTGGGGGATATACGCAAAACAGAGCAGGAGATATCCGCGCCCCAGTATGCCAACCAGTTAATTGCGTACCGCAACAAGAAGAATGAAATCAGGAAACAGCTGGACAGCTGTCAAAAGGAAAAGGAAGGACTGCTTGAAAAGTCTGCCAAAGGACGGCAGATTCTTTTAAACAGCCAGTTTACTGATCAGGAATCCGTGCAGAAATACATGGAGGACACCAGAAAGCTTTACGGCGAATACCAGAACACCCTGGCTGCATGCAGCAGGAAATCCAGGACTGTCTGCGCCGTATTCATGTTCCTCATCACCCTGGCCTTCGCAGGAGCCTCCGGGCTGTGCCTGGCGGCGCCGGACCTGGTACGCTCCCTTGTGCTTCTACCATTTCCTCTTACGGCCGCAGCAGGGATATCTGGCGCCATTGCCCTGGCTGCCTGCATAACCGGCATCCTTAAGCTGGGCAAGAACCGCCGGTTCCGAAAGGAGCTGGACACCAGCACCCGTCTTCTGCAGGAAATATTCGCCCGCCACCTGGGTGACTCCAGCATTTCCCAGGATGCCATGAACGCATTGGAGGGGAGGATGGCGGAGTTTCTTCGGCTCAGCAAGGCCGTGGAACAGTCGGAACAGACCCTGATGCAGTTATCAGAAGAAATTGCAAAGCTCCAGTCCAGCGAGGACCAGTTTTCCGGGGAGATAGAGCAGCAGCAGCGTATCCAGTGGGAACTGGAGCAGAAGCTGGAACATCTGGCTGACTGCAAGACCAGAGCCGAAGCCCTGAAACATGTGCTGACGGAAAACGAGCGCATTCAGGAGGAACTGGACGCCATCGATCTGGCCCAGGACACCATGACCGCTCTGTCCACCTCTATCCGCGATTCCTTCGGATTATACCTGAACAGGGAGGCTTCTGACCTCATATCCGGTATCACCGGTGGAATTTACACCAGCATGAGCATTGACGAGAATCTGGATGTCTTCATGAACACGCCGTCCAAGCTGGTTCCCATAGAGCAGGTCAGCAGCGGCACCATGGACCAGATTTATCTGGCCCTGCGCCTGGCTGCCGCCAAGCTGGTCCAGAACGGCAGAAGGGATACCATGCCCCTGATTTTTGACGACAGCTTTGTGCTGTATGACGATGAACGCCTGAAGACAGCATTAAAATGGCTTGTGAAGGCATATGATAATCAGATTATTGTGTTTACCTGCCATCAGAGGGAGGCGCAGCTGCTGACGGCGAATCAGGTGAAGTATCATCTGGTGCGGATATAGAGCCGAAAAACGGGCAGCCTGCCGGCCGCCCGTTTTTCGTCCGCCTTATTCTGTTTTAATTGTATCATTCCTAAAGTACTTCCTGCAACCGTATATTTTCCATACGGCAAATATAACCGGCAGCGCACTTCCTATCAGAAAACCCATGTTGATTATCCATAAAGGATATTTAACTACAGCTGTTTTTTCATTTGTGGAAAGCTGCATTAATATGATATTAAGACCCCAGTTAGTCGTCAGGACTCCAAATACCAGCCCAAGGGTATACTGAAGAATTTTTAAACCTCCATACGCCTTTCTGTTATCAGATATTTTCTCCTGAATAAGATCCAGACCGATTAACTCATCGCCCATAAAAGCCAGACTGGAACAAATAAATATAGACCATACAAACAGCATTTTCAGTGTTTCATCTGTCCAGGGCGCCGGCGCTTTCAGAACATTACGGGCAAAGACAGCATATGTCTCAATTAAAATCATTATAATTCCCACATAACCAAATATACTCTTTACCCCTGAATCAAGCTTTGAAACCAAACCCTTCATGTCCATTCCTCCTTTAGGGTTGTTCTGTCACTGCTATCACTCTTATCTGGGACCCATCCGCGTTTTTTGTGTTAAGCGGCAGCGCAATCAGCTGACAGGTTGGCTGTCCTACCTCCCATAAATTAGTAAGGTATTCAATCATTAATATTCCTCCTTCTTTCAGGACGAAATCATGTACCGGCTGCACGATAGGATCCTCTGGTTTTGCAGTACGGATTTTGCGTATTTCATAATCTTGCGGGAAGTCAAATCCGACCACCTTCGGATTATAGTCCCTGATCCACCTTCCTCCGTCAGCGCTGACCCAGCAGGAATTATCCCAAAACTCCACGGACTCCCAAGATACCTTTCGCCCACGGTCAGAACGGATTATAATCGCATCATAATGTTTATCCTTGAAAGGTTCGTTTGCCCTTTCCAGCATCTGGGCGGTTATTGCCTCATTATCACCCACAAATGATAAATCCAGAATCAGACAGTCCGAAATACACCAATCACTGATCGGATATGCGTCCAGATTCTTGCCATTTGGGTCATGATGGACAGGCGCGTCAATATGGGTAAACCAATGTGACTGCAAATTATATTTCGTTGTCTGCCAACGGTCTTTATTGGCATGGGATGTGGCCAGTTCAAACTTGATTCCATAGCGCCAATGTTCCACTACCGGCAGGGTGAGGTCAGTTATTTTTCTCATATTCTATAGTGCCCCCTTTAATTCTTCTGGATGATGTCGAGAAGCTCAGTACCATTTTCATCTGTAAAAACCTTCCAGGCGCTCACTGCAATCTCTTTAAATGCTTCCTTATCGGGATTTTCCACAATCTCACATCCGTTGTCCAGCAGCACCTGTTTTGCCTCTATTGTCTTTTCCTCGTTGGCTTTCCTTTGGGCCTCTTTACCTGCATTGGCTGCGTCCATCACAACCTGCTTCTGTTGGTCACTTAATTTGTCCCATGTTTTTTGGCTGATTCCCATCATGAACGGGGTATAAACATGGTCTGTCAGCGTTATATACTGCTGTACCTCGTAAAACTTTCTTGAAACAATTTCATGAAGCGGATTCTCTTCCGCACTGACCGTGCCCTGCTGCAATGCGGTATATAACTCAGATGCGTTAATGGTTGTGGGCAGGGCTCCCAAAGCCTTCCATGTCTCCACCTGTACGGTTGCAGGCAGAGTCCTCATCTTAATACCGCTTAAATCCGCCGGTGTCGTAACCGGTCTCACATTATTGCTGAGTTCCCGGAAACCGTTCTCCCAGAAAGCCAATCCCACGATTCCCTTTTCAGCAAACTTCTCAAATATTTTTTCCGAAGCGGCTCCATCTACAGCTGCCCTGGCCTCTTCCAGATTATCAAACAGGAACGGAAGCTGGAATACTTCTACCTCCGGAACCAATCCTGAAAAATGAAATTCCATACTGGGTTGCTGTAGGAATCAATATGGGAGCAAATATCAGCAATGCCGGTACTGCATCTATGAAACATCCCGCAATAATCAGAATGAATACAACAGCAAACATAAACACTGTTGGGCTTGATATTACAGAGGTAAATCCTTCTGCCACCATCTGGGGTATTCCTGCCCTTGTCAGGACCCATCCAAATGCCTGGGTAGCTGCTACTATCAGCATGATACCCGCTGCTGTCTTGACTGATTTGAATACCACCTTGCCCAGGGATTTGAAATTAAGCTCCCTGTAAACGAACAAACCAATGATAAGGCAATAGAAACAAGCAACGGCAGATGCCTCTGTTGGAGTAAACAGCCCGGAATAAATGCCGCCTAAAATAATGGCAGGCGCAAGTATCGCCCATATAGCGTCTAAAAATGATTTTGCCGCCCGCTTCAGACTAAAATGGCCTACCCCCTTGTATCCCTTTTTAATACATTGCCATACTACTACCGCTGTGACAATTACCCCAAGAAAAAGGCCTGGTACCAGTCCTGCCAGCAGCATATCCCCCACAGATTCCCCGGATGCAACTCCATATAGAACCATAAGTATACTTGGCGGAATAAGAGGTCCAAATATTCCTCCCACGGCCTGGACTGCGCTGGCGTAGCCGCCGTCATACCCCTCCTCCTGCATGGATGGAATCATGATTCCCCCAACTGCCGCGGTAGTCGCCGCTCCGGCGCCTGTCATGGCTGCAAAAATCATGCTGGCTACTACCGTAACAATAGCAAGTCCTCCCGGCAGATGACCTACCACTGTTCTGGCAAAGTTCACAATCCGTTTTGAAATACCGCCGGATTCCATGAGTCCGCCCGCGATTACAAAAAACGGTATGGCCATTAGTGTAAATGAGTCCACCCCTTTCAGCATCTGCTGTCCTATGATTATCATAGGTACATCCATAAAAAGTGCCATGTAAAGCACTGCGGACAGACACAACGAATATGCAATCGGAACCCCCAGAAAAAGTAATACAAAAAATACTCCCATTAAAACTGCAATATTCAAGAATCTCTCCTCCTGTCTTATATTTATATCATTCTTATATTTTTTAAAGCAATAATCGTGCCAAATTATATATTCTTTCCAATTTTTTTCCTCAGCTTTTTTCAGGGATATAAATAATACACAATAAAACTTATTTACAACAAATAATCTTAATTTTTTGTATTATTATGTTGTATACCCGTTTCAAAATGTTTCTATTGGATTTCATTCATGTCTCAACGCCAATTACCAGATAATATTAAAAAAGATGCTCATATCAGTCAAAATGAGCATCTTTTCCGTGTTTTGTTAATTTTTTCTCAATTGTAGCAATAATTCGTTGTTTATGATGAATTTTGCAACGCATCACTACTGCAACCCATATTTTTTCATTTTCCTCCATAAAGTAGAACGGTCAATTCCCATGGCCCTTGCTGTCTCGCTCCTATTATATCCGTGTTCACTTAACAGGCGCTGAATGTATTGTTTCTCCTGCTCCCTTTTGCCTTCCGCATACATCATATAGGAAGGACCAGTTGTCATCGTCCTCTCTGAATACTCCGTTATTTCTATATCATCCTGCCCCAGTGCTGCTGCCATTTCTTCTTCTGTTATCATAAATCCGCTATGAACCACGCTCAACCGCTCAGCTATATTCCTAAGTTCCCTGATATTGCCTGTGAAAGCATATTGTTTAATGATCTCCTCTGCTCCTGCGGACAAAATAGGCATTTCATAACCAAACTGATTACTGTAATATTGAAGATAGTAATGAAAGAGAAGGGGAATATCCTCACTCCGTTTGCGCAGCGGAGGGATGTATAATCTAAGAACATTCAAACGGTAAAGAAGATCCTGCCGGAATTTCCCTTCACTCACCTGTCTTTGCAGATTTTTATTGGTGGCCGCAATAATTCGTACATCCACAGATATAACTGAGTTGCCGCCAACACGGCGCACCTCCCGTTCCTGCAGCACACGAAGCAGTTTACTCTGAAATGTCAAAGGAATCTCTGCTATTTCATCCAAAAACAGTGTACCTTTATGGGCCATCTCAAACAATCCCATCTTTCCGCCTTTTTTTGAACCCGTAAAAGCCCCCTCCACATAACCGAACAATTCACTTTCCAACAAGCTTTCCGGCAATGCTGCGCAATTAACTGCCACAAAAGCATTTCCCGCCCTCTTGCTGGCATTATGTATGCTCTGTGCAAAAAGCTCCTTTCCGGTTCCGGTTTCCCCTACCAGCAGAACATTGGAGGATACTCCCGCATATCTTCCGGCATTCTCGATGGTCCTATCCATAATATCACTTTTATGAACAATGTCCTGAAATGTATACCGCGCAGCCAATCCTTTATCGCTCATCTGACGTCGTATCTGATTCTCCATTTGCTGTATTCTTGAGGCATTCATAAAACTGACCACCAGCCCCGGCATGGAATTTCCTATTTTTACAGGAAGGAAATCAGTGGACAGAGAAGTGCCTTCCCTAAGATATACTCTGTCCGCTATTCTTTCACCAGACTCAAAACAGCGTTCCGCTTCCTCCTGCATAAACGGAGCAATTTGCCTTAGATAAGCCCCCCCCCCCCAATAATGTCTGCACATTCGGGAACAACTTTCTGGCTTCTCTGTTTGCTATCTCAATCTGTCCTTTATCATTAACATAAAAAATTCCTGCATTTGAAATTTGAGTAATGATTCTGAAAAGCTCAGACTTTTCTTTTTCTTTCTTCACCTCTTCCGCTATGTGAACCGCTTCTTCCAACACATTGAAAATGGTTTCGCGGCTGACCTTTATAGTCACTACCGGAAGATCCGTTCTTGAGTTCTTGAGATAAAGATATGCGGAATAACCGCCAATAATACAGTCACACCCCTGGCTTACTGCCTCGGCAACACAGTATTCCAAATCATGTCCCTGATCAACCGGATGATAGGAGGTTTTCACTCCGGTAATCTCTTCCATATGTTCATATTGATACATATGAAAAAACCTCCCTACAATTCCCACCTTCCTGCAGTGATACATCTTCTTGGCCTCGTAGAGAGCCTGAACTATATCGTAACCTGTAATTGGGATATTAATAACGGGTTTAGTGGGATACTGGCGTTTCAGCTCTTCAAATGTAAAGTTACGCCCAACAAGAACATCGTATTCCCTCTCCATTTTGTACTGACGAACCATATCAACCGTCATCACTTTAAATTCCACAGTGACCTTGTCCTTTTCAGGATAATCCCTGTATACCTCCTGTACTACCGGTTCTAATTCCGGATATGGCACTACGAATAGTATATCCAACCTGGTGCACCCTCCTCTGTTTATTGTAATTACATCTGCCGCGCCATAAATTACGCAGGTCCTGCAATCTGCAGGACCTGTGTACATAGCTGTTATATTTAAAATGTTATGGCCGCCCCAAATCCTGTCCCGCATCCTGATATATCTTAATGGCCTCCGTAATATTAGACGCCGAACCAGCCTGTATGATTCGGGAAAGCTGGGCCAATTTTTCCGGCTGCAGGAATTCCCTCCCCAAATACGGACCGTAGGTATCTGCTATGCGTATATTCTGTTCCCTGATACTGCTCTCCAGATTGCGTAGATTCGCGGACACTTCATCCAGCTCCTGCCTGAGCCTGTCCAACTTATCCTTATGACTGGCTATGATTTCATCTGAAATGATGGTTTTTGTCACATTCTCAAAAGTACCCAGGGCATCTTTTTTCCTGGAAGCAATCTCCGACAGCTCCTGTTCAACGCAGGCAATCTCATCGTCATATTTTTCAAGGTCATATAAATCCTCACTGCCGTCCTTCTGAATGGTTCTGGTAATGACCTTTATTTTCTTCTGGTTCGCTCTCAGGTGATTGCGTATATCCCGCCCCCGCTTAAGCGTATCCTGGTAACGAAGTCTGGTCTTATTGCCAATCATCACATAAAGTCCGCCAAACAGGAGGATATCCACAAAATACACAGCCGCCAGATACCAGATAACTCTCTGGGGAATCAAAAAATAGATACCGCACGGAATTCCCAAAAAGCAGATTACCAGGGTAAGCAGAAAAATCATAATTTCCCTGAAGCCTCTGGGATAGTACAGAGCATAATAAAATGTGGTCCCACACCAGGCGGGCACCCGGTTCTTCTGGAACAATGTCCTCATCTGGACCTTCAGGTCCCTGTTGTGTTCCCGCAGCTCGCTGGTCTCCTCGGCAATCCGTTCCTTTACTCCCTGGCTCTTGGCCTTCTCCCGTTTTGCCCTGGCCTTCTTGAGACGTTCCTGTCCTTTTCCAAGCTCCTGGTCATAGCTGGAATTAATCTCATCCAAACGCTTCTTAATCGTCTGGTTCACGGAGTCAGACACAGCCTTCCTGGCAGTCTCAAGCTCCCGTTCTTTCATCTCTTCCTCATCCGCCAGCTGACCGGCCGTATTCTGGTCACAGTTAAGACGGTACACCGCATCCCTGGCATCTGCCAGGAACTTTACATAATCCGTAATTGCCTGTCCCACCTGCATTTCCTCCTTATGGGAACATTTATCATTACGTATAGCTTACTACAAATAATCCCCACGGGCAAGGGATGTTACAAAAAATTCAAATATGGCCGAAAAATGTACTGCTATTTAACAATATTTTTTAGCGTTTATACGAACTCCATCCTTCCGGAAGATACTTTTTCGTTCCATCCAGCATATCCTTTACAAGCAGCCGTATATCCTGTTCTTTGCACTTCCTTCCTTTAACCTGAGGATCATTCATAAATGCCTTGACTACCAGCTCCTCATTGCAGGTGAGAGCTGCCTCCAGTATGGCTTCATGATTCTCAACCGCCGGCATGATAAGCTCCTTCACACACTCAGGCAGGTTTCCGGCCAGAATGGGGCGGATGGCATCCCGTTCAAAGACCGCATTTGTCTCAACTACTGCCTGTACCGGCCCACAGAGGTACAGTGTCTTTACGCACAGAGACATGGGGTTGGTATAATTGATAATCCAGGCATCCGGGGAATTTTGTTTGATGGCTTCTGCAAAACGTACATATATAGGGATGGTGCGCAGGGCTCTCATCAGGCCTCCCGGCCTTCCCCTGTCCACCCAGCCCAAACACAGGAAGGTGGATGAAGCGGCTTCCTATATTATCAACCATTATGATGAATCTCTGTCCCTGGAGATGATATCGGACCATTTTTATGCTGACAAATGTTACCTGAGCCGGATTTTCAAGGAGGCGTCCGGATTCACGGTTAATGAGTATATTAATATGATACGGATCCGCCATGCCAGAGAGCTTTTGTCCAGCAGTTCCATGAGCATCACGGAGGTATCAGAATCCGTTGGATACGAGACCATCACCTATTTTGAACGTGTATTTAACCAGTACGCCCAGACCTCGCCTTCCAGATACCGAAAACAATACCGGTTAAAAAATGACTTTTAAAACACCGGATTAGATGTTATACTAAAACATCAGAAACCTATATGTCCGCCAATCGTTTGCGAAAGGAGAAGCTTTATGTTCAGAATGTGGGGAAAATTAATGAAAGACAACCATCTGCTAAAAGATACTGTGGTCTGCATATCTGACTATTCCTTATCCAGAACTCAGATGGTCTTTGATTCCCTGGATTCTATTTGTTATGAATTTGATCTGGAAAAACCCATCTGGCTGGACTCTACTGTAAAGGAATTCAAGTATCATGATAAAGCCAGATTCACACAGGATAATTTCATTGAATCAGTAGATTTCGATTTTCTGGAGATTCAGGTAATCGAAGAATAAAGCGGAGATTAAATCGTGAAAAACCTTTTCACAATCGGAGAAATGGCCGAACTGTTCGGCATCAACATACGCACCCTGCGGTATTACGATGAAATTGGCATCCTGCACCCTGAGACAGCGGATCCGGAGACCGGGTACCGCTATTACTCCACCCGCCAGTTTGAACGCCTGAATACCATCAAGTATCTCCGGGCCCTGGGTGTATCCCTTAAAAAAATTTCATTATTTTTTGAAAACAGGGACGTGGATATCATGCTGGGACTTCTAAAAGAACAGAAGGATGAAACCCAGGCAAAAATCAGCGAACTGATGCAGATTGAACAGAAGCTGGAATACCGTCTCAGGGCCCTGGAGGATGCCATTCATACACAATGCGGTGAAATCAGGACCCTTCATTTTGACCAAAGACAGATTGCGTACCTGAGAAAGGATATCAAGCTGGGAGAGGACCTGGAATTCTCACTTCGGGAGCTGGAAAGAGCCAATACCCTGGAACCTGTGATGTTTCTGGGCAAGGTGGGAGTTTCCCTGTCCTCCGCCAATCTGAAGGCCCGCAAATTCCAATCATTTTCAGGTATCTTCGTACTTCTTGAGAAGGAGGACCACTATCAGGGTAAGGAACAGTATCTGCAGGCCGGGGATTATGTAAGCGTGCGGTTTTCCGGCACGCATCAGGAAGCGTCGCAGTACTATATTCTGCTTTTGGAGTATATGAATCAGATGGGATATTCCTGTTGCGGGGATTCCGTGGAGATCACGCTGATTGATGCGGGTTTTACCAATGATACGTCCCGTTATGTGACGGAAATACAGATTCCATTCTCAAAAAGTACGGAAAAATAAATATTTATTATTGACCCTCCAGTTACTGGAGGGTTTATTCTTATTCTTAGTAAATGTTATATTGAGGAGAGATTCATCATGAAAAACGACAATCTGCTGACCGAGGGCAATGTATTTCACGTACTTCTGGCATTCTCCGTCCCATTTCTGGTTGCCAATGTGATACAGGCTCTTTATGGGGCTGTGGACCTGATGGTCATCGGGTGGTACTGCACGCCGGCGAGCGTGGCCGCTGTGTCTACCGGAACCCAGGTAACCCAAATCATCACCAGCATGGTATCCGGCCTGACTCTGGGCGGCACGATTCTGGTGGGAAAATACACCGGCATGAAGGATGAGGAAAGGACCTGCCGCACCATTGGGACCACTCTGTCCGTATTTGCAATTGTGGCATTGGTGCTGACCGTTGGAATGCTGATTTTCAGAGACGCCATACTCGCTGCCTTAAAGACACCGGCGGCCTCCATGGATGAGGCCAGACAGTATGTGACCATATGCTTCTGCGGCATATTCTTCATCTGCGGCTACAATGCCATAAGCGCCTTACTGCGGGGATACGGCGATTCCCGCAGACCCATGTACTTTGTAGCATTGTCCTGCGCGCTCAACATTGCGGGCGATATCATTTTCGTGAAATATCTGGGATTGGGCGTAGCCGGCACAGCCCTGGCAACCGTCCTATCCCAATCCATCAGCATGATATGTTCCATTGTCTACCTTAACAGGAAGAAGTTCATATTTACCTTTACCCTTAAGAACCTGCGCATTGACAGGGACAGGCTGAAGGAGCTGGCAATGGTGGGAATTCCCATCTCCTCCCAGGAATGCATGGTGCGGCTGTCCTTCCTTTACCTGACCTCGGTCACCAACCGCCTGGGAGTGAACGCAGCCGCCGCGGTTGGCATTGCCAGCAAATATGACGTGTTCGCCATGCTCCCTGCCACTTCCATCGCCAGCGCCCTGGCAGCCATCACGGCCCAGAACTACGGCGCAGGGAAGCCGGAACGGGCAAGGCGGTCCCTGACGGCCGGAATTGGCTTTGCGGTACTGGCATCCTCTGTCTTCTTCCTGTGGGCCCAGCTGTCTCCCCAGACCATGATTGGACTCTTTAACACCAATCCTGATATCATAGAGGCGGGAATTCCCTTCTTCCATTCCTGCAGCTTTGATTACCTGGCTGTTTCCTTTGTATTCTGTCTCAACGGGTTTATGAACGGCCGTTCCAAGACAGTGTTTACCATGGTCAGCTGCTGTTTCGGAGCCCTGGCCCTCAGAATGCCTCTCATATGGCTGGCCTACACCTATTGCCCGGATAACCTGTTTGTCATCGGACTGATTGCGCCTGCTGTATCAGGCTTTATGGCCGTATATACCATGCCTTTTGTAATACGGCAGCTAAGACAGGACAGAAGCGGGCGCAGGAAAGAGCTTACGCTTCGCAGTGTCTGACGCGGGCTAACCCCTCCCCACCCCCATTCTCCACCCTCTCTTCCAAACTTTGAGCAATCGAAAAGCCGCCCTGCTGACTCACCCCATCAGCAGGACGGCCTTTTCTCTATGCCGTATCTCTATTAAGCTTTCATCCGACTAAGATTTACGGTATGACTGACCAGCCCCCGCCGGCCCGGCCCGCCATTACAGCCTCTTAAGCAGTTCCTCTCTCTGAGCCTCATATCCGGGCTTACCTAACAGTGCGAACATGTTTTTCTTATAGCTCTCCACACCTGGCTGGTTAAACGGATTCACGCCCAGAATATATCCGCTGACACCGCAGGCGAACTCAAAGAAGTAGAACAGCTCTCCCAGACAGAACTCGTTCTGCTCCGGAATCTTAACCATCAGGTTGGGTACATTGCCATCGGTATGGGCCAGGATTGTTCCGTTCATGGCGCTCTTATTTACAAAATCAACACTCTTTCCCGCCAGATAATTCATGCCGTCGGTATCCACGTCTTCCTTATTCAGAAGAATCTCTGCCGGAGATTCCTCTACACTGAGAACTGTCTCAAACATGATACGTGATCCGTCCTGGATGAACTGGCCCATGGAGTGGAGATCCGTGGTCAGATCCACTGCCGCCGGGAAAATGCCTCTCTGGTCCTTGCCCTCGCTCTCGCCGTAGAGCTGCTTCCACCACTCGGACACATAGTGAAGGCTTGGCTCATAATTGGCTACGATTTCAACTGCCTTGCCCTTGCGGTGCAGGATGTTGCGCACAGCCGCATACTGAAGGGCCGCGTTGGATTCATATGGTGCATCTAAGGCTTTCTGCCTGCCTGAAGCAGCACCCTCCATCAACTTATCAATATCCGCTCCACTTACTGCAATCGGAAGAAGGCCTACAGCCGTCAATACGGAGAAACGTCCGCCCACGTCATCCGGCACAACGAATTCCTCATATCCTTCTTCGTCTGCCAGGTTCTTAAGGGCGCCTTTAGCCTTGTCAGTGGTTGCGTAGATGCGCTTGTTGGCTTCTTCCTTGCCATATTTTTCAATAAGCATTTCCTTAAATACACGGAATGCGATTGCAGGCTCTGTGGTAGTGCCTGACTTGGAAATGATGTTGACGGAGAAATCCTTGCCGTCCAGTACCTGCTTTAAGTCATGGATATATTTACTGCTGATGCTGTTTCCTACAAAATAAATCTCAGGTGTCTTGCGAACGCTCTTGGGTAACACATTGTAAAAGCTGTGCGACAGAAATTCAATGGCTGCTCTCGCTCCCAGATAGGAGCCTCCAATACCTACCACCAGCAGGACGTCAGAATCATTCTGAATCTTTTCCGCTGCTTTCTTAATCCTTGCAAATTCGTCCTTATCATAATCTACCGGCAAATCGATCCATCCCAGAAAATCATTACCGGCACCAGTCTTCTCCAGCAGGGTCTCCTTTGCACTCATGACTGTGGTCTTAAAATTGGCCATCTCTTCCGCAGAAACGAATCCTGCTGCCTTGGAATAATCAAACATAACTTCCTTTCCCATAACTCGCGCTCTCCTTTTCTTATGTCCATGGACCATATGTCCATGATTCTATCAGTGCTGCGGTAAAGCCGCTTATCTCTTAAATTATAACATAATTTCCCTTATAATACCATTTCTTTCTGACTCTGGAAATAAATTCCTGAAAGTCAGCATTTTAGGAAATGAATTCTTTCAGTAATTCCCCCAACATTCTTTTTTGTTCCGGATTCAAATCCTGAAGCCAGTTTTCCTTTGACTTCTCTTCCTGCTTTTCCCTGCTGGCAGCAGTCTGCTCCAGCCCCCTTCTGTTATTACTATTTGAACGGCGGTCTCTTCCTATGGAACGCAGATTAGCCGGCTCCCTGCGGTCCTCCTCGGCTGTAACGGCAGGCACATGCTCCGCTGTGCCTTCCCGGTTCATTCGCGGCCACATCACATTTTCCAGGTAGTCCTGAAGGCAGGTGAGAAGCTGCTGTCTCCTGGATTCCAAATTCACTCCGTAATCCACCAGCATGGTAAACATGCCGGCCAGGATGCCTGTGGTGCCGTACAATACAATATAGTAGTTATCACTTCTAAACCAATAAGAGAGAAATGCTGCCCCGCCGCCTGCCAGGAAGCAGAGAAGTGTCAGCTGCCCCGACAGGTTGTCCAGTCCCTTGACGGACATACCAAAGGTCCGCAGGCTGTACATCTGGCGCTCCAGATAAACGCGTGTGTTATTCATTCCCTGATTCATACGATATGTATCCTCTGCATTCTGTTTCAATCCGCGCAGATATTTGTTCTTAGTCAGTGCCATGTTGGTGCTCTCTTTAATTAATCGTTTGTAGAAGCTTCCCGCCATCAGCCTGGTAAATACCCCAGCCAGGCAGATTGCCGCCAGCACATACAGTGCCTTTCCTGTTTGTAAAAAGCTCATCATAGTAAAAGCTCCCCTTTCTTCCCGGATTCCATCCCGTTTCTATAATAATATTATTTTTTGGCCCGGGCTGCTGGCTGCAGCCGATGCCTGGTTTGGGAACCGCCCCTGCAGTCAGGCGTTTCCCGGTAAAGTCTATTATAGCAACGGATTTTGATTTGGGAAGTTGAGAGTCCCTAGAATCGTTCGCCAAATTCTCCTAAAAAACGATTCTGAGAGGTGAGATTTTTCTTTAGACAGTTAAGGTATACGCCAGGTTTCTCCCTCTGTATCCGGGCGCATCTCCTGGCTGGATTCCCGGTTTCCACGGTTCCCATCTGACGATTCCATTCTGGTTGCAGCAAAATACCATACACCTTCCGGCAGCTCCAATCCGTCCAGGAAACCGTGGTCATTTCCATAGGCTGCATCACACCCCACCCACTGGACCTGGAACCGGCCGCTCTTAATTACCTGGTTGAGCATGCGCTGGGCTATCTGGTTTTTGGTGGCAAATGTCTTTTCTTCCGGGATATGGCATTCCTCACGCAGCTTGGAATAATCCCCGCTGAACCATTCCTTTGGGATGTACAGTTCATAATCCACAAGCCCATATCCTTTGTCACCGGCGCAGGCAAGGAACACCCCGGACTGGCAGTTTTCCGTTTTCCCCAGGCAGCCACAGTACTGCCGTTTTACCCCGGCGGAATGCTTCCCTTTTTTTACAAAGCTTGTGTCATCCACGGACAACATGCCGCAGCCTGCCCCAATCTGCCTGGACAGGAGCTCATACTTTTCACCGGAAAAGTGAAGGGCGACTGGCTCAATCGATTTGCGTTCCAACGGGCTCAAAAGCCCCTGTATAAAGGTTTGGAATAATCTTCGTTGTGGCTGCAGAGAAAAGCAGGGAAAATAATTCTGAAGATAGTGTTCCAGTTCCGTTTGGAGTAAGGAATCATTATTTTCATCGGAATACCAAGCAGCTAATGCAATCGGATCGAACATCGTAGGATTCATCATAGTACCAGCCCCTTTTTCTTTTTATACCAAAAAAGGGGAAACACGCCACTCAGGGAGTTCGCTGTAGTATTAGTACTGGTCCGGATATTTAACCCCTTCTTTTTAAAAGACTCTATCTGACTTTTACCCCAAATACTATCCACTTCTTTTTCTTTTCCATACCATCCTCCCTCTTATAAAACAGACCTCTGAATCTTGTCATATACAGAGGTCCGATTATTTATGAGTCATGCGTCTGTTGTTTGTGGGTCGCTATTTATAAGTATATTATTTATAAATCTGTTATTTGCAAATACAAATAAAACAAATCTGACTGTTAATCAACGTTTTTCTTATCGAAGGGAACGTACGATCTCGGTAAGCAGATTCACGCTGTGAACAATGGCCTTAGCCTCAAAAGCAGGGTAATCTACCGAGGCACTGTCATCTGCCTTATCCGAAATAGCCCTCACAATAAGGAAAGGGATGGAGTTAAGGTAGCAGGCCTGGGCAATGGCTGCCCCTTCCATTTCTGTACAATATCCTCCAAAGGTATCTGTCAGCCACTTCTTTTTTTCCTTATCAGAAATGAACTGGTCTCCAGTCACCACACGTCCCACAAAGGTGTGGATGTCCGGATTCACCCTGGAACAACACTCCTCAGCAAGATTTATAAGACCTTCATCTGCCTTAAAAGCCAGCGTCTCCACCCTGGGTATCTGTCCCGGTTCATAGCCAAATCCGGTTGCATCCATATCATGCTGAAGTGCATCGCTGGAAAGCACAATGTCCCCAATATCAATTTCTGCCTTCAGAGAACCTGCAATTCCCGTATTCACCACACCTGTTACACTATATATATCTGCCAAAATCTGGGTGCACATAGCTGCATTGACCTTGCCAATGCCGGAGCGGACCACTACTACCTCCTTCCCCTCCAGCTTTCCTTTATAAAAGTCCATGGCAGCCCTTGACTCCACCTGTACATCTGTCAACTGCGCCTTAATCATAGCCACTTCCTCGTCCATGGCTCCAATAATCCCTAGCATAATTACCTCCTTCTGTCATGTACTATTCTTCTATTATATAGGATGCCTAAAGATTTTCAAGTTCAAAGCTTGTTCTCACTTGACATTATCTTTTGCATAAGGCATAATCGGATATACACGAATTTATTACAGGAGGCACTACACATGAGATTTAAAACACAGGGAGTCTGTTCCAGGGAGATATCCTTTGAGGTAAAAGATAATAAACTGACCAACGTCCAGTTCGTAGGCGGCTGCTCCGGCAATACTCAGGGCCTGTCCCGGCTCATCGAAGGCATGGACGTGGATGAGGCTATCCGAAGACTGGATGGAATCCAGTGCGGTCCCAGGCCTACATCTTGTCCGGATCAATTGGCTCGGGCGTTGAAGCAGTTTAAAGGGCGGTAAATATTCTACTAATCTAATATGCTAAATTTAGCTACAAATACTTACTTAAGTTCTTAAAGGGCATTGTTTCTCTATGGATCCAATGCCCTCAATTTACTAAGTCTATTCACAGAAATACAATTAACATACCTAATCAACCCAAACTCCATCCGTTGCAGGACTATATCCTTCAAATTCCCCATCATACACAACAACAAACGCTCCTCTTAAACGGTAATAATATCCTTTATCCTGATTCTTAAAGGTAATATTCAATGAAGGACGATTTAAGCCTTCCTGATAATCTTTCGCATAAAATTCAGCATCGTAATATGTCACCTGCCTCCATCGTTCTCCCGCCACATCCCAACGGTCTAAATAAATGGTAATATATGCTTCGTCTGCAGGTACATCTAAATAGGCAGTTGCAACCCCACCAATATCCCCATTTCCCTGGTTAGTAATTAACACATTTGCTTCAGCAAAGAAATTACCTCTAACTTTTGTTGAATCATAACCATAAGCACTTCTTACCGTTTTTGGAAGCAAATCCGATGGGGTATTTACTGAAGAATAATCATTCAAATTAAACGGACCTGCCCAAACAGTTAAACTCATTAATATTGATAACAATAACGAGCAAAACAAAACTACGCTATTTTTCTTCATGATTTGAATCCTTTCCCTAAGTTATTATTCTTTCAACTATATTAATAAATTCTTCCTTACTCATTATTCCAATAACTCTACAGTACACCCCTTGAGCTATAAAAGATCCCCTATATCTCAAGCTCCCATCTTCTAACACCTCACTTTCAATATTTATATCCTCATTTATCCATTTATTATATACAGTAAACTCTGCCTGATAATCTGAGCCATAGACACTAGATGCCTCCCTACTTGTTTTTGACTGACAAAAATAAAAATATTTATTGTCATGGATAAATTCGATATCTGCTCTTCCATTGTCAATATAAAGTGAATTGAAATTCATATCCGCAGGAATATATCCCAGCTTAAATGATTTGATATTCAGCTCTTTTTCAATTACTTGATATGCCTCATCTTCTCCATTAACGGCTATCTTATTAGAATCATTATTATATACTATATTATTCTCGTCTCTAACCCTCTCCCGATAAAAATACGATTTCGTCCCCATAGCCACCATACATCCACTCCCTGCCACAAGACAGGCAATTAAACCAATCGCAGCCAACCGCTTCCATCCAAATCTCGGTTTGATAACCTTGGGGTGCTCTGGTTGGTCGGATTCCGGTACATTCTTTGACTCAGCCTTTTCTTCCTGTATCCTTGCCCAGATTTTTTCAAACTCATCTGATGATGGGGACGGAATGGGAAGGGGGACGGTCATATTCTTGACTGCTTCAAATTCTTTTAACAGTTCTTCATCTGATATATCATCCGTTCCCCAAATCGGGCAGTCCATAGAATTGTCCTGTTCTGAATCTCTTTTATAATCTCCCACGTGACACCTCTGTTTACCAAATCTCCTAAAGTTCCCTTTGCCTTTAGGGTTGACTTTTTGCGTTTAATGCTTACTATAATAGTAGACGTTTATGAATGCCGGTTTCCCCAGCATATCATATTCTTTAGGAGGTTTTTATGAAAAAAATCATTTTAACCGGCGGCGGTACTGCCGGACACGTTACCCCCAATCTGGCCCTGCTCCCTTCATTAAAAGAAGCTGGTTACGAAATCCGCTATATCGGTTCATACCAGGGTATGGAACGCAAGCTGATTGAAAATGCGGGCATTCATTATGATGGCATATCCTCTGGCAAGCTGCGCAGATACTTTGATATCAAGAATTTTTCCGACCCGTTCCGCGTTGTCAAGGGTTACGCGGAGGCCAGACGGCTCTTAAAACGCCATAAACCGGATGTAATTTTTTCTAAGGGCGGTTTTGTTGCAGTTCCCGTGGTTCTCGCTGCCAAGCACTATAAAATCCCTGTCATCATACATGAGTCCGATATGACGCCAGGTTTGGCTAACAAAATCTGCATTCCCTCTGCCCTTAAAGTCTGCTGTAACTTCCCGGAGACCCTTAAGTACCTTCCATCTGACAAGGCCGTACTTACAGGCTCCCCTATCCGTGAGGAACTGCTCCAGGGCGATCGGCTGTCCGGGCTCACTTATGCCCACCTGACTGCCAGCAAGCCTGTACTTCTTGTCATTGGCGGAAGTCTGGGCTCTGTAGCTGTAAATACGGCGGTCCGCAATATCCTCCCCAGGCTTCTGCCCAGCTATCAGGTAATACATATCTGTGGCAAAGGCAATCTGGATGAAAGTCTGATTGGAACTGCCGGATATGTACAGTATGAATACGTTGATGCTCCCCTAAAGCATCTTTTCGCGGCTGCCGACCTTGTCATATCAAGAGCTGGGGCCAATTCCATCTGCGAGCTTCTGGCACTGCGCAAACCGAATCTGCTCATCCCCCTGTCAGCAGCGGCCAGCCGCGGAGACCAGATTCTCAATGCCAATTCCTTTGCAAAACAAGGATTCAGTAAGGTTCTGGAAGAGGAAGCATTGTCTGACGACTCTCTGCTTGACGCGATTAACGATTTATACCTAAACCGTAATTCCTATATACAGTCCATGGAGCAGAGTAATTTGAACAATGCCGTTAAAACAGTTGTATCTCTCATTGAATCATGTGTGAAATAACGTTAGGGCCAATTATCATTTTTTAGCAGTTCTTCAAGGTACTTTCTGATACGGCTGACTCTGGAATAACATGCCTTTTCTGTAATATTCAGCATAGCGCATACTTCCCTTGTCGGCCGTCCCTCTATCAATCTGAGCGTCGCGACCTGACGCCAGTTTTCAGGCATCCTCTCGATTTCCTTAAGAAGCGCCTGACATCTCTCTTTGCTGACTACAAAATCCGGCAGATTGGCAGCCTTATCGTGTGCCGGATAATCCTCACTGTTATATGCCTCTTCGTCCAATTCCCCATAGCTCCTGTACTTCATCTTTCGGTGAAAATCCATACACCGGCTCTTCAGAATACGTATCAGCAGCGCCCTCTTACTTTCCTCGGACATATCCAGGGAATATTTATACCGGGCATATGAGACAAATGTATCCTGTACCACATCCTCAATATAATCCACAGGAATATCGTTTACATAAGCTATCCTTCTCAGGTATACCTCATATTCCAGATACATTTTCTCAAACAGTTTCTTATCTTCTGTATCCATCTTCTCAATCTTCATTGCAATTACAGACAGCCTTTGATTTTATCCGCAACCTCTGCCAGTTCCTCTGGCGAAGCCTTTCCCGGAGTCCAACCGACAATGGCTGGACCTCTCTCATATCTTGGAATCACATGCATGTGGAAATGGAACACAGTCTGCCCGGCTGCCTCTCCATTATTCTGAACCAGATTGAATCCCGCGCATCCGAGAGATTTCTTCATCGCAGAACCAATCTTGGCACCCAGAGGAAGGACTTTGGCGGCTATATCCCCATCCAGTGAGCATACATCTGCAAAATGCTGTTTTGGAAGGATAAGAGCATGTCCTCTGGACGCCGGTCCCAAATCCAGAATCACGCGAAAATCCTCATCCTCATACAGAGTGGCTGACGGAATCACCCCGCCCGCTATTTTACAAAAAATACAATTGTCATCTGTCATTCTGAAAATCCTCCTTCCGCTGCGGTTAACACAGCCTGCATTCTATCCAGCCATACCGGAAATTCTGGCAGCATGTTTCCTCCTGTAAAGCAGGATGCCTAAAATGAAGCCGGAAATCAGGCCTCCTATGTGAGCTACATTGTCCACTCCTGTTGAAGTAAACCCATGATAAAGGGTCAGCAGAACCATAAAGCCCAGCTGCCTGTTGGTTAGTCCGTCCAACTGACCGTGATGAATGGCAATCACATAGACCAGACCGCCTATCACACCGAAGATTGCGCCTGAAGCTCCCGCTGACACACTGGCCGCTCCTGTCCGTACCTGAACAGCCAGAGATATACCGTTGGCAGCAACACCGCTGGCAAGGTAAAATATCAAATATTTGATATGACCCAGCGCCTTTTCCATCTTCTCGCCAAGCACCAGCAGAACCAGCATATTATTTGCCAGATGGCTGACTCCGAAGTGCAAAAACATGGCAGTAAACAGCCTGTAATACTCTCCACCAAGGATGACAAACGGCGCAAATACCGCACCATGTTTTACCATGAATACGCCATCCTCCGTGGAGCCGATGGCCTCCAGATACAGAAATACCAATGCGTTGACTGCTGCCAGCGCAATATTGACATATGGCCTGTTCCTGTTTATACCTGTAACCATCCGTATTCCTCACATCCTTAATGATATATAATCTTAGCATACTTTAAAGGACTTGTTAAGTGGCTTTGACGCAATAAAGTTATTTTTTATGCCCCCACCCCTTGCTATCTGCTATTTCCGCAACCAAAATCATACTATTGTTTTAAGATAGAAAGTACATACAGGACTGCTCTGTGCAGCTAATAAAAAACATATCCGCAGTCAGCCATAAATATCTGGTCTCCCGGCTCCAGCTGTGTTGTCTCGTTTGCCTCCAGCAAACGGCCTCTGACCCTGGTGCCATTGGTAGAGTTAAGGTCTGTTACAGTATAACGCCCATTATTTTCATCTAATCTTATGTGAAAGCGGCTTACTGTATCTTTAAGCAGCACATAATCGGCTAAATCCTTGTGTTTGCCAATCACAAAGGGAAAATAGGATATTACAATGTCTTCATCCGAACCGTTGAGGGCGGATAAGCGCCGTACCTCTTCCCCTTCTGCCGGCCGCTCTGATAAAAGAACAGTCTGAAAGGATTCTTCGGCACTGTTTTGTGGGATTTTCTGGGAATATTCATTTTTATTTTCATTCGTATACACGGGAGAAGGCTGAATGTCCAAATCCTCATCTTCGTCATCTTCGTCCTCATACAAAATTCTCCATGGGTCCTGCTCCTCGCCTGAGTCTGTATCATCTCCATTATCAGCCCTATGCCCAATGAACAGCCCGTATATATTGATGGCTGATAATATAACCAGTAAGCCTCCGTCTATTGCTGCTAACATTTTCCAATTATCGAAGACCGCTGTCATCCCTCTGAACAGCCACAGTGCCAATGGACAAAGAACTGCCACTGACAGCCATAAAATAAACTGCCGTATGAAAATGTTTCCTTTCCTTTCATCCTTTTCCTTCTTTTCCCGGTCCTTCCCCCCGTCCTCCCCCTGTTCTTTCTTCGTTTTCACACTTTTTCCTCTGCCTTGCCCTGTATCAGCCTCTTTCCCCTGTTTCTCTTCATCTTTTCCCTTTTGTTCCTTCTCCCAATTATCCCTTCCCTGCACGCCTCCCTTCTTCGCAAAAACTTCTTCCTGCTCCCTCAATAACGCTCTTTTCTTCCCCTTCCGCCGTTCTGACGCAATCAGCCCCAGCAGATCGTCCATTCCGCAGTTTTCCTTAAGGCTTTCCTGATAAAGCCCATAAGCCAGAACGACACACTCCCTGTCTTTATGGTTTATCCTCTTCAGAATGTATTGCAGAAGGCGGCTCAGTTTCTCCTGAAAATCACCCTGAGCGCCGGGAACCAGGCACAAACCGGTCTGGAACAGTTCCGGCTCCACATAAATATATTCCGGTTCCAGCAAAACACCGCCTGCGTCTAAAAGATATTCCTCCATACCATTCAATGCTGTATGTATCTGAATTAATAACTGGCATATCTCATCCCCGGTTATAAAACGGGTCTCCAGAAGGCGGCTTAACGGTTGTCTGGAGGTGATGTCATAACAATACGAAGGCCGTCCATCCTGATATGTTATGTACATCCTCAGCAGCCCGCGAATCTCATTGTGGGCCAGCATTCTGGCTTCATATCCGGCTGTGGTCTCTGCCATCCCCGCTACCAGGTAATTGCGTTTTGCTTCTCTCCTGTAGCTAATTTCCATCTTCTTTGACCAGCCCTTCAATTAAAGTAATCTTGCGCAGGAATATCTCCGGCCGGAACCTTCCCGCCTCAATCTCCCTTTTCCATTTCCCATCTCTGCTTACTCCGTATATCCTCTGTCCTTTTTCCTTTATCATCAGATTGCAGTCAGTAAAAAACATGAGACGGCCCATATGTTCCTGTGCCCCGGACACAGAGGCTTCCAGTTCCCGCACGCTTCCATGACGTCCCTTTTCCACCGCCTCATGCAGACCCATGGCGGCCTTGGTCTCATCATGAATACGGGCTGCCTGCTGGAGCATCACCGATACGGACAGCAATACCATGGCCATAATCCATGCCGCCTCAACTGTAAGACTTGCCTTAAGCGTTTTTTCTTTCATATGAACATCACCCCGATTCCCGCCGGGATCAGAAACGGAAGAAGAGGAATGCGAAGCCTTCCCCTGTCTGTTCCCTGCAGAATCCCTTTAAACATCAAAACCACGGATAGCAAAAAGCATACACCTAAACCGCCTGCCAGCAAAACCAGATTTTTCACTGCCCCCAGATAAATGCCTGATACCAGAAAGAACCATCCGTCCCCTTTCCCCACAGCCTCGTTTGTTATCCGGGACAGAAGAAGCAATCCTCCTCCTACAGCCATGGCCATGGCTGTATCTTTAAACTGACCCGCTATAAAACCAAACGGCAGATGGGAGACGGAAATCTGATATCTGACTGCTGCCTCCAGCATAATATACATACATCGCACAACGGCTCCTGCGGCTCCCGATATCACAATCAGGCTGAGCTTTATCCTGTGATTCCTCATATCCTGCCACGCTCCAATTAACAGCATCATAAGGAAACCGCAGCGCAGCATTACTCCCGCTATTTCATGCCATACTGTTAACTGTTCTGACAAATCACCATTCAATATCCCCAACAAGCGGCACCCCCGTCTCCCAAATTATTTTCCTCTGCAATAAGAACACTCCCCAAAATATTCCACCTGAGACAATGGAACTGCCTGAACATACGCAATGATGGACCGGCAGCTTTTAGACAGATGATAGCTTGTGCCGTATGGCATGACATACACCGTACCAGCGCTCCCCATACTGCCGCTCCCTGTACCTCCGTTCCCTGTACTTCCGCTCCCCGCGCCACAAGTCCCGCAGGGAGAATACCTTCTCCCCGGTTCATTCCGCAGTTCCCCAACAGTACCAAAATCCACCGCTTTTAAATCATTGTAAAGATAATGGCAGGTCCTTAAGCGGTGGTAACGGGTGGAATTTTTCCCGATATATACTGTTTCGTCATCTTCTCCATCCCCATCCCTGCCGCCATCTCCAAAACGTCCCCCATCCGCTCCGTTCCACATTCTGCGGCTGCATACCTGTTCCACGGGAATGCTGTTGATTCCTAATACGGAAAAGGGAAGACGCATCCGATATCTCATCACTATATGGACCATTTCATCCGTCCCTATATCCGTTCCCTCAAATGATACGGCTTCCACCCACTCTCTGTTAATCCCTCCCAATATCCTGGCTGAAGCATATGCTGCTGCCAGGACAGAGGATGCTGTATCCTCTGCCCTCCCCACATCCACCTCTGCACCGCCCTCCTCTGCAGTGCGGAAACAGTATTCCACATAGGCATGCTGACTCAGTTCCTCCCCCACGGATTCCATTACTGCCTGTATCTGTCTCTGGCGGTCCAGCATCTTCATAGGCATAATGAGACAGAAACATAAGAACAGGAACAGGGACAGACTGAGTGCTGCCTCTATGGACAAACTCCCCTGCATCTGACAGGAGCTCCATGATAATGCCCCTTTTTCATGGGACAGTCGACAGCGCATACGTACTTGGAGAGGTGCGGTTGCATTTTTATTTGCTGTTTTGTTATCTGGACAATACGATTTTAATTTTATATTCTGCACCAGAAAAAAGGGCATCATCATGAACCTCCTTTCCCCATTTCTGAAATCTTAGCAGCTCTTATTTCTATGGTATCTACGGACTTTTGTAATCTTCCAGGTAACTCCCGGCTACAGCCATGCGCGTGTCATATGCGTAACCCTCCTCCCGCTCCTGACTTTTCCACAATCCATTTGAAAAAAACACATGTTTTCCACTGACAAGAGCTTCCGCATTCACCGTACATACACAGTTTGCCAGAGAAAATCCCGGCTGTTTCCTTGCTGTAACAACCTGCATTACATCCATCATCCGGTAAACCAGGTCCGTATCATAACCTCCGAAAATAAGTATCCGGAGATAACCTTTATAATCAGTTCCACTTCCATTCCCATCCCCTCCTTCCCCATCAATCAAACGCCCGCTCCTTCCCATCTCCAAAAGTCCTGCCAAATCCATTTTCCAGTCGGAGGCCGTCTTAATGACCGGTACCCTTTTTCCCTCCAACAGGCACCGCACATCCAGCAGCGCCTCACCAAGGGCCCACACTGCCATGATAAAAAATGCCACCACCCATACAAGAGGCAGTATCCCCGTCCCTCCCACTATGGTCAGAGCCAGACTCCGTGCCTCCTGGCGTTTTCCGGAATCCGACAGGATATGTACCAGATTGAGTCCTTCCCTAAAAGCAACCAGACGCGCCGCCACACCGCTTAAGTTGTCCTTATCCTTCTCCTTTCCATGAATGATGTATTCCAGCTCATAAAACTCCCCCTTCTGCATCTCCTTTTTAAACCCTTTAAAAAAGCGTATATCATATTCTCCTATAATCAGACGCTGTATCAGCGTCCTGACTCCGGTCAAAAAGCCGGTGCTTTTGGAATCTCCGCCGCCGTCTGTTTTCCTCTGGACAGACGGTGTGCCGGAAAGCCTGATGTCTGTGCCGGAAACAACGGTTCCTTCCGGCAATACCAATTCCAGCATCCCTTTTCCTGCCATATTGGCTACCTGTTCCAGAAAGCCTTCCTTTTCCTTATCGCGGACCCCGAATTCCACTCCCAGCGAGAGCATACCATACTGGGACCAGCGCGCTCTCACCGGTTGCCACAAGGCGGCCTCGTCCAACTCATCGTCCTCATCCTCCGGCTCCCAGTTACTGATATACTCCATTACCTCCTCAGCCATATCTATCATTTCCCCAATCCACCGAATCCTGTCCCGGCTCAGATTTGTCAGCGCCTCAACCTCCCTGCGGCGCTGTCCGTCCTGGGCCGCATATGACTCATACTGACTGATTTCCTCCTCCAGGGCAGCCCGCACATCGTCACTCAGGTCATTGGTTTCCTCCAAAAACCGTTCTCTGCTGTCTGTCAGCTTCTTATACAGTTCATCCGCCCTTTTCTCATACGTCTTTACCTGCCCTGGAAGCCGTTCCAGTTCCCGTATCATTTTATTGGTCTGGGATACGAAACCGCCTCCATCCAGCCGGTCCAGGCAATCCTTTCCCTGTTCCCACCGTTCCCTCTGGGCCAGAAGCGTACTGTTAATTGTCTCCAGCGCCTTTTCCACTCTCACAGCTTCCCTGGAATGGGCGGAATACAATTCCGACACGCGGTTAACGCTGTTTCCCTCCTTCCAGGCCCCCGACAGCTCTATTGCACCTGCTTCATCCAGCTCGTCCCAATCTACATCCAGCAGCCCATACTTCATATAATCCAGAATTTCCTGTTCAAAATATCTCCCGTCTCCCTGGGTCAGACCCGTCATATCGGTTATCCGGATCTGGTCCGCCTTCATAGGATACCAGTTGCCGGCCTCCATATAGGGCCTCATAAATTCCCTGAGCTCCTTCTCCAGCGTCTCTGCCTTGTCATACTCAAGGCCCAATATCCGGTATTTATCCCACAGTTCCCGGTGGTACTGGGCCATAAGGGAATCTGCGGATGAGTCCACTGCCATCCGCAGATAGCATCTGGCGCCTGCTGTGCGGGCCGATTCCACGACCACGCACAGCAGCGAGCAGACACTGAACAGTATCATTGCCAGGAATACCGTAATCTCACCTTTCCTGCACATTAATACACCTCTTTTGACTGGCTGTTTATCTCCTTAAAAATATTTTGCAGCAGGGTTGTTATCTGCTTTTTAAAGATAATGACCAGGCCTATGAGCACCACCAATACCAACACCAGCTCAATCACCCCCACGCCCTGTTCATCCTTCCAGAACTCCCTTAATTCTTTTCCTAATTCCATGGCTCTCCTCCTTATGCTTTACTTGAATTCCATCAGCGCCGGAACAGCTATCATAACCATGACCACTGACAGTAGTATGAACAGCGGAAGCAGCAGTTTTGTTCCAGCTTCCTCCCCCAGGCGCCTGGCCTGATGTTTTCTCTGTTCAAATGCATCTGTCATCTCTGTACGCAGCAGATTCCTGAGATTCTTTGAACCGTTTTTACGGTTTTGTTCCAGCAGACCTCCCAACTTCATATAAGACTGGAGTCCACACCGCCTTCCAAACTCCTCAAATGCACTCCCCTCCGGCACTCCCCCCTTCATCTGGCAGCTGGTCTCATACATTTCCTCATAGACATACCGTTTCCTGCGCCTTCCCTGCTCCACCATCATGTTATATTCCAGGGCAATCTTATCCCAGGCCGTCCGGATACTCATACCGGCGCCCAGAAAAATGGTCAGCCTGGACAATACCTCCGGGTAATCCAGTGCCAGCTGGCGTTTCCTCGCCTCTGCCCTGTTTTGCAGCCCGGCCCGGTCCTTTAGAAAACATAAGACGGCTCCGGCCGCTCCCAAGCCCATCACCGGAACAAAGACAGACTCTTCCGGCAGACTGTATTGCAGGCTCCGTCCCTGATACTCCTTAGGAAGCTTCATATAAGCTGTAGTGGACTGCAGTTCATCCTCCTTCTTGAGGAACTCGGCAAATGCCGCCTCCGTCTGTTCCTGTTCCGTAAGCACCGGTGGCTTTACGCACACGGACAGTTCATATTCTTCCGGCCATTTCCCCTCTGTCATACGCACATGCAGGTTGATTCTGATTCCCTGCTCGTCAATCCCCCTCTGTTTCATCTCATGGACATGCAGTTCACCAAAAGAATCCAGAAGCTCCGGCTCATCCGATTCCCACCTGAGCCTTATTCCATAGCTGTCCAGATATGTAAGCAGGTTCAAATCCTGCCTTACATCCTCAAGAGACGGATTATTTCCCAATATAAGCTTCGGAAGCTGTTCCATCACAGCCTCGTACGCCTTAAGGGCCTCCTGTTTCGTATATACCCGTTCTGACAGAACCATTTCCACAGGAACCGCCTTCTCCTCAAGACCCTCCACCATCAGGCTGTATGTCTGATTCCCCTGTCCATAGCTTCCCCTGGCCAGGGTATTGCCTTCCAAAAGATCGCTGTCTGTGCGCTGCCACAACTGTGCCGCCATTCCCAAGAAAAGGCCGGCTGCCAGGCATATAACCTGTTTCCGCCCAATCCGGGCCCAAAGCCTCCCCCCAGGTCTGTTTCTAATCCTTATCGTCCGCTCCACCTGCCTTTCACACCTCAATGTCCAGTATCTTCCCGGCCATAACCAGCGCGCCCGCATAGGCTGCCAGACACATGGTCATCACTCCCCGGCCCATCCAGGTGCCGTACATCACGCTGAAAAATCCAGGGGATGTAAGATCAATATAGAGTACAATCAAAAACGGTATCAGATTCATGATTTTCTGTTCAAATATCCTGGAAGCAAGCATGGTGTGTATCTCCTCCTTAACCTGCACCTTATCACGGATAATTCCAGCCGTCTGGCGGATGATTTCCACCAGCTCACCTCCGCTTCGTTTAGCCGCGGACAGTACCTGGGCAAAATTATCCACATCCTCCAGTCCGCTGCGCCGGCCAAAATCCATGAACAGATCTTCTGCCGGACGGTTCATCCGGATTCCATCGCACAGGATCCGGAACTCCTCTGTAATCATCTCCTTCTTTCCAAACAATACTTCCAGCTCCTTTATGCTGAGGGCAAGTCCATTTTCCAAGGAATACCCCGCGCTGAGAAAGGAGGACAGCACCTGGATTCCCTCCTTAAACTGTAATTCCAGCCGCCTGGCCCTCTCCTTCTTTAAATCCTCCCTCCGATATAAAGGATAACAGGCTCCAAAGGGTATCAGAATCAGGAACACCACCGCACTGCGGTAAAATACATAGGAGGCCAGCCCGCAGGCCCCTATCCCGCAGGCGCCGTATAACAGCCACTCCCTGGCTGTAAGCCGGTAGGTGCTGTAATCCACCCTGTCGGGAGGCCGGGCCCTGGGAGCCCTCTTTTCCGGTTTGCTCCTGGCAATCTCCTGCCTAACCAGGTCCCGCCTGTGTCCCGGCCCTTTTCTGACGAAGCCGGTCCTCCTTCCCGTCATATTCAAACAATGGCTCCAGTTCCACCTCTCCATTCTGCAAACCTCCTATTCTCATAATGGATAAAACTCTTCTCTTTCCATCCTTCAGCCGTCCCAGATGGACCATGATGTCCAGAGCCGACACAATCTGGTTCCTGATTGCCGCCAGCGGAAGGTCTGCCGCCATCAGCACCATGGTCTCCAGCCTGCTTATCATGTCCCGCGGGCTGTTTCCATGACCCGTGGAAAGACTGCCGGGATGGCCTGTGTTCATGGCCTGGAGCATATCCAGGGCCTCTTTTCCCCTCACCTCGCCCACTACGATGCGGTTGGGGTTCATGCGCAGGGCCGCCTTGATTAGCTGGCTCATGGTAATTTCCCCTTCCCCCTCCGTATTGGCGTTTCTTGTCTCCAGGCGCACAAGATTGGGAACCTGCGTTATCTGCAGTTCAGCAGAATCTTCAATGGTAATTACCCGCTCAATGGAGAGAATGGGCAGTGATCCCCTTCCCATCTGGCCCACGTCCACCACCAGCCTGTCATAGCCGCTCTCCCTCGCAATCCTGTCTATGAGCTGCGCCATGTCCTCCGGCGCCACCTGGCTTAAGTCCTCCGCATATCTCACCGGAGGTATATAATCCATATTTCCCCAGTTGCTGATCATAGACTTTAGCTTCATCCAGTTATACCCTCCCTGCCGGTACAAATACAGCACATCCGATAAATCAGCCTTGTACTCACTGTTAATCAGCCTGGAAAGCCCTGAATATTCCTCCAGGTTCAGATACAGCACCGTCTCCTTTTTTGCCATCACCTGCCCTATGGTTAGGGCCAGCGAGGACTTAAAGCACCGGTTCACAGGGGAATATATGCCCATGACCAGGGCCCTGGTCCCAAGAAGGGCCAGCGACGGCTCCACAGGCCGGCTGCAGTAGGAAGCCAACACCTCACGCATGATACAGTCTCCGGACTGGTACTTGTAGATGGACGGAAATACATCCAGCCCATCCACCAGCTCCCCGTCACACAGAACCATGACCTGCTTTGCCTTCACATCCCCCACCAACGCCCGGGAGCACTCATCTACCAGCAGGATTTCTATGGGATGTTCTTCCCCATATTCTCTGAGCCTGTCCAGGCTGGAAAACGCCATGGCTGTAAACGGAATCTTTTCCTTCTGATTCACATAATCCGCCAGCCGTTCCCCAAAGGCGGGGTCAGCGTCATAGACTGCCAGAATCTTTACCATATATTTACTTCTCACCTCGTTTCTGCCTGGCGCATATGCGCCTTAACACCCATCACTCATCCCTTCCACAACACTGTAATAAGAGTCCCCGCAAAAAAACAGGCTCCCAATGGAATTACGCACTTATATCCATCCCGCTCCGGGCAGTAATACGCCTCTATTTCTTTACTCTGAATCAAACGCCTGATATAGGCAGTCAAATACAAGAATCTCTGACAAACGCTGCCCTCTCGCAGCATCTTTCCGAGAGCCAGAACAGCTCCCAGACACAAGCCAATCACTACGGACCAAAATCCTCTTTCCAGGCCAAAACAGCCTGCCACAAGGGCCATGAACTTAATATCCCCGGCTCCCACCATCCGCAGCAGGAAAAACGGGAAACCGGCTGCAGCCGCCAACACCAGCCCCATTATAAAAACAACAACGCCTTCAGCCGCGGCTGCCCAAAAGCCAACGCTTCCCGCTCCGGACACGCAGGCCTCCGCCGAAACAGCCAGTCCTGCCGCCGCCACGGCCTCCAGGGCCCTGTTAGGTATCCGGTAATACCTGATATCCATAAAGGCGCAATAGGCCATCATGCCATACAATGCATATGACATAAAACAATGTAAACTGAATACACTACCCCCTTTCTCCGTTCCATCTTTCACTTTTTTCTGAGGAAATTTCTGCCTGAGCCAGGCAACGCAAAAATAATGATGTAAATAAAATCATTGAGATAAATCAGACTGTCATGAAATAGACTGTGTTGGATGTTGTTCCATTATGAGGGATTTTCCGGCAAATGTCAAGGGTGAATTTCAGCGAGTTTTATGCATTTCATTTCCGATTTCCTTGACCTTCCTCCCTATACATGGTAAAATGAAGTTGGTTCAAATTTTTAAACCAAAGGAGGAAATGGCAGATGACAACTGCCCAGGAATTACAGAAACGTTTTCATGCCTGTATGCCGCTGTTCATTGCCCTGGGCGATGAGATGCGTCTGTCCATCATAGAGGTACTGACAGAGGAAGCCCTTGACAGCAGGCAGACACCTGGCCCCATCCATTTCGAGCAATACGGTCTCAATGTAAACGAAATCACCAGACGGACCAGCCTTTCCCGCCCGGCCATATCCCATCATCTCAAGATACTAAAGGAGGCGGGCATCGTAGGCGTACGCCAGGAAGGAACGGCCAATTATTATTACCTTACCCTGAGGGAATCCAACCGCCGGCTGATGGAACTGGGTTACAGACTGGAAGAATTCCTGTATTGAGAGCCTGTATTAAAATTTAATTCCGCAGGCCATACATGCATAAGATGGCATTTTCCAGATATACTACTTCTATCAATATCTGGGAGATGAAGCATATGTTTGACATCATGAAAGCAGTCAGGGAGACTGCCGCCGCCAGGTCCGCAGTGACCAGGGCGCGGCGTCCCAGACCTGAACTCATCCGCCTGCGCGTGGAAATCGAACGCACAAAATGTGCCATCGAAGCCGCCAGGAACCACTTTGAGCAGGCCGTGGACCCTACCCTGATAGACTGCTATATCTACGAACTGAACGCGGCCCAGCTGCGCTACCAGTTCCTGCTGCGTAAATTTAAAAGCCAGGAGGATTAGTACTTACAGTACTATCCCCCTCCGGGCGCTGTAACATATAACTACATAAAGATTGCGAGGAAAACAACATGAGCACCTGGTATGAACGGGGAGTGTTCTATCACATGTATCCCCTGGGGATGACTGGCGCCCCCAAACACAATGATGCAACCGAAGTAACCAACCGTTTTAAAGAATTAGACAAGTGGATTCCCCACATCCGCTCCCTGGGCTGCAGCGCCATCTACATAGGCCCGGTTTTTGAATCCGCCAGCCATGGATACGATACCAGAGATTATAAGCTGGTGGACCGGCGTCTGGGCGATAATGATTCTTTCAGAAATTTTGTGGCCCAATGCCACCAGGAGGGCATAAAGGTAGTAGTGGACGGCGTGTTCAATCACACGGGACGTGAATTTTTTGCCTTTAAGGACATACAGGAAAAGCGCCGGGATTCCCCCTATAAGGACTGGTATAAGGGGGTGAACTTTGACTGGCAGAGCCCCTGCGGCGATTCCTTTGGATACGAAGCCTGGCAGGGACATTTTGAACTGCCCTGCCTGAACCTCTTTAACCCGGATGTAAGGTCCTATCTCTTTGACGTCATCCGGTTTTGGATTGATGAGTTTGACATTGACGGAATACGCCTGGACTGCGCCAATGTGCTGGACTTCAACTTCATGAAGGAAATGCGCAGCCAGACAGAGACCATGAAGGAAGATTTCTGGCTCATGGGCGAGGTGATTCACGGGGACTACAGCCGCTGGGTTAACAGTGAGATGCTCCACTCCGTCACCAATTACGAACTTCACAAAAGCCTTTACTCCGGCTTCAATGATCACAACTTCTTTGAAATTGCCCACAACGTAAGACGGCTGGAGGCCATCGGACGCCAGCTTTACACCTTTGTGGACAATCATGACGAGGACAGGATTGCCACAAAGCTTAAGCTCAGGGAGCACCTGTTTCCCATATACCTCTGTCTCTTCACACTGCCCGGCATCCCATCCGTCTATTACGGCGGCGAATGGGGCATTGAGGGAAAACGCACCAACACCAGCGATGAGGCGCTGCGTCCCGCCATCTCCATAGACCAGGAAGGTGAACTTCACTGTGAGCTTACGGACCTGATTGCACAGCTGGGACAGATTCACAGGCGGCAGGAGGCGCTTCACACGGGCCGTTACCAGGAACTGCTGCTGACCAACCGCCAGTATGCATTTGCCAGACACGGTGAGGACTCTGTCATTATCGCCGCGGTAAACAATGACGATGAGCCGGCCTCGCTGGCCATCCCTGTTCCGATTCAGGCCAGCGAGGCAGTCAATCTTCTGGAACCCGGAGACCGCCTCCCCATTTCAGACGGGAAGGTCCACATAAAATTAAAGGGCAACTGGGGAGCTGTCCTGAAACTCAAGGGAGAGAACTGATATGGTAGCTAAAAAACGCATTGCAGCATCTTCAAAGAAAAAGGCTTCTGCCACAGGCTTCATATCTGACCTGGACTGCTATCTGTTCGGGGCAGGCACACACTATGATATTTACCAGAAATTAGGGGCGCATCCCAAGACATACAAGGGAAAGGAAGGCATCTACTTCGCTGTTTGGGCCCCCCATGCAAAAGAGGTCCATCTGGTAGGTGATTTTAACAACTGGAATCCGGAGGCCAACCCCATGGAACGCATCTCCGAATCCGGCATCTGGGAGATTTTCAATCCGGACATGAAGCTGGGAGAGCTCTATAAATTTGCCATTACCACCCAGTCCGGCAGGATTCTCTACAAGGCAGATCCCTTTGCCTTCAGCGCGGAATACCGTCCGGGCACAGCCTCTGTCACAGCCGATATCCAGGGCTTTTCCTGGACTGACAGCGCATGGATTGAAAAAAGGACCCAGGCGGATGTACAGAAGCTGCCCATGAGCATTTACGAAGTGCATCTGGGTTCGTGGCGCAAACGGGACAGGCCTGAAAAGGACGGCTTTTATACATACACAGAGGCTGCCCATGAACTGGCAGCTTATGTAAAGGAGATGGGCTATACCCATGTGGAGCTTATGGGCATTGCAGAACACCCCTTCGACGGCTCCTGGGGATATCAGGTTACGGGGTACTTTGCTCCCACCTCCCGCTATGGCACACCGGCGGAGTTCATGTATTTTGTCAACTACCTGCATAAGAACGGCATAGGCGTCATACTGGACTGGGTTCCGGCCCACTTCCCCAAGGATGCCCATGGCCTGGCTGACTTTGACGGCGAACCCCTTTTTGAATATGCGGACCCCAGGAAGGGGGAACACCCGGACTGGGGCACCAAGGTATTTGATTACGGCAAGAACGAGGTCAAGGACTTCCTCATCAGCAATGCACTCTACTGGGTGGAACAGTACCATGTGGACGGTCTCAGGGTGGACGCTGTGGCGTCCATGCTGTACCTGGATTACGGACGTCAGGAGGGCCAGTGGGTCCCCAACATACATGGCGGCAACCAGAACCTGGAAGCCATAGAGTTCTTCAAGCACCTGAACACAGTGGTCCAGGGGCGCAACCACGGAGCCCTTGTCATCGCTGAGGAATCCACCGCCTGGCCAAAGGTGACGGAGCATCCCGAACAGGACGGACTGGGCTTTACCTTCAAGTGGAACATGGGGTGGATGCATGATTTCCTGGAATACATGAAGTTAGACCCCTATTTCCGCAAGTATAACCATCACCGCATGACCTTCGGACTCACCTATTTTACAAGTGAGAACTATATCCTGGTCCTTTCCCACGATGAGGTGGTTCACCTGAAATGCTCCATGATTAACAAAATGCCCGGCCTTGGCAAGGACAAGTTTTCCAATCTGAAGGCCGGTTACACCTTCATGATGGGCCATCCCGGCAAGAAGCTCCTGTTCATGGGTCAGGATTTCGGCCAGCTCCATGAATGGGATGAAAAGGTTTCCCTGGACTGGTATCTCACGGACGAGGATGACCACAGAGAGCTTCAGAACTATGTGAAGGACCTGCTCCATCTGTACAAAAGGTATCCTTCCCTTTACCGCCAGGACAATGACTGGAACGGTTTCCAGTGGATTAATGCCAATGACGGCGACAGAAGTATCTTCAGCTTCATCCGGCGGGATGAGACGGGTAAGAAAAACCTGATGTTCATTATAAGCTTTACTCCGGTGGAGAGACCGGATTACCGGGTAGGTGTTCCAAAGCGCGGCAGGTACACCCTGCTCCTGGATAATCACGGCGCTTATAAGGCAGCAGAAGCTCCGTGCTTCTCATCCTCTAAAAGCGAATGCGACGGACAGCCCTACTCCTTCTCCTATCCTCTTCCTGCATACGGAACAGCCATCTTCCGTTTTTAAACATGTTTTTAAGAAATATGATTCTTTTAGGGCCTAAAAGTACGTTAAAAATTTATCAAATTAGGTATGTACTTTTCAGTCATGTTGTAGTAGAATAAAGGCAGTGCGATGGATTACCTGTCGCAGCACCGTTTATAATGTGTGGAAGGAGAGTATAATTATGGCAAAACAATTAATTTCCAGTAGCGAAACAAAATCCGTATACCGTGACGGAAGCACTGCCATCAAGGAATTCTGCGAAGGCTTCCCAAAAGCCGAGGTTCTGAATGAAGCCCTGTGCAACGCACGTGTGGAAACCATTGAAGCCCTGAATGTTCCTAAGGTTCTGGGGGTATCTGTAATCGATGGCAAATGGTCTATTACCAGGGAATTTGTGGAGGGCAAGACCCTTCAGCAGCTGATGGAAGAAAATCCTGACAAGACAGGGGAGTATCTGGAGCAGATGGTTGATTTACACCTGTTGATTTTTGCCCAGGCCTGCCCACTGTTAAACAAGCTGAAGGAAAAGACCATCCGCGCCCTTAAATCCGAGGAACAGCTGGATGAAAACCTGCGCTACGAGCTGCTTACAAGGCTGGACGGCATGCCAAAGCACACCAAGCTGTGCCACGGCGATTTCTGCCCTTCCAATATCATCGTAGGCGACGACGGCAAATGGTATCTGGTTGACTGGGTACATGCTTCCCAGGGCAACGCAAGTGCCGATGTGGCCAGAACCTATCTGCTTCTGAGCCTGAAGGATAAGAAGACAGCTGATATGTACATGGATCTGTTCTGTGTTAAAACGGGCACAGAAAAGCGCTATGTACAGGGCTGGCTCCCCATCGTGGCAGCTGCCCAGCTGGCTTACAAACGTCCCGAGGAAAAGGAACTGCTGGAAAGCTGGATTAACGTATTTGATTATCAGTAAAATCCGCCTGCACATGGAAAAAAGAGGCGCCGGAAGATATCTTCCGGCGCCTGTGACTTTAGCAAATTAATACGACGTTTCTCACAGTCAAGGTATCATATTTTACGATATTTGTGATACCGGGTGAGAGACTGCTTATCTGCTCCACAAACAAAGCCATCAAGCTCTTGATAGCAGTGGTCAGCTCCATGTCCTGTATATCTTCACAGAACATGAAAAACAGCTCTCCATAAGTTTTCTGGCCGTTCTGGTTCCGGCGAGCCATCATAAGTGGTTGCAAAGAGTCTTTGAATGGTATATACTGTTTTCTATAAGACATCATCCTTTGTAGGTTATTTGTTTCTTGACAAAAACAGTATTCTGCTCATTTTATGAGTCGTTGACCTAAGCAACCTGGTCCGGGATTATTATTATTTGCATCTTTTTTGAATCGAATTTGTCATTATGTAGTTTCCTTATATTCATATTTGTGCTATCGGCTTTCGAGAGAATACGTCTCTTGTGCTTCTTTTATTTTTGAGACAGCGAGGTTTCTCGACAGAGGGTCGGCATGGATGATCTTGAAAGGCTTCCAGCCAAAACATAAATCACCGCCGAATGGATTGACAGACTTTCTAAGAGGTTTTGCCATCTGGAGCTTGTTCCCAAGGAGGAAACGTCAATGAGATCGGACTTTGTAACTATTAACCTGTAGTCCCTATCGACTACACCATTATTATACTAGGGCTGCGCCCAAAGCGGCGGAATCGCCGGAGGATGACGAAACGCCCTTAATGAACGGGCCAAACTGGAGAAGCAGCTTGCGCAGATGGAAAGCCTGATTGGAAAAGGATGACTACAAATGACTCAGAAAAAAATACATGAGATGCTCCTGCTTATGAAGCCTGGAATATTTATAACAGCAGAAACTCTTGCTGCTAAGTTATCTGTAAGCGAAAAAACGGTTCGCCTTGCGCTTAATGATTTAAAAAAGGCTGTTATGAAGCATGGCGCTGTAATCCTCTCTAAACCGCATTATGGATATTCTTTGAAAATACAGGAGCCGCAGTGTTTTGAAGAATACTGTAATTCACTTCTTTGTGATTTATGCATTCCGAATAGTCAGAATGAGCGTGTTGACTATCTGATGGCGTACCTGATATTTAAACAGAATTATATAAAGACGGAAGAATTATGTAATTTTATTTATGTATCCAAAACAACTTTGTCCAAATGTCTGAAATCCATTGAAGAAACTTTGAAACAATATCACCTTTCAATCGAACGCAGACCGAACTATGGGATTAGGATTTCAGGAAATGAATTTAACAAGCGACAGTTAATCGTAAATTCTTTTGTAAAACATTGTGGCTTTGGGGGGATTAATATCAGCCGCCAGCTTCAGGAGATTGATTCTCTGGCTCAAAAAATTTACAGCCTGACCTCCAGATATGGTATTTTTCTATCTGAAATTTCGCTTGATAATTTTGTCAGCTATACCTATGTCGCCTATAAGAGAATGAAATCAGGAAACTATCTGTCATTAATCACCCCCCCCCCAGATTGTCTGCATATAGAAATTACAGATAAGCTGTTTATTAGGGAACTGTTTGACTATCTTTCTGAGCTGGGCGGCATTAATCATACGCAGACCGAGGAAACCTTTCTCCTAATCTGTCTTATGACAGGAAAACGGACTGGCGGCAACCTTGTTGAAAATGCTGTAAATTTTGTTATCCCTGAAAACATCGATCAGCTAAGCCTTCGTATACTTCAGCTGATCAGCAACGAATACCATCTTGATATCCTGAATGACTTTGACATTCGCATGACTTTGAATCAGCACCTCGTTCCTTTTGATATACGGATGCGTTATGAAATACCCCTGAAAAATCCATTACTTCAGGAGATCAAGGAAAATTATTCTCTTGCATACCAGGCAGCCAGAATCGCAGCAAATGTGTTGTCTGATATATATAAAAGACCAATACCAGAAGATGAGATTGGATACTTTGCTCTGATCTTTCAGCTTGCGCTGGAAAAGCAGCAGTGTAAAAGACGTTCCAATATATTAATCATATGCAGTAGCGGAAAAGTCTCATCTCAGCTGTTAAAATACAAATATCAGAAGGAATTTGCCGAATATCTGGACAATATATGGGTTTGTGATGTGGCAGCCTTGGAAAGCTTTAATTTTTCCCAAATTGACTTTATTTTAACAACAGTTCCAATCACCAGAAAGGTTCCGGTCCCCATTATTGAAATTGAACATTTCCTTGACGACGAGAACAAGCGTAAGGTGGCAGATACACTGACCCTCAATGATATTGAGCGTGCGATCTGCACTTATTATCGGCCGGAACGTTTTCTTCCACATATATCCGGAAATACAAAGCAAGAGGTTTTAGCCAATATATATAAGGTAATCCAGAGTCAGGAAAAGGTAGATGATGATTTCCTTGAATTAGTCATAGAAAGAGAACAGCTGATTCAAATGAATTATGGCACACAAATTGCGATTCCTCATCCCCTGCATATTGCTTCTGAACATTCCTTTGCTTACGTGGCTATTCTGCCAGAGCCTGTTTCCTGGAACGGCTCTCCTGTACAAGTAGTGCTTTTAATCTCTATTGGACGAACAGGGGATTCAGAGGAGATGCGGCGTCTGTTCTATGAAACAACAGCCCGCTTTTCTTTAAATAAAACAGCGGTAGAAGCTCTGATTGAATCGCCCTATTACAGTACCTTTATACAATTGCTAAAAAATAGATGATTTTTGTATATTGTTTGTTTTTATCCAGAAAATGCCGGATTTATTCCGGCATTTTTTTCGTTGGAGTTTTTGCCATCTCCCTGCTATAGTTGTCTGTATGAAGGTAATCGCGATTATACAAAGACATTAAAAATAATATGGAGGTAATAGTATGGTAATTCGTTTGTTCTGTGCTGCTGGAATGTCTACCAGCGTTTTAGTTGAAAAAATGAAAGAGGCTGCTAAAGAAAAGGGAAAGGATGCAGAGATTGCTGCTTATCCGATTAGTGAGATGGAGGCTCGTCTGGACGGTGTAGACGTAGCCTTGTTAGGTCCTCAGATTGGTTTTCAGTTAGGGAAGGCAAAAGGATTATGTGAGCCTAAGGGCATTCCGGTTGATGTTATCCCTATGGCGGATTATGGAACCTGTAATGGTATGAACGTATTAAAATTCGCTTATAAACTGGTAAAAAATTCAAAATAATCTAATCATTTTAGAGGAGTGATGTGCTATGAATAATTGGATACAGGAGAAACTTCTGCCAAAAATTCTGTGGTTTGTAAATACACGGCCTGTTACCGCTGTAAAAGAGGGAATGATTTATACGATTCCTCTGATCATCGTCGGATCTGTGGCTCTGATCCTTTCAAACTTCCCGGTTCCGGCAGTTGTGGCCTTTTTAAGTGACCACGGTCTGATCGACATACTGAACCAGGCATACATGGCTACCTTTAATATCAATGCCATTATTGCCGTTCTCGGAATTTCCTATCAGTACATCCTGATGGAAAAACAGGAGCCTCTCGGCGGAGCAGTGATCGCTCTGGGTTCGTTTTTGATCTTCCAGCCCTCCTCTGTCTCCGTCACTAATGATGCGGGTGAGGTTATTGGAACGGTTTCCAATGTGATCAATCGTACCTGGACTGCCGGACAGGGTATGATCGGCGCTATTATCTGCGGCCTTTTAGTTGGATATATCTACTCATGGTTTTTGAAAAAGAATATCCGTATCAAGATGCCTGCCGGAGTTCCCGTCGGCGTTACCAATGCCTTCTCTGCTTTGGTTCCTGCCTTTGTTATCATTTCCGGCGCAACCGTCCTTCATGGAGTCTGTGATATTGCTGCCGGGACTACGGTGATTGAGCAGATTTACTCAATCATCCAGATTCCGCTGCAGGGTCTTACCGATTCCTTTGGTGCTATAATTATCTATGCCTTTATTGTATCCTTCCTGTGGTTCTTCGGCGTTCACGGCGCTACGATCATGAGCGGCATTATGCAGGGCATCCTGCAGGCAAACTATCTGGATAACCAGGCAATTCTGGATACCGGACTGGAGCTGACAAAGGCAAACGGCGGACACATCGTAACTCAGCAGTTTATCGAGCTGTTTGTAACTGCTACCGGCTCCGGTATCACAATCGGAATCGTACTGTACATGGTTGCCCTGGCAAAATCCAAGCAGTTTAAGGCACTGGGAAAGATTTCAGTAGTTCCTGGGATCTTCAATATAAATGAGCCGATTCTGTTTGGCTTGCCCATTGTTATGAACCCGCTTATGGCAGTTCCATTTATCTTAACGCCAATCGTAGTCGGAATTATAGAGTATGTTGCGATTGCAGCAGGGCTCTGCCCCATGTACAGCGGAGTTTACGTTCCCTGGACGACCCCGCCTATCATTTCCGGCCTGATTGCGGGAGGCTGGCGCACAGCGCTTCTTCAGGTTGTTATGCTGGTTGTCTCCTTTGTTATCTATCTTCCCTTTGTCCGCAAGCTGGATCTGGCGGCTCTGGAAAATGAAAAGGCTGCATCCGAAAGCGAAGACGACGATGAGGACTGGTAGGAATAAAATAAGGAGACTTGACTATGGCAAAAATGACAGATGAATTGGGTATGAAATGTTTCCAGATCGTTGCCCAGGTAGGAGCTGCCCGCTCTTACTATATTAATGCAATCCAATGCGCAAAAGAAGGCAAATTTGAGGATGCTGAGCGCATGATCAGGGAAGGAGATGTTTCATTCAATCAGGGACACACTGAACACACCTCTCTTCTTTCTATGGAGGCAAGCGGTGAACTGGACGCAAGCGGTCTTTTGCTGATCCATGCCGAGGACCAGTTGATGAGCGCCGAAGGCTTTCGGATCATTGCAGAAGAATTTATCGATGTGTATAAACGACTGAATGTCTGAGCTTAAGGCTCGTTCTGTTTTATACTGTATACGAATAAACGGAAAGGAAAGAAGAGATGACCGGACCTGTAAAAATAGTTACGATCGGAGGCGGCTCCAGCTATACTCCGGAGCTGATGGAAGGCTTTATTAAACGATATGATATTATGCCTGTCAGGGAAATCTGGCTGGTGGATATTGAAGACGGTAAGGAAAAATTAGAAATTGTTGGCGCCATGGCGCAGCGCATGTGGGATGCGTCCCCTTATGATGTTAAAGTCCGTTTGACATTAGATCGGAGAGCTGCTTTGAAAGACGCCGATTTCGTTACTACACAATTTCGCGTCGGCCTTTTAAATGCAAGAATAAAGGATGAGCGTATTCCGCTGAGCTATGGAATGCTGGGACAGGAAACCAATGGTGCGGGCGGTATCTTTAAGGCCCTGAGAACCATTCCTGTGATTCTTGATATTGTCAGGGATATGAAGGAGCTTTGTCCCAATGCATGGCTGATCAATTTTACCAATCCAAGCGGAATGGTTACAGAAGCAGTTATGAAATATGGCAAATGGGATAAGGTTATTGGCCTGTGCAATGTTCCTATAGGAGCAATGATGAAGGAGCCTGAGCGGATCGGAAAAACCTTAGACCAGCTTACCTACAAATTCGCCGGACTTAATCATTTCCATTGGCATAAGGCTTTTGACGAAAACGGAAAAGAAGTGACGCCGGAGATCATAGATTCCTTATATAAGGGCGAGGACACCGGACTGCCGGCTAACATCTTTGATGTTCCTTTCTTTAAAGAGCAGCTGGATACGATGGGCATGATCCCCTGCGGATATCACAGATATTACTACAGGCAGGAGGAGATGCTGAACCACTGTTTAGAAGAATATAAGGATCCGGAGCTTGGGACACGTGGACAGCAGGTGAAAAAGACAGAGGCAGAGCTGTTTGAATTATATAAGGATCCGAAGCTGGATTATAAGCCTGAACAGCTTACAAAGCGGGGCGGAGCCCATTATTCAGATGCCGCCTGTGATACCATTGCTTCCATCTATGCAAACCTGAACAGGCACATTGTTGTTACTACAAAAAATAACGGAGCTGTTCCGGATCTTCCGCCGGAATGCGCGGTTGAGGTATCTGCTTTTATTGGCGCGGCTGGCGCGCGGCCGATCGCCTTTGGAACCTTACATCCTGCTGAAAGAGGATGGCTTCAGTGTATGAAAAACATGGAGCTCTGTGTAGAAGAAGCGGCTGTTACCGGAGATTATGGCATACTTCTCCAGGCATTTATTTTGAATCCGCAGATCGTATCTGGAGAAACTGCCGTGAAGATCATTAATGAGCTGCTCCTTGCGCATAAGAAATACCTTCCGCAGTTTGCAGACAAAATTGCGGAATTAGAGGCTGCGGGCGTGGCGATCAAAGATCCGGTTGCACGTGAGCTTTCCAAATAAACGAATTTCCAGTAACAGTATTCCAACTAAAGCCCTTTTATAAATACAATAATACGGGAGGTATACAATGGCTTTTAGAAAAGGTTTTTTATGGGGCGGCGCAACTGCCGCTAATCAGTGTGAAGGAGGCTTTTCCGAGGGCGGACGCGGACTTGCGAATGTGGACGTATCCCCTGTTGGCTCCGACCGAATGGCTGTTATTTCAGGAAAGAAAAAAATGTTTGATTTTGATGACGAGCATTTTTATCCTTCAAAAGACGCAATTGATATGTATCACCGTTATAAGGAGGATATCCGCCTCTTTGCCGAGATGGGCTTTACAGTTTACCGCATGAGTATTGCATGGAGCCGCATTTTCCCGCACGGAGATGAAAAGGAGCCTAATGAGGCAGGTCTTCAGTTCTATGAAGATGTATTTAGGGAATGCCGCAAATATGGAATTGAACCCTTGGTTACGATAACACATTTTGACTGCCCGATGCACTTGGTCAGAGAATATGGCGCATGGAGAAACCGCAGGCTTATTTCCTTCTATGAGAATTTATGCAATGCGATCTTCCGCCGTTATAAGGGGCTTGTAAAATACTGGCTGACCTTCAATGAAATCAACGTGATCCTGGAAGCTCCTTTCATGGGTGCGGGACTCTGCTTTGAGGAAGGCGAAAATGAGAAGCAGATCAAATATCAGGCAGCGCACCATGAGCTGGTAGCCAGTGCACTGGCAACTAAGATTGCCCATGAGGTGGACCCGGAAAATAAGGTTGGCTGTATGCTGGCTGCCGGAAATACATATCCGCATACCTGTCAGCCTAATGACGTTTGGGCTGCCATGTGCGCAGACCGCCGGAGCTATTTCTTCATTGATGTCCAGTCTCATGGAGAATATCCTCCTTATGCATTAAAGCAGCTTGAGGCAGAGGGGATTATGCCGGTTATGGAAGATGGGGATTTAGAACTTTTAAAGAAGTATACCGTTGACTTCGTCTCCTTCTCCTACTACAACAGCCGCTGTGCAAGCGCTGATCCAAAGGTGAACGAGACGATAGAGGGAAATATCTTCGCTTCTTTGAAGAATCCTTATCTGAAAGCAAGCGAGTGGGGCTGGCCCATTGATCCAATGGGACTGAGGATTACCCTCAATGCTCTCTATGACCGCTACAGAAAGCCGCTCTTTGTCGTAGAAAACGGGCTTGGCGCGGTTGATGAACTGGTAGAGGGCGAAAATGGCGAGATGACTGTTATTGATGATTACCGCATTGAATATATGAGGGATCATATCAAGGCAATGAGAGACGCAGTCACAGAGGATGGCGTAGACCTGCTGGGCTATACCATGTGGGGCCCCATAGATCTTGTCAGCGCCGGTACAGGGGAGATGAAAAAACGGTATGGCTTTATCTATGTAGACCGCGACAATGATGGAAATGGCACATTGGCAAGGTACAGAAAAAAGAGCTTCTGGTGGTATAAAAAGGTAATTGAAAGCAATGGGGAGATTTTATAATAGAATCATAGCTTAAACAAGAATCTGCTTTGTAACCATTCTGTTTCAATCTGCTTCCTGTGAAGCCATGCTTGTCAGACTGGTCATATTAGAATGAATAACTGCCGTTTTGACAATTAGAAATCTCAAAATGGCAGTTATTACTTTCTTTTTTGCTGCCGCTTCTTCCTGCAATCCTGTCCTCCTCAACAGCAAGCGGCTCTTCACGGAGCTTTAACATCTTTTCCCGTCTGTTAGGATGAAACGGATAAACAGCTTGACTTTCCGCCTTCTCCTCATACGAGGGATGGACGTACGTATTGAGCGTGGTGTATATATTTTTATGCCTGGCCCGTATACGGAGAAGTTCGGGATCCCAGCCCGCGCTGTTCAAAAGGCTCAGGAACATATGCGGGGAATGGCGAAACAGAATTTTTATTTTCTCTGTTTTGACCAAAAATCAATGTGTCCTAACTAAGGTACTAAATAGTTACATGAAATTAATAATTTTTGAATCTCTTTTGCCAGCGCCGCTGCCAGTTTTCGATGATTTTCTGCAGTCATATGCAGCCGGTCTTTCTCACTGGCTTCTGCAACTGAAGCAGCATCGAAGAAATGACAATTCTTCTGTCTAGCTACTGCTTCATATTCCGGCCGAAAACATCGTGACATAGCGGAAGCTTCTTCAGTAAAACAGCCATAGATACTGTCAGAAATTCCTGTCTTAATCAAGACTGGAGAAACAATCAGAATCTCCGGGTCCGGATAAGACGGAGCGAACGGAAAGCTGCGGATCGTATCAACAATCTGCTCCATCGCTCTCCCCAGATCCCAGGATGTCACCTGAAAGCGTTTCTTCAGATCATTGGTTCCCAGCATCACCACAATCAGATCCAGCGGATTATGGCTGGCAATAATGGGTATCAGCATTTTCAAGCCATTTCTTCCATAGGAGATTTCATCTTCAAAAACGGTTGTTCTTCCGCCGCAGCCTTCCTCGATAACGCGATAATCGCTCCCAAGAAGCTTCTGCAGTACGCCGGTCCAGCGAACATCATCAGGATGTCGTCCTCCATGAATCGGATCCGTGCCAAATGTGTTACTGTCTCCATAACATAAAATATGTTTCATTACAATAACCCCATTAATTTCGGCAGCCCCAGTGAAAGGGACGGTATAAACGTCAACAGCAGCAACATGATAATCATAGACAGGTAAAATGGAAGAAATCCTTTCACAACCTTCTCCACAGGCACTTTCGCAATACTGCATCCGATGAACAGGGAAGTTCCTACCGGAGGTGTGCAAAGACCGATTCCATAAGCCAGAACCAGAACCACACCGAAATGGTACGGGTTAAAACCAAGTGCTCCGGTTGCAATCGGGAATAAAATAGGCGTCGTCAAAAGAATCAGAATACCCATATCCATGAAGCATCCAAGGACCAGCATCATCAGCAAAAGCAGCAGAACCAGCAGAGTTCTGTTTGAGGTCAGAGAAAGAAGCCAGGTGGATAGATTCTGAGGTACTTTTAAATAGGACATCACATAACCAAATGCTCCGGATGCAGAAATAATCGCCATTGCCATTGTCATCGTAGGCAGACATTTTTTCAAACCTTCCAGATAAAGCTTCAACGTCATATTGCGATATACAAACAAAGTTAAGAACAATGCATATACTGCGGCAACCGCCGCAGCTTCTGTAGCGGAACAAATGCCAAAGGATGTTCCCGCAAGCACAATTACGATTGCACCTAATCCCAGAAGTGCTTCCCAGATAATTTTAATGTTTTCCCTCATGGATCGCTTCACACCCAGAGGATATCTCTTTCGCACAGCTATCACATAAGCGGGAATCATAAGGCCTAACGTTAACATTACGCCAGGAATATATCCGCATGCCAACAGTGTGCTGATTGAAATTCCGCTTGCAGAAGCCAACGCATAAAACAGCATATTCTGGCTTGGCGGAATAATTACACCTTCCACTGATGAAGTTACAGTTACTGCCACACTGTAATCTTCATCATATCCTTCTTTCACCATCGCCGGAATCAACATAGCCCCAATGGAGGATACGTCTGCCGCCGAAGAACCGGAAATTCCACCAAACAGCATACTCACCAAAATGTTGACAATCGCCGTACCGCCACGGATTCTCCCTACGATAATATTACAAAAGGACATAAGTTTTGATGTAATCTCACCATCTGTCATAACCTGCGCCATCATGATAAAAAAGGGTACTGCAATAAAAGTAAAGCTCAGCAAGCTGACTGACATTTTTTGAAATAAATTAAAATACGGAATCCCAAGGTATGTTGCCGTCACCAATGCAGAAATGGCAAGAGAGAAGGCAATCGGTATTCTGATGACCATCAGAATTGCTAATGTTGCAAATAACATAATGGTGCCTATTGCTATCTCATTCATGTCTTTCCTCCTCATTCTTTTCCTGGTTTCTAATCAGATATTCCAATAAATTAACCGCACTGTACAAAGCTGTCAGAATTCCTCCAAAAACAATTGGGAAATACTGCACTCCTTGAGACAGATGAGTAGCCGGCAAACGCTTCATCAGATTAATTTTAAAAACCTGCCAGCCAAAATATACCATCAGACATCCAAATACAGTCAACAGTAAATTACGTAAAATATCACAGGCTCTTCTCACTGCAGACGGAAACAAGTTGTATACACCTTCTATCGCAATATGTGTGTCTCCGTATGCCCCGATGGAAATACACAGAAAACCGAACCAGATCAATATGGTAAGGATAATTTCTTCAGACCACACCAGAGGTTTGCTGAAAACGTAACGCATCACAACCGCACCAAAACATACCGCTAACATGATTACAAGAAACACACAGCAAATCCATTGCTCCAACTTTACAAGATATCTTAAAGACCCCTTTACCTTCGACATGGAACGCTTCCCCTTTCTTTCTTAAAATCTGATTTCCTGTTATTCAGCGGAGCGAATCAGATCTACCAGTTCCTTATACTGCGGATACTTGTCATATACAGACTGTACAGTATCCTGGAATTCTTTCACATCCACATCAATAATCTTACATCCTGATTCCTCACATTTTGCTCTGGATTCTTCCTGATAATCCTGCATTGCCTGTCTCTGCCATTCAGCAGCTTCTCTGGATGCCTTCTTTACTCCCTCTTTCTGTGCATCGGACATCTGATCCCATGTCTTCTTACTGCAGATAACAAGTGCCGGAGGTGCCATGTGGCCATCCAGTGTAAAGTTCTTTGCTACTTCATAATGACCAGAGGTATAATAACTTACGAAGTCATTTTCCGCTCCATCTACAATGCCCGTCTGCAGTCCCTGGAACACTTCACCGTAATCCATTGGAGTTGCCTCTGCACCTAATGCCTGTACCATGGAAATGGCTACCTCCGTCTGCTGCACACGAATCTTCATGCCCTTCAGATCGGCCACGCATGTAATCGGCTTATCCGTTGTATAGAAATTTCTGGAACCAGCCTCATAAAAATCAAGACCTACCATATTATAATTTTCCAGTTCCTTAAAGGCCATCTCTCCTGCAGCTCCATCCAGCGCCTTATATTTTGCTTCTGTATTGGAGAACAGATACGGCATACTAAATGCGCCGAACAAATCTACTACAGGTGCCATGGAATTCGTATTAACACGTGAAAAATCAAGGGTTCCCGCCATTACCTGATCGATGGAAGATGCCTCATCACAAAGAGCTGCATTCGGATATACATCAATGTTTACCGTGCCATCTGTGTACTTGTTTGCCAGATCTGCAAACATTTTCATACCTTCTGTAATCGGATTTCCATCCGCCTGATTTTCTGCCAGCTTGAAGTGAAGTTCATCCCCCATATCTCCACTTGCTGCTTCCGCTGCCGTTGTTTCTTCCACCCTTTCTGCGGCTGTTGTTTCTGGTGTAGCGGAAGCTGCTGTTGTCCCGGCCGGCTTAGAACCGTCACATGCGGTCATTGACACCACCATTGCACATGAAAGTAATGCTGCTAAAGTTTTTTTCATTTATTTTTCCTCCTTAAATAAATTCTTTGAAAAATTGAATGTTATTCTGCAGAATAATTGAAATTTGAACACTGATCGCCTCATTTTTCGGCTTCTCTCCCTTGATCAGATACTCAAAAAGCGTTTTGAAACCAAGATATCCTTTCTGATAGGGATTCTTATAAACGATCGCCTTTAAAACACCGTCATACAGCATCTGCGCACTTTCCGGAAACAAATCACTTCCAACCGCAAATATATCGTTAAATCGTTCGAACTGGATTAAGGCCTCGCACATAGGAATTGTATTTCTAGCTCTCGTGGAATAAGTTCCGATGACATCCGTATTTTCTCTCAAATACTTCAGCATCTGAACGCGGTTTGCCTCGGTATTATTCAAATTCGGCACACTAATCACCGAAATATCCAGATTTTTTTCTTGAAAATATGTTCGAAAGCCTTCTGAATTCAATTTATGAGACAACGAACGTTCATCTCCCTCCGCAATAAGAATGGTTCCTTTTTTTCCCTGCAGTACCAGATTCATCAATTCGGCTGCAAGACGTCCTGTATAGGTATCATTAGGAGCTATACAACACAGCCGCCCACAATCTTTAAAATCATTGTCAATCAGAGCCACCGACACTCCTCTCCCGGAAAATTGACTCAAAAGGCACTGCATCTGAGGACTATTAATATTTGGCATAGTCAAAAGACCATCCAATCGATCTCCCCACTCATCGTATAACTTCTTCAGAATACTAACCTGTTCTTCGCTTCCTTTCGAATCACTCACCGGGAACGTAAAATCCATCACATTCAGATTATAGCCCGATACCTCGCTCTCAGCAGCTCTGCATCCTTTCCAAACATAGCGAAAATAGTATTTCCCTCCATCTTCTGCTTCCGGGAGCACCACGGCCAAATTCACTTGACGACGTTTCAGTGCCGATGCCACATAGTTTGTTGTGTACCCAAGTTCACTGGCCACATTTAGAATTTCCTGCCTGACTGCTTTGCTGACCCCCTCTTTGTTGTTCATCGCCCTATGGACAGAAACAAGAGAATATCCACTGGCCTGTGCTATATCCTTTAGAGTTATTTTCTTCACTTCTATAATACATCATCTCCCGTCTGATTCCGGCATCATACTTCTTTTCACTAAGCACTAAAAGAGTATAAAAAGTACATAATGTCTAAATTTTATTGTTTTCGAAAACGTTTTCTCTAGTCTGATTATAGAATATATTTACGTACCCTGTCAATACGAAAAAAAATTTCTCTAATTTTTAAACAAAAATCCTAAATTTATTGTGCTTTTTTACAATTACATCTTGACTTTTTTATCTTTTTCTACTATTCTGAAAACAATTCAATCAAAGGAGATGAATATCCATGAAGCATATCATTTTCAAAAATGCTCGTGTCATTATGCCGGATGCTGTGTTGAAAAATCACTATGTTTATGTCATAGACGGTTTGATCAAATCCATAGATCAAGAACCTGTTCCAGAAAATCTAACTAGGGAAACCGAAATTATCAATTGCCAGGGCAATTATCTTTCTCCCGGTTTTATCGATACACACTGCCATGGAGGTGGTGGTGCGGATTTCATGGACGGAACCGTACAAGATATTCTCATTGCTGCTCGGGCACATTTAAAACACGGTACTACTGCCTTATGTCCCACAACACTTACCTGCTCAGATCAGGAGCTATTCCGTTTTTTTAAATCCTACGAAGCAGCGAAGGCCGTTTCCGAACATATGCCACATCTGCTTGGAATCCATCTGGAAGGTCCCTATTTTTCTCCTGCTCAGGCGGGAGCCCAACCTCCGGAATATCTGGTTTGTCCCAAGCGGGAACACTATATGGAAATCCTCAAACGAGGGAGCGGCAACCTCGTAAAGTGGTCCATTGCTCCTGAACTTCCTGGCGCTCTTGAATTGGGAGATGAATTAGCTTCCCGTGGTATCCTGGCCTTAATGGGCCACAGTAATGCCAAATTTGATACTGTTAAACTGGCTGTTCAGCACGGATACACACAACTTACTCATTTCTATTCCGCCATGTCCACAATCACACGGGAGAATGGGCACAGGAAACTTGGCCTGGTCGAAGCCGGATACTTATATGACCAGTTAAACATAGAAATTATTGCTGATGGGATTCATCTACCACCAGAACTCTTAAAACTGATTGTCAAATGTAAGGATCACTCCCACATCTGTCTTGTTACAGATAGCATGCGTGGTGCGAATATGCCGGATGGTCCTTCGCTTCTGGGCTCAAAAGCACATGGAACTCCCGTCATTATCAAAGATGGAATCGCCAATATGCCAGCCTTTGACGGATTCGCCGGCAGTGTGGCTACTACGGATCGCTTGGTACGTGTCATGACCCAAAAAGCCGGTTTACCTGTTTGGGATGCCGTTCGCATGGCCTCTCTAAACCCGGCTATTTTTCTGGGCAAGCAAGATCAATACGGAAGCATTGCACCAGGTAAGTATGCCGATCTGTTGATTTTCGATGATGACATCCGCATTTCATCTGTTTATGTTGCAGGAATCAGACAATAGTATTGTAAAAGGAGAGCTTAGCATGAATATTACTGTAAACGTATCATCCACCCCGCAGGAACTGGGCAGTCATGCTGCCGCAGCAATTGCAAAATTATTAAATGATGCCATCAAAGCCCAAGGCTATGCCCGCCTAGTTCTTTCTACCGGCGCTTCCCAGTTTGAAACACTCGACGCACTCGTAAAAGAACAAGTCGAATGGGAAAAAATAGAAATGTTCCATCTTGATGAGTATGTAGCTCTTCCGGAAAGCCACATTGCAAGCTTTCGAAAATATTTAAAAGAACGTTTTGTCAGCAGAGTACCGCTAAAAGCAGCTTATTTCGTAAATGGTGAGGGCAATGTAGAAAAAAATATTGCCGAACTGACCACGAAACTGAGAGAAAATCCGATTGATGTAGGCGTAATCGGAATCGGCGAAAATGGCCATATTGCTTTTAACGACCCGCCTGCAGATTTTGAAACAAACACAGCCTACAAAATTGTCACACTGGATGAACGCTGCCGGAAGCAGCAGGTCGGTGAAGGATGGTTTGAAAACGTAGGAGCTGTGCCGAAGCAGGCCATCACCATGTGCGTAAAACAGATTATGTCCTGCCGCCATATTATCACAGCCGCACCACATGATGTAAAGGCGGAAGCAATTTGTAATACTATCACAAAACCGGTCGATCCAACCGTGCCAGCCACCATCTTAAAAACTCATCCGGACTGGCAGCTGTTTATTGATGACGCTTCTGCATCCCGGCTATTTGCAAATTAATTTTCAGACATGTTTCTATAGATACTGTTAATCTTGAGATTGCCATACGACGGCTTCTTTCTGAAAAAATTGACAGCCATAGACTAAAACTACATCTATGGCTGTCATTTAAATTTTTTGAACCGTTCTTAACACGGCTGAGAGGCAACTGTTCTAGAGTTCCTCGCCGTCGGGATGACTATCCCAAGCATTGCATGAGGTCCATGTCAAGACTGGCGGACAGCATAAAAGACCTATGTCGTGGTAAGGTCAATCCCACGAAAAAATGAGGCTTACCTCTGATACCCTTCCTTCGCCATGGAATGCTTATAGGGCAGCGATGGTGTGCCATCATCAAGGATTCGCTTGCATATCCAAGGCGACGGCTTTCGCCTACCAAGGCTTCTGCTGACTTCTCACAGTTCGTTGTTACTACGGCTAATGGGACCGCCTGTGAGACCTGAGGCGCCGAAAGATATCTTCCGGCGCCTTTTTCCCAAAAATCCTCATGGTCATAATTCCGATAAACAGGACTTATACCACAATATCTTCTTCATAACCAAAATCCTGAGATATGTCTCCCGGTTCCCCAACTGTTTTTTCCGCCTTAAACTCAACTCTCTTTACCGGGAATGACACAACGGCCTTAAACAGATCCCCGTCTATGACAACCTGGAACTCGCCTCCCTGAAGCCGGGTCAAATCCTTGGATATGGACAATCCCAGGCCGCTTCCCTCCGTGGCCCTGGACACATCCCCCCTGACAAAACGCTCTGTCAGCTCATCCGGGCTGATGTTCAGCGATGACTCAGAAACATTCTTAATGGTAAATATGGCCTTGCCGCCCTCGTCCAGCACATCCACATAGACCCGGCTGTGTTCCATGGCATATTTCACTGCATTGGTATAGAGATTTTCCAGGACACGCCACAGGCGGCGTCCGTCAGCCTGGATGATAAGCACCTCATCCGGTATGCTGGAAATCAGTTCCAGCCTGCGCAGGGCAAACCGTTCCTCAAATTCACCGTTGGTCTGCTGTACCAGCTCTACCAGGTCAATATCCGATATATCCAGCTTCATATTGCCCGAACTGGCCTTGGATGCCTCCACCAGGTCCTCTGTCAGAGTCTTCAGCCTCTGGGACTTCTGGTCCAGCACTTCCAGATATGCGGCAATCTTGGGGTCCTGTATTTTCTCCCGCTTCAGCAGGTCCACGTAATTGATAATGGACGTAAGAGGGGTCTTGATGTCATGGGACACATTGGTTATCAGGCTTGCCTTCAGCCGCTCGCTCTTAACCTGCTCCTGGATGGCTGAATCCAGACCGCTGCTGATGTTGTTGAGATGCTCTGCCATCTGCCGTTCCTTGCCGGACAGACGGGCAGTATCAATCTGATAGCTGGTGTCCCCCTGGGAGATGCTGCTGACCGCCATGTCCAGAACATCCCTCTGCACTGACTTCTTAAATAACAGGTGGTATATCCACCCATCCAATCCCAGATACAGCACCACGAATACGTAAAACATAATCTGGTAGCTCAGCTTATTTCCCTTATAGAAAAAGAGGAAAATCAATCCCCACAGCATACCCGCGTTGAATCCCAGAAACAGCAGGTAGCAGAACCCGGTCCCCACTGCGTAGCTGACCCTTCCCACATAGTCCCTGGAAGCCTCCAGTGCCCGTTTTGCAAGGCTGTTGCTCCATAAGGTCCTGGCCTTATACCTGCGCAGCAAATCAAAACCGCACAATACAACGCTCCCGTACACAATGACCAGTTTAATCATCTTATTCCAGTAATTCCATTGTTCATTGGGAGCAAACAGGCTGAACAGACGGATTCCCACATATCTTCCTATATGGATGAACACCGCTGTTGCCGCCGCCCACAGAATCAGACAGAGCTCCGTGTGAATATCATCAATGGGGAACAGGCGTATCTCCGCGCTTCCGTCCGTGGTATGGCCTGACATAAGCATCAGCATGGCCAGTGTGACCACACATCCCAGGCCGCCCAGTATGACGCTGCCCATACCCATGATGAACTCGTTCCTGGCCTCCTTATATGCCTTGGCTTCTATGGAGTATGCATCCGTGTTGGGATAGCTGGTATCCACGGACAGGACCATATAGTTCTTATCGTTCTTATAGGGATTCCATATCTCAAGGAGTGTTGCCGCATTGGCAGGCACCGTGGCCATGTTGGTATCCATGCGGATGGTATTTCCCGGCACGTAAAGATACTTCCCCGTACCCACTATCTCCTCCATGGTCTTATCCGGCACATTGGTGGATACCTTTATATCACCCTTGTCGCTCTTGTATTCGATACGGAAGCTCAGGTTTGTATCGTTTTCTATGTAATTGTAATATATGGTGTAATATTCACTCAGATGGACCAGTATATCAAGGGCCAGGTCTTCCATGGTCATCCTTGGAGCCTCTCCTGCGTCCGCATCCACAAAATCCGGATTATAGCTCTGGAAATCAACGGTTATTTCTTCCTCCTCATCGTCCATGGAAATGGGCGATCCAGCCAATTGGAAATTCTCATCCAGATAGTAGCCCCTGGTCTTGATATAGCGCACAATCCGGTCCAGGGTCCACTCCGTGCCCTGCTCCCCCGGTCCATTGCTGACCCTTACAATAACCTTATGCATATCCAGCTTTCCGTTGGTCTCAAACATATCCTTATAGCCCACATAGGTAAATATGCGGTCGATATCCTCTGTCAGCTGTTTGTCAAACTGGGCTGAATCCTCATATGCATCCTCGTATATCCACTTTACACCTTTTCCGTAATTGGAGTTAAGGTACATGGCGCTGATCCCGAATACGGACATGGCCACAAAGATAATGTGGAACAGGGTCAGGATCAGCTTCCTCCGTCTGAATTTCCTCTTCTCATCTGTCATACAACCACCTACTGCTTTTCTATCTTATATCCTACACCCCATACCACCTTCAGGTACTTTGGCTCCCTTGGGTTAATCTCTATTTTCTCCCGGATATGGCGTATGTGCACGGCCACTGTGTTGTCCGCGCCGATGGCCTCCTCATTCCATATCTGCTCATAAATCTCATCAATGGAAAACACCTTTCCCGCATTCTTCACCAGAAGAAGCAGGATATTGTACTCGATGGGCGTCAGCTTGATGGCATCGCCGTCCACGGTCACCTCTTTGTTGTCATCATTGATCTGAAGGCCGCCGCACTTATAAATCTGTCCGTCCGCCTGCTGGTTCAGGTTCCCCAGCTGGGTATAACGCCGCATCTGGGACTTGACCCTGGCTACCAGCTCCAGGGGATTAAAGGGCTTCGTGATGTAATCGTCAGCCCCGATGTTAAGTCCCAGAATTTTATCTGCATCCTCGGACTTGGCGGAGAGGATGATGATGGGTATGCTGCTGTTCTCCCTGACCTTCAGGGTAGTGCGGATGCCGTCCAGTCCCGGCATCATCACATCCACAATCAATAAATCCACCTCATTTTTATCCAGATACTCCAGGGCCTCATAGCCGTCATAAGCTTTGATTACCTTAAACCCCTCTCCTGTCAAATAGATATCAATGGCCTCCACAATCTGCTTGTCATCATCACATACCAGTATGGTCTGCATCACCAAACGCCCTCCTTTTTATATTCCAGTGCTTTTATGTTTGTTAGAAAATCCTCCATGCACAGATGAAGTTGTTGGCCCACCACTGGCTCAGGCTTCTGTGCACCACCCGTCCGTTACTGGAAGAAGCGTCAATCACAGTGCCTCCTCCTGCCGCGATACCTACATGGCCTCTTACCACCACGATATCACCGGCCTGGATGTCATTAAAGTTTGTAATCTTAGTGTAGCGGCCCACATTCCTCCAGCCGGAAGAAGTCAGGTAGCTCTGGTTTACGCCAACCTGGTTGAGACACCAGTATACGAAACCGGAACAGTCAAAGGAGTTCGGTCCTTTCGCTCCCCATACATACGGTGACCCGAGTTTGGATGAGGCAGCCGATATAAGGGCTGATGCGCCTCCGCCTGCAGGTATGCTCACAGGCGGTGTGGTATTGCCTGACGGCTTGCCCGTATTGCCTGATCCGCCGTTATTTCCTGTATTGCCGCTGTTTCCTGAACTGCCCGGCCTTGTGGTGGTACCGGAACCGCCGGAATTAGCCGCCGGGCGCCTTACATTGTCGCTGGTCAGCTTGGCCATGGTCTGGACGCCTACCAGACCGTCGGAAGTCAGTCCGTTGCGGGACTGGAAGTTCCTGACAGCGTTCTCCGTGGCTTCGCCGTAATAGCCGGTCACATTGCCGGAAACAAGATATCCGTGCTTGTTAAGAAGCTGCTGCACCTTGGTAACCGCGTCACCGCGCTCACCCAGCATCAGGCCGTTGGCCCTGGCATCCGGGCTGTTAAGCGCAATCCTGGTGGATGGCCCCAGATATCCGTCAACCACCTGGTCATTTCTGGCCTGGAACTGCTTCACCGCCACTACCGTATCCTCACCGTAAGCCCCGTCCGGAGTGGTGGTCAGATATCCCAATTCCTTGAGACGCTCCTGGCAGGCCAGGACCACATCGCTCTTCTCACCGTAAGAAAGGAAGTTAGGTTTAATCTCATCGCTGTACAGCAGGTTGATGGTCCTCTGCCCCACCTTTCCATCCTGCTCCAGTCCGTTGACCTCCTGGAGCTTTAACACAGCTGCTTCCGTGGAATCGCCAAAGTTGCCTGTTACCAAATCAGCGGTTGCCAGGTATCCCAGCTCATAAAGACGCTGCTGGATACGCTCAATATCATCACCCTGGGTTCCCTTGGACACCGCATAGTATTTGGCATCCGGAGACATAATGGCATCCCAGGTAACATTGCCCACAATACCGTCCATAGGCAGCTCATTCTGCCTCTGGAAATGCTTCACTGCCTGCTGAGTCATCTCTCCGAAATAATCCGTAGGCTCATCGTTGTCCATGAATCCCAGATCCATGAGACGCTGCTGCAGTCTCTTGATGATTTCATGGCGCACTCCAATCCTAAGGTACTCGGGAGCCGGCTCCGCGTCCGGCAGGTTAATGTCATTCAGTCCCGGCAGCACCTGTCCGTCCAGCCCCAGCTGGGCAATGGTCTCAGGTACAGCCTGTATGACATTGACCTCAGAGGGCGTGGCATCCCCCGCCTCTGATGAGGATTCCTTGGTGCAGCCGCCCAGGAAAACGCTGAGGGTCAGCACGCCTACGGCTGCCGTATATGTAACATATTTTCTGTATTTTGAATTCATGAAGAACTTATCCTTCCTGCTTCTTCTTATGTCAAAAAGCTCAAATCAAATTCATTCTAACACATTTCTTAAGGAATAGCGATATAAAAATAAAGGTCGTAAGAAAATTGAAAGTACTATAAAATAACCATTTCCTGTTTATTAAAAAAGGAAAAACAACGGAAAAAGGCGCCTGCACCACGGTGTTATTCCCCTGGTGCAGGCGCATTCTCCTGCTGTATCTGCATTTACTTTCCGTCCCTGAGCTTTTTTCCGCTTCGCCCGAATCTGCGCCGCTTAAAAAAGGGAACCTTGGCCGCTGCCGCCTCTGCCTGTCCGCCCTTCTGGCAGCTTCTGAGTGTCTCGTCCAGCTGGCGGAACCGTTCCTCCTCCTTCTGGTCCGAAGCCTGGAACAAAAACTCCAGTTCCTTGCCCATCTTCTCATTGACCAGACAGCTGATATCCTGGCTCAGCTTCTCATTGTTCACCTCCAGGGCACGTCCGATAATCAGGTTCATGATCTGCTGAAACTGTTCCATCTTCTCTTCCATGGCAACCACGGACACGCCATCGCCCTTCACAGTGCTGAGGGACGTTCCGCTGTCTTCCTCTTTAAATTCCTTAAGTGCAGCGTTCATGTCGCGCTCCAGGATTTCGTCGGACAGCTCTCCCTGAGCCTTGCCGTCCTTTTTCAGGACCTGGTTCAGCGCATGCTTGATTGCCTTCAGCTGATACCCCTTCTCCTTCAGGTTCTTGACCTGCTTGAACAGGCGGATATGTAAATCCGTATAGTACCGGTGCCCCATCTCGTTACGGGGAATATCAAGTTCCAGCTCCTCTTCCCAGTACCTTAATACATGGGCCTCCACATCGACCTTTTTGGACGCATCCGATATCAGATAATGTACTTCATCCATAGCCATTCTCTCCTTCACAAGTTAACAGGCATGTCCTGCCTTACTATTAGTGTATGCATTGAGAACGGATATTATGACACCCTGGAAAAATTTTTATGTGTCCTGTCCGCCGCCCTGAGGTCTGGCAGCGTTCACAAACTTGGTGTACTCCGGTTTCCATATCAATGTAACGGTTCCGATGGGGCCGTTACGCTGTTTGGCTATGATTACCTCTGCCTCGTTGGGATGCTCCGTATCCTTATTATAATAATCATCACGGTACAGGAACATTACCACGTCGGCATCCTGCTCGATGGCTCCCGACTCACGAAGGTCGGAGAGCATGGGCCTGTGATCCTGCCTGGTCTCGCAGGCACGGGACAGCTGTGACAGGGCAATGACAGGGGCATGAAGTTCTCTGGCAAGGGCCTTCAGGGAACGGGAGATATCGGAAATTTCCTGCTGGCGGTTATCACCTCCGCCCTTCTTGCTGCCGCTCATGAGCTGCAGGTAGTCAATGATTACGACGCTGAGTCCATACTCCAGCTTCATCTTCCTGCACTTGGAGCGCAGCTCTGATATGGATATACCCGGGGTGTCATCGATTATCAGCTTGGAATTCCCTATGACGCCGATACCCTCAACCACCGCATCCCAGTCAGAATCCGTCAGGGAGCCGGTCCGCAGCTTCTGGGAATCCACATTGGACTCCATGGAAAGCATACGGTTCACCAGCTGCTCCTTGGACATCTCCAGGCTGAACACCATGCAGGGCAGGCTCTTTCGCACCGCCACATAGTCCACCACGTTCAGGACAAAAGCCGTCTTACCCATGGAAGGACGGGCCGCTATCAGGATAAAGTCCGAAGGCTGGAAGCCGGAAAGCTTATAATCCAGGTCAATAAAGCCGGAAGGTATTCCCGTGACAGTTCCCTGGTTCTTATAGGCATCCTCAATCTTCTCCAGCACATTGATGGCCACCTGCTTGATGGGCACAAAATCCTGCCCCCCGCGGTTTTGCAGCAGGTTAAAAACGGACTTCTCCGTGTCTGCCAGAATGTTCTCCAATGGCTCCTTTCCGGCGTAACAGGTATTGGCAATCTCCTCCGTGGTCTTAATCAGCCTGCGCAGTACTGCCTTCTCACCTACAATGGCGGCATAGGACCTTACATTGGCGGACGTAGGCACCATGGTAACGATGTCCCGCACAAAATCCAGGCTGCTCACCTCAGGAGGCACGTCCTTTTCCTTCAGACGGTCCTGGAGGGTTACCAGGTCCACGGGCTTGCCTTCATTGAACAGCTCCACCATGGCGTCGAACATGATGCCGTACTGCTGCTGGTAAAAATCACTTCCCGTAACAATCTCCGACGCGGCAATCACTGCCTCCCTGTCCATGAGCATGGAACCGATGACCGACTGTTCCGCCTCCAGACTGTGGGGAAGCACCCGCTTAATCAGGGCTTCTTCCATATTACTCGTCTCCTGTATCTGAATCTATGAGACCCGCCTGTTGAGGCGGGTCCTGTGTCTGCGCTATGATTTTATGCTTCCACTACCTTGACAGCCAGTCTGGCGGTCACTTCCTTATGAAGCTTAACAGGCACCTCGAAGCTGCCAATGGACTTGATGGGGTCGTTCAGCATAATCTTTTTCTTGTCAATGTCAATTCCCAGCTGGTCCCCAATGGCCTTGCCGATTTCCTTGGAGGATACGGAGCCGAAAGCTCTTCCGCCCTCTCCCGCCTTGATGGTCAGGGTAACGGAGGACTCATCCAGCTTTGCTCCCAGCTCCTTTGCTGCCGCCAGCTGCTCTGCCGCAATCCTGTCATCGTTGGCCTTTTTAAGCTTTAAATCATTCAGATTCTTGGAATTAGCTTCCACCCCAAGCTTCTTGGGCAAAATAAAATTTCTGGCATAGCCGTCATTCACATTCACAATCTGGCCTTTTTTTCCTAATGCCTTCACGTCTTCCAGTAATACTACCTGCATGTCTCATACTTCCTTTCTGATTCTGTGTCTATGGGTATCCCTAATCAGGATACCTCGCCTTCCTCCATCATCTGGCGGATGACGTCTTTCAGCTGTTCCTTTGCTTCTTCCACGGTCACGCCCTGCATCTGGGCACCTGCTATGGTGCGGTGTCCGCCGCCGCCCAGCTTCTCCATCATGACCTGAACATTAACCTCGTCAATGGACCTGGCGCTGAAATAAATGGTTCCGTTATAATCTGTAAGCACCACCGAAGCCTTCATGCCGCGGATCTCCAGAAGTTCGTTGGCTGCCTGGGCACCGATGATGGTGGGACTCTCCAGCCCTTCGGCTGGGCACTCACTGATGGCAAATGCATCCATAAACACCTCCGCCTTCCTGACCGCGTCCGCCTTTGCCTGGTAGTCCTTCATATTCTCCCTGAAAAGCTTGCGCACCCTGGTGATGTCAGCACCGCTTCTCCTTAAAAATGCCGCTGCCTCAAATGTCCTGACGCCTGTCTGATTGGTAAAGTTCTGGGTGTCGATGACAATGCCGGCGTACATGGCATCCGCCTCTGCAGATTTGATTTTAATACCATCTGCGATATATTGCAATACCTCTGCCACCATCTCACAGGTGGATGAGGCATAGGGCTCCACGTAGGAAAGAACCGCGTTATCTATGATTTCGCTGCTGGTCCTGTGATGGTCCAAAACCACAATGGTCTTCACCATCTCCAAAAGAGCCGGTTCATCCGTAATGCTGGGCCGGTTCACATCCACGATAACCAGCATGGTCCCCTGGTCCACCAACTCGGCTGCCTTGGGGCCTGTGAGCAGCATGTCCTCAGGATATTCGGCATTTCCCGTAAATCGCTCCATCATGGGACGCACCGACGAGGTCACCTCGTTGACCACAATGTTGGCCTTCTTATTCATGGACATGGCAATGCGGTATATGCCCACTGCCGCGCCAAAGGAATCAATGTCCGCCAGACGGTGTCCCATGATAAGGAGCCGGTCCTTGTTCTCCATCAGCTCCCTGAGGGCGTGTGCCTTTACCCTGGCCTTCACCCTGGTGGTCTTCTCCATCTGCTGGGCCTTGCCGCCATAATACTGAATCTTGTCGGAGTCCTTGACCACTGCCTGGTCACCGCCCCGTCCCAGGGCCATGTCAATGGATGTCCTGGCATATTCATAATTCTGGCTGTAGCTGTCGCCGTTCATACCGATACCGATACTTAAGGTAACAGCCATGTCATTGCCTATGTTCACTGTCTTTACATCCTCCAGGATGGAAAAACGCTCTTCCTGTATCCTGGCCATGTACTGCTGCTTGATGGCAAAGAAATATTTATCCTTCTCAATCTTTTTTACGATACCGTTCATGCCGGAGATATATTTGCTTATCTTCCGGTCTATGAGGGCGGTCAAAAGGGAGCGCCGGACCTCCTCCACGCTTTCCAGGGCTTCGTCATAGTTATCCAGGTAAATCAGTCCCGCCACCAGCTTCTGATCATTAATCTGCTGCATGTACTTAAGGGTCTGTGTCTCGTCCAGCAGATAAACAGCCGTAACAGACGAGCCCTGTCCCTCCAGCCCTCCCGCGGTCACTGCCGCGTCAAGGCTGTCCACCATGACCTGCTTTAGATCAATCCGGAACTTCCTGTCTCCCAGGCAGCTGTGAAGGCTCACAACCTCCCCGCCGGTAGCCAGCATTTCCTTTGTAATCTCAGGAAACATGGCCGTGATATTCTTATATGAATTCTTGTCTTCTTCCAGGATTGCCGTAAACTCCCGGTTCATCCACAACAGATGTCCTGAGCCGTCTGCCACCGCATAGGGCATCAGCATCTCTTCCAGCAGGTTCTGTCTGCTCTGGTCATAAGCGGACGAAAATGCGATGAGCCCGGCAAGTATGCCTCTTTTTCTTGAAAAATACAGCCAAAGGGCAATCCCTATATAGACAATGGTAAAGACCGATACTATAATGCCGGCTTTTATGGATACCGCTGCCACAACAGCAGTCAGCACGATTAAAAGGACCGACAAAAAGAGCGGCCACTGCAGGTAGACCTTGAAAATCCCCCGCGTCCTTCCTTTATCTCTCATAGTCTGCCTCCATTCGTATCCGAAAATCAGAATACGCCTATCTTAGTTAGTATAACATATTCGGTCTCATTCGTCCATAAAAATGAGATTTTGCCAGCAATGCCAGTACTGTGCCAGCAATTTCCCCGGAGCCCAAGACATAATCTGTGTAAAAAGGAGATAAAAGAGAGCAAAAAGATGAACATTGTAACGCTTTTTGTTGATAAACGGTTATGCCTATGATAGAATCTAAGCTGTATTACACGAACATACCATACCAAGGAGGATATATGTATGAAACAGCGCAACATCGTAGTATGTATCCTGCTGAGCTTGGTTACCTGCGGAATTTACGGCATCTATTGGATGATCGTACTGAACGACGAAACCAACGCGCTCTCCGGCAGGCAGGGTACAAGCGGAGGACTGGTTTTTCTGTTCTCACTGATCACCTGTGGGATTTACAGCCTGTTCTGGATGTACCAGATGGGCAATGCAGTTGAAACGCTTCATGACCAGCATGGCGAGCCAAGGGGAAGCGCACCGGTGGTCTATCTGCTACTCAGCCTGTTCGGACTGGGCATCGTGGCTTACGCCCTGCTTCAGAATGAGCTGAATAAATATCTCCCTAATGCATAAACGTCTTCGGACAGTATGCATAAAAACAGGCGGGCTCCTGGGAGCCGGCCTGTTTTATGCATTTATCTGTATTCTGGCGGGACGTCCCCTGATTCCCTGCCTGTTTCATACCGTCACCGGACTGTACTGCCCGGGCTGCGGCGTAAGCCGGATGTGTCTGTCCCTTCTCCGTCTGGACTTTGCTTCTGCCTTTCAGGCCAATGCAGCCCTCTTTCTACTGCTTCCCCCGGGACTGTTCATGGCTGTCTGGATGGCCGTACGGTGTGTAAGGACCGGAAGCACACGCCTTACACGGGTTCAGGCCTGTGTTTTCTATGTAATGATTGGGGTGCTGCTTGTGTTTGGGGTGATGCGGAATCTGCCTGGTTTTGGGTGGCTGAGGCCTTGATATCTCTCAATTATCCCTTTACAGCCCCCATGGCAATTCCGTCCACCAGTTGTCTCTGGAATATGATAAATATGATTACCGGAGGTATGATTGTCATTGTTATAACCGCACCCAATACTCCAAAATTCCAGCTATCACCCTTTAACAGTGTCAAAGCTACCGCAATGGGCATAGCGCTGTCCTGAGTAGCCAGTGTCTTTCCCATGGTATATTCCCCCCATATATTATAAAAGGAAAATACCAGTACAATTATCATTCCATTCTTAGCCAAAGGCGCCATAACATCTTTCCAAGTCCGGAATACGCTGCACCCATCCATCCTTGCCGCCTCCTCCAATTCAACAGGAAGCCCCAGAAAAATCCCCCGCATAATAAAAATCGAAAACGGCAGTACATTCATTACATTTGGAAGTACTAAACCCATAGTTGTGTTCAAGAGCCCCACATTATATTCCATAATATAAATAGGAATCAAAAGTGCTGCCAAAGGAAAGGTAATGACAAACAGGATAAATGCCATTACCGCGCCGCTCCCTTTAAAAGGAAGCCTTGCAAAGGCATATCCGCTCATGGCACTTAGGATAACTGTTAATATTACCCCAATAAATGTGATTTTCAAGCTATTTACGTAATACCCCAAATACTGTGAGCCGTGCTGGAATACATATAAATAGTTTTCCAGGGAAGGGCTGTTGGGGAAAAATGTCATGGTCGTAGACAAAATTTCTTTCTGGCTCTTAAAAGAATTAAATACACTGTAGAAAATAGGAATTACAAAAACCACTGCAATTAGGGTCAGAACTGCAAACATAATCAGCCTGGGGATGTTTTTCATTACCTTCATTCTTTTTCTCCTTTCGAAACCATCAAATTAATCAGTGAAAACAGGAGAATCAATCCACTGAGTACAAACGCCATGGCTGACGCATAGCCCATATCAAAATATTTAAAAGCCGTGTTATATATATACATATATAGTGTTCTGGTGGCGTTGCCCGGACCTCCTCCGGTCATGACCATGGGCTCCACAAATACCTTTAAAGCGGTAACGATTCCCCATATACCAGTAATGACAAAACTTTCCCTCAAACTTGGCAGAACGATATAAAAAATCTTTTTTATTCCCGTAGCACCGTCAACCACTGCTGCTTCCAGGATATCTGTCGATATAGACTGGAGTCCTGCCAAAAACAGAATGGTTATAAATCCTATATTGTACCATAGGTTGGCTGCAATGGTAGTGCCCATGGCTGTATTTCTGGAGGTCAGCCAGGCACGGGTGAGCTGCGGAAGTCCAATCTTTACCAGGAAATAATTGATATATCCGAAATTTTCACTGAACAGCCAGCCAAATATGATACATGCCAGCGATGCCGGTACTACAATAGGAGTAAATACAGCAGTCCTGAAAATACCTGTTCCTTTTTTACAGAAGAAAATAAGCAATGCTATAATCAAAGACAATACCATCAGCAAAATGAAGTCCAAAGAAGCAAATACAGCTGTGTTCTTCATTGATACAAGGAAATCAGGATCAGAAAACAGTGACACATAGTTCTTAATTCCTACAAAAGAGGGAGTCAAGTCATACATAAAGTCATACTCAGACATACTTAGGTACGCTGTATAGCACAGGGGATATGCAACAAATACAGCTATAATCAAAAAACTGGGCAAGACAAATAATATTCCCCAAAATGCCTTCTGTTTCTTTGCGCTCCACGTCCTCTTCATTTTCTGCCTCCTTGCCAAGAAAGGTGCTACACATGATTTGCATAGCACCTTTGCAAATTACTTATCCAACTTATTTACCATATTTTGGAGCTCCTCAGCTGCTGTATTCACATCTGTCCCATCCACAAGGCTGGCTTGGAAAATCTCCTGACATTTTATTACAAATTCCCCCAAATCTTTATAAGGAGGATAGGTGACTGCCTTTTCAATGGACCCCTTAATGTTCTGCCAATTAGGTGATTCTGTCTTATTGTAATACTCCGTAATTACAGGAATCTTACCATACTGGTTCACGGTACTGGTCTGTGTATATTCGCCCAGAAGCTGCTCCTGAACAAACTGTACTGCCAAATCAGAACTTGGAGAACACTTGGGAATAATGACGCCATTTACATATCCAACCGTTCCATTTTCTTCTCCCCCTGGTATGGGAACAACAGACGCATTTTCCTCTCCAATGGTCGGAATCGCCTCTACCCAGTTGGAACCTGACTGAAGAAGCATGGCAACCTTACCGGCTTTATAACTGTTCTTACCTGCATCGTAGTCAGCAAATGTCTCGGTAGAGAACACTCCATCCTTAACCCCTTTCTGCCAAATTGCCAGTATATCCTTAAATTCCTGAGACTGAAAGTTAACCGTAATGCCGTCATCCTGATACAGTCCACCGCAGGATGCCTGAAGTATTCCTAATACAGTCCCATGTATATCCTTGCTCCACTGAATAGTACATCCCTGCTGTGTGACAACACCATTCTCTGTCTTAGTTAGTTTCTTAGCAAATTCATAAACATCATCCCATGTCTTTGGAACCAATGCCCCGCCGTTCTCATCCACAAGACCTGCGTCTTTAAACATCGCCTTATTTATGTTAATAGCTGTCACTTCCTGAATGACAGGGATTACATACTGTTTATCATGAAGCTTCGCCATCTCCAGTGCCGCCGGAATGAACTTATCCTTAGAATATGTATCAAAAAACTTAAGGTCCTGGTCAAAGTCATATATAAGGTCCTTTGTAACAAACTGTTCAGCAAAAGAAGCGCCATCTATAACCACCAGGTCACAAGGGGTATCTCCTTTTTGCCAGTTGATGCTGTAATTGGACACAACCGTAGGATCTGCATAAGTCTGAACCTCAACCGTTACATCCGGATGGTCCTTCATAAATGCTTCAGCTGCTTCATTCAGATATAGCTTTGTGACCTGCCATGACTCACCTGCTATACGCAGAGTACGCTTCCCGCCGCTCTGCTGGGCCGTGGTTCCTGCCGGAGCAGCGGATTCTGCTTCTTTAGATGCTTTGGACGCTGCCGAAGAACATGCACCTAAGTTAACAGCCAGAATGCCTGCCAGTAAAACAGATATCATTTTCTTCATTTCAATTCTCCTCCCTCTACACTAACTATCAATAAGCGATGATGACTCTTTATCCAGGAACAAATGCCAGTCCTTATGTGTCTTAAGTAAGGTAGCCGGAACCATGTTTGTAACCTCTTCCGACTTAAGTGTATTTCTGACAGCCTCAGCCTTTCTCTCCCCCGGTACACTGGATACAATTGTTTCACACTGCATAATCTGATAAGGAGTCATTGAAACGGCCTTGAACGGGACTTCATCAAGTGTTGGGAACCAGCCTTCATTCAGCTGCTGTTTCCTGCAGCGTTCTTCCAAAGACACGATTCTGTATGCTTCCCGTGTCTCAAAATCAGCCGGCGGGTCATTAAATGCGATATGGCCGTTTTCACCAATACCAATAACGCCTATATCTATGATGTCTTTTCGAATTTCTCTGGTCAGTTCCTTTAGATTCTCCTCCACATCCCCTTCCGTGTTTACAAAATGCACCTTAACCGGTACTTTGCTGGTAAAACGCTCTTTCAGGTAGCGCCTGAAACTTGCCTTGTGGGTTTCAGGCAGTTCCAAATACTCATCCAAATGAAACATGGTAACCTTTTCCCAGTCAACGTTCTTCTCAACCAGATACTTAATTGTCTCAAACTGTGATGCCCCTGTGGATAGAATGATTCTTGCCTGTCCCCTTTTTTCTATGGCTTCATTTAACTTTTTAGCAATTAAATCAGCTGCCTTCTCTCCCAATTCTTCGGAATTGTCAAGAATATATACTGCCATCTCTCCTTACCTCCTGATTTTACTATGAACTTTCCTTACAGAATTCCTTTCAACCAGAGTAGGCTGCATTGTGATATTAACTATATTCCTGGACTTACCCTCAATTTTATCAATAAGATATTTAGCAGACCGTTTGCCCATTTCTTCTGCCGGTTCATGAATCGTAGTAAGTCTTGGCGTCACCATCTTACTGACAAAAATATCATCCATTCCCACAATGGAAATATCATTGGGAACATGGATTCCGCGGTTATGCAATTCATTTATCATCTTAATGGCCAGTGAGTCATTAATCGCAACAATACCTTCCGGAAGATACTCCTCCTCAAACATTTTGTCAATAATCTGGATGGCTCCCTGGTCATCTCCAATATTATAAATATCATAGTTGGAATCATAATTCACAATTCGACGCTTATTAAAAACAATATCATAATCCAACAGCGCCTGCTTAAAGCCCCTCAGTATCTCTCTCCTGTTATGTCGTGTAATTGGTCCTGACGCCAATGCCAGGTCCTTATGTCCGCATTCAATCAGATACTCTGCCGCCATATAACCAGCCTTAAAGAAGTTAAACAGCACCCGGTCTCCGGTATAATTCTCGATTCCCTGGTCCACCAGAAGCGCGGGCATGGTTAGCCGTTCAATCCGTTTGACAAAAGTCTCCTCATTCTGGATTGTTGTCAGCAATATACCTGCTGCCTGCCTTTCTTCCAGCATCTCCAGATACCAGCTTTCCAATCCTGGATTGGAATTGGAGTTACAGATTATGGGAATGAAATTACGGGCTAAACATTCTTCCTCTGACGCTGCCACCTGTGCAGCATAAAACGGATTATTAATTGACGGAACAATAATACCTATCTCAATACTGACGTCACCGCGCAGCATCCTGCTGAACAAATTGGGCTTATATTCCAGTTCGTCCGCAGCATCAAAAACACGTTTTTTCACATCCTGGCTGACAGGATAATCCGTGCGTCTCAGTACCCTGGACACAGTAGCGATTGATACGTTTGCCTTTTTTGCAATGTCCTTAATTGTTGTTTTCTTATTCATTGGGGCCCCTCAAATATAATATAGAAAACGTTATCTATGAGCTCATATTAACATGGACATATTTTACTGTCAATGGGGGGCTATTTTTGTATTCTTCACATTTTTCTATGGTATTTTCCATTTTTTTATATTATAAATATATTTTTATAGATTTGTTCAGACTTTTATAGAAATTTTTTCTATCAAATAACAGTCAACAGCAGAAAAACTTTTTTTATTTACTGTAAAGAAATCAACTGACCGCTAATCCCGCAGTCCATGCTGATGGCAAATCCAGCGACAAATACGGCTGACAAATGTTCACAAAATACTTGATTTTTTTCAGAGTCTGTGGTATTATAAACACTGCTTATCAAAGCAATATCTGGGCGAATTCCCGAGTGGCCAAAGGGGACAGACTGTAAATCTGCTGCTAATAGCTTCGGTGGTTCGAATCCACCTTCGCCCACTAGGATGTGTTTGAAAATTCATCCTAGCGTGCCAATCATAGCTTAAGGACATCAGTGCATAGCGCGTAAAGGTCCTTGTTTTCAGCCGCGGCACGCATTTAAGTATCCGTACGCTGCGGGTGTGGTGGAATAGGCAGACACAAGGGACTTAAAATCCCTCGGTAGCGATACCGTGCCGGTTCAAGTCCGGCCACCCGCATTATAAATAGAGTGTTGTAAAAGCATTTGAGTATTCCCGGTGTTTTACAGCACTCTATTTTTACATGCTTACATTTTATGAATCATTCTTGGCTAACCACCATCGGATAGGGGAGATTTTAACCTCCCCTTCCACACCACGTAGCGTACCGTTCG